>Ga0116227_10004373_pt1 | contig 30698 bp, 30 predicted proteins | sample S1TSphgellanicum_FD_89693 | JGI IMG/M metagenome (GOLD analysis project Ga0116227, IMG submission 89693) | Host-associated microbial communities from peat moss isolated from Minnesota, USA - S1T2_Fb - Sphagnum magellanicum MG | ecosystem: Host-associated > Plants > Peat moss > Unclassified... | reverse complement strand
TTTAACCTTCATTGCCACTTGTAATGCCATTAGTTATATTGGTGCAAAGCCAGTATTTATTGATGTAGATAATGACACTTTAGGCCTTTCGGCGACTGCATTAGCAAATTTTTTAGCCGAAAATGCAGAAATTAAAACAGATGGATTTAGCTATAACAAAACAAATGGACGTAGAATAAAAGCCTGTGTACCCATGCATACCTTTGGGTTTCCTTGCCGAATAGATGAAATTGCAGCCATCTGCGAAAAGTGGAACATTTGTTTGGTAGAAGATGCAGCAGAATCTTTAGGAAGTTATTACAAAGGACAACATACGGGTGTATTTGGTAAAATAGGCACTTTCAGCTTTAATGGCAATAAAACCGTAACCTGTGGTGGTGGTGGTGCCCTTGTTACCAATGATGATGAGCTAGCCAAAAGAGCCAAGCATTTAACTACCCAAGCTAAAGTAGCCCATCCATGGGCATTTGTGCATGATGAAATCGGCTACAATTACAGAATGCCTAATCTGAATGCCGCCTTAGCTTGTGCACAATTAGAGCAATTAACAGCTTTTGTAGCAGACAAAAGAGCTTTAGCTAGTCTATATGAACTAGAATTCAAAAAATTAGCTATTCCGTTTTTTAAAGAATTACCAGAAGCAAAAGCCAATTATTGGCTTAACGTAATTATGCTGGAAGATAAAGAAGAAAGGGAGGCATTTTTAGGTTACATGAACAGCAATGGGGTAATGAGTAGACCCGTGTGGGAATTAATGCATCGTTTACCGATGTTTAGTGACGCACAATGCGCCGATTTAAGCAACAGCGAATGGATTGCAGATCGGCTGGTCAACATCCCTAGTAGTGTGAGGTTATGAAAACCGATGCGATCATCATCGGATATTCTGGACATTCTTACGTAGTGTTGGATAGCCTGTTGACTAATCATTTTAATGTTTTGGGCTATGTTGAAAAAGCTGAACAAGAGAAAAATCCCTATCATTTAACCTATTTGGGTAGTGAAGAAGATTTCAATACACTTCAGTTACTTCAAAAAAATGCTTGCTTTATTTGCATTGGAGACAATAAAATTAGGGCGAAATTATTTAATGAACTTGGTAAGCATCAGCTTTTGTTTCCGTCTTTGGTTCATCCATCTGCAAGTATTTCATCATTGGCCAAACTAGGTAAGGCTACAGTAGTATTGCCTAATGCGATTATAAATTCTTGCGCAATACTGGGAAATGCAGTAATTTGCAATTCGGGTGCGATTATAGAACATGAATGTAAGCTTGGAGATTATTGCCACATTGCACCAGGCGCAGTTTTAGCAGGGAATGTTTCTGTGGGCGATTATACGTTTATAGGTGCGAATGCAGTAGTTAAACAAGGTATAATAATTGGATCGAATGTTACCATTGGTGCTGGCGCAGTGGTTACTAAAAATATACCAGATGGCGTAACAGTATATGGAAATCCAGCAAGAATTAGGTAAAATGAATAGAACTGTAATTATTGCAGAAGCAGGTGTAAACCACAACGGTAACTTGCAAAATGCTTTTAAATTGGTAGATGCAGCTGTTTTGGCAGGTGTAGATTATGTGAAATTTCAAAGCTTTAAAGCAAATCAATTGGTGTCTAAATCAGCAAAAAAAGCTGATTATCAAATAGAAAACACAAAAAACACAACAGAATCACAGTTGCAAATGTTGCAGAATTTGGAACTTTCTGAGAGCGACCACGAAGCACTAATTGCGTATTGCAAAAAAAATAACATTCAATTTTTTTCTACAGCATTCGATTTAGAGTCTTTAGCCTACTTGGCTAAAATAGGGCTAGATATGGTAAAAATACCTTCTGGCGAAATTACCAACCTTCCTTATTTAAGGTTAGCTGCTCAATCATTTAGTAAGGTCATTTTATCTACTGGAATGGCTACAATGGAAGAGATCGACGCCGCATTAACCGTGTTTTTAAACTCAGGCATATTAAAAAAGGACATTACTATTTTACATTGTAATACCGAATATCCAACACCAATGCAAGATGTTAACCTAAAAGCAATGCTTAATATTGGTGAAACATTTGAAACTGCGGTTGGTTATTCAGACCATACTTTAGGTATAGAAGTGCCAGTTGCTGCAGTAGCATTAGGTGCTAGCGTAATAGAAAAGCATTTTACCTTAGATAAAAATATGGTTGGACCCGATCATAAAGCTTCATTGGAACCTGATGAATTAATGGCAATGGTAAAGGCTATAAGAAATATAGACCTAGCAATTGGAGGCTCCGGTTTAAAAGAACCGTCGCCATCGGAGAAAAAAAATATGGTGATCGCTAGAAAAAGTATAGTTGCGCAAAGAAAAATCGTTAAAGGAGAAGCATTTACTGAAGCCAATTTAACTGTTAAAAGACCAGGCAATGGCATTTCGCCAATGGAATGGGACGGAGTAATTGGTAAATTAGCAAACAAAGATTTTCAAGAGGACGAATTAATCACATTGACATGAAAATTTGTGTAGCCACTGGAACTAGGGCAGAATATGGTTTGTTAAAACCATTAATTGATCAAATTGTAATTGAACCCAATTGGCAATTGCAAGTATTGGTTACCGGGGCACATTTATCTCCAGAGTTTGGCTTAACGTATCAGCAAATTGAAAAGGATGGCGTACCTATTGATGCCAAAGTTGAAATGTTATTGTCGTCTGATACTGCTGAAGGGATCGTTAAATCGATGGGTATCGGCATGGTAGGGTATGCAGATGCTTTTAAAAATCTACAGCCAGATTTATTGATTATTCTTGGCGATCGTTACGAAATGTTGGCGATAGCAACTACAGCCTTAATTTTTAAGATTCCAATTGCACATTTACATGGTGGAGAAATTACTGAGGGTGCTTATGACGATTCTATCCGCCATGCCATAACAAAGCTTAGCCATTTTCATTTTACCTCTACAGAAGCTTATCGAAATAGGGTTATACAAATGGGCGAAAGTGCCGAATTTGTTTTTAATGTAGGTGCCATTGGTTTAGATCACATTCAAAGTTTGCCCCTATTATCTAAAAAAGAATTAGAAGAAACCTTAGGAGTGCAATTTCTAAAATATAACTATCAAGTAACTTTTCATCCGGCAACCTTGGCCAACGTGGATGCAGCAACACAATTTCAAGAATTACTGGATGCGATTGATCAACAAGAAGATAGTTTTTTTATCTTCACGAAAGCCAATGCAGATACCGATGGTAGAGTAATTAACCAAATGATAGATGAATACGTGCAAAAAAATGCCAGTAAAGCTGCAGTATTTACTTCTTTGGGTAGTTTAAGATTTCTATCTGTTTTAAAAGTCTGTGATGCAATTGTAGGTAACAGTTCAAGCGGTATTATTGAAGCGCCATCGTTAGGTATTGCGACCATTAATATCGGAGATCGGCAAAAGGGTAGAATACAGGCGGCAAGTGCAGTGAACTGTGAGCCTTTAGCCACAGCGATTATGGCTGCTTTTGATCAAATTAAAACTACCGAAAGCAAACAAACCGTACGCAAATTGGTTAATCCATATTGGAATGGTGGGGTAGCAAAACAAATTGCTAAAGCCATTAAATCTTTCGATTTGGAAAAACATCAGCTTAAAAAATTTAATGATTTATCCTCATGAATATAGTAACTAAACATTGTATTCATCAAAATGATGGTGTGAAGACAGCATTGGCTCAATTAGATAAAATTGCGCCAGATTCTATTTTATTTGTAGTAGACGATCAAAATAAGTTAATTGGTTCGCTAACCGATGGAGATTTCCGCAGAGGATTTATCGCAAATTTGGGTTTTGATGATTCCTTATTGAATTTTATTAAAAAAAATCCCATAGCCATACATTTAAATAATTATACGTTAACCCAATTACAACGGTATAAAGAACTCGATTATAAAATCATTCCCATACTAGATGATGGTAATGTTATTGTAGATATTTTAAATTTTAGGCATCAGCATACCATTATCCCTGCAGATGCTGTATTGATGGCTGGCGGTAAAGGAAAGCGTTTAATGCCACTTACAGCAACTACACCAAAGCCATTGCTCAAAGTAGGTGACAAGCCGATTATCGAGTATAACATCGATAGACTTATTCAGTGTGGTGTAAAGAACATGAATATTAGTATTAATTATTTAGGTTATCAATTGGTTGATTATTTTGGAGATGGCAGTGCTAAAGGTGTAAATATTAATTATGCTAGAGAGTTTCAACCTTTAGGTACGATAGGATCTATTTTACTGGTTGAAAAGTTTAAATTCGATGATATTATTGTAATGAATAGCGATATTTTAACCAATATTGATTTTGCTGATTTTTATACGGCCTATAAAAAATCTGGTGCCGATATGGCAGTGGCTACCACATCTTACCAAGTAGATGTGCCTTATGCAGTTTTAGAAGTTAATGATCAAAATGAAGTACAATCTTTAAAAGAGAAACCAAGATATACCTATTACTCTAATGCAGGTATTTATATCATTAAAAAGGAGTTATTAAAATTGATCCCTGTTAATGAATTTTATGACATCACCGATTTAATGGATGTGATTTTGGCTTCAGCAAAAAAATTAATTACTTATCCTATTACGGGTTATTGGTTAGACATCGGAAAACACGAAGATTTTAAAAAAGCACAAGAAGATATTAAACACATTAAGTTGTAAGTATAATGGAGAAAATATTAATTACAATTTGTGCCAGAGGTGGATCTAAAGGAATATTGGGTAAAAACATTAAAAATATTGCAGGTAAGCCCCTAATGGCCTACACTTTGTCCACAGCTTTTGCCTTTGCTGAAAAGCATGGTGCGACTTTAGCCCTATCAACAGATGATGCGCAGATTAAAGCAGTTGCAGCAAGCTTAGGCTTACAGAGCAATTATGAGCGCCCAGCTTATTTGGCCACAGATTCGGCAGGTAAAATCGATACCATCAAAGATTTGGTTTTTTATGAAGAACAAAAAACTAATCAAAAGTATGATTTTGTTCTTGACCTAGATGTAACCTCCCCTTTAAGGACTTTAGCCGACTTAGAAAACGCCTTTTTAAATTTTAAGAATTCAACTGCCCTCACATTATTTTCTGTAAATCCAGCAGGAAGAAACCCTTATTTTAACATGGTAGAGGAAAATGCTAATGGGTTTTATAGTTTGATCAAAACAAATCCGGATGGCTCGGTAATGACCAGGCAAAGTGCGCCAAAAGTATATGATTTAAATGCTTCTTTTTATTGGTATAGACGTTCTTTTTTTGATGCCGAATTTAAATCGCCAATTACCAGTCAATCTATTATCTATGAGATGCCTCACATCTGCTTTGATCTCGATCACCCCATAGATTTTGATTTTATGGAATACTTGTTGGAATATCAGAAGCTTGACTTCTCGCTATGAACGTGTTGATTGTTGGCTTAGGGTCTATTGCACAGAAGCATATTTATGCGCTAAAATTAATCGGTAATTTTACCATCTATGCTTTGCGTAATGATCTACAAGCTAAAAGTGAGGAAGGAATTATCAATATCTTTGATTTAAATGAATTGAATAAACCAATAGCTTTCGCTATTATTTCTAATCCAACACATCTTCATGCTACCTATATCAGCCTACTGGCAAAAATGGGTATTCCATTATTTATAGAAAAACCCGCCATTGCCAAACTAACGGAAGCAGAGGCAGTGATGCAAGTGGTAACTGAACAAAATCTGATAACTTACGTGGCCTGTAATTTAAGGTTTCATCCGTGTTTAACTTATTTAAAGGAATTAATTACTCCAAAAATATTGACTCAAATAAATGAGGTAAATGTATATTGTGGGTCTTACTTACCAGACTGGCGACCAGGCAAAGATTTTAAAACTATTTATAGTTCCAACCCTGAAATGGGCGGAGGTGTGCACTTGGATTTGTTTCATGAATTAGATTATACCCATTGGATTTTTGGTCAACCCCTACAATCGCATGCTTATAAAACCAATCGCTCTTCATTAGGTATTAAGGCTTATGATTATGCGAATTATATATTGGCATATGATCAATTTACGGCAAGTATCATCTTAAATTATTACAGAAGAACGCCGAAAAGAACGATCGAGATTGTATTGGAAAATGATACTTTATCAGTTGATTTGATTGCCAATAAGATTACAAATGCTAAAGGCCAAATTATATTTGAAACAGAAAATTTCAGTATATTGACTACTTACGTTGCGCAAATGAACTACTTTTTAGCTTGCTTAAAGCAAAAAGAAGCACCAATGAATTCGTTAAAGGAATCATTAACAGTTCTTAAAACATGTTTAAGTAATGAGTTTTAGTTTAAAAGATAAAGTAATTGTTGTAACTGGAGGCAATGGCCTTTTAGGTAAACAATTTGTAGAATCGTTTAGAGCGGATGGTGCAATTGTGATTGCAGCAGATCTTCGCTTTGACAGTGAACATGAAGATAATGTTTTAATAGATATTACCAGCGAGGATTCAATTCAAGCAGCCATTGCAACAATAGTTGAAAAACACCGTCAAATTGATGGTTGGGTAAATAATGCCTATCCACGAACTAAAGATTGGGGCAATAAATTAGAAGATATTTCTTTTGATTCTTGGCGAACAAACGTGGATATGCATTTGAATGGTTATTTCATTTGTTGTAAATTGGCATTGGCACAGATGAAAACGCAACAATCTGGCTCATTAATTAATATGTCTAGTATCTATGGTTTGCTAGGGCCTGATTTTACAGTATATGATGGAACAGAAATGACCATGCCGGCTGCCTACTCGGCGATTAAAGGTGGCATTAATAACTTAACAAGGTATTTAGCTTCTTATTATGGTGCAGACCAAATTAGAGTAAATACTGTATCGCCAGGTGGTATTTTCGATAACCAACCTGTTCCATTTGTAAACAATTACAATAAAAAAGTGCCGCTTAAAAGAATGGGAAGTCCAAAAGACATCGTTTCTGCCGTTCATTATCTTTTAGCAGATGCCTCTTCTTATGTTACAGGCCACAATTTAGTGGTAGATGGTGGTTGGTCGGCAATTTAAATCAAAGCAATAATTTTAATTCCTACCTATGATAAACAGTTTAACTTATCCATTTGATGTTGCTACCATTCTTAGAAAGAAGAAAGCCATTAAACGTGAGCTGATGCTTACAGATCCTCAAACTGAAATCAAAATCGCAATATTAGGTGGTTCCACTACCGATGAGATGAAAAATGTTTTGGAGCTATTTCTCTTAAAAAGTGGATTTTTACCTCAGTTTTATCAGTCAGAATATAATAAGTTCTATGAAGATGCAGTATTTGAAAATGAGGAGCTCAAACTTTTTAAGCCAGATATCATTTTAATTCATACTTCTGTTGTTAACCTGATCCAGCATCCTAGGTATACTGACACTGAGGCAGAAGTAGATCAACTTTTGAAGGCAGAATTACATAAATACCAAACCATTTGGCAATCTTTAGCGCAGTATAATTGTGCAATTATCCAAAATAACTTCGATTTACCTTTAAATAGAAGCTTAGGGAGCCTAGATTGTTATGATATTCACGGTAAAACACATTTTATCAATAAACTTAATTTAGCCTTCTCTGGCGCTGCCAACGAGATCAAGAACTTATATATCAATGACATCAATTACCTGTCTGCTTATATAGGCATTAAAAATTGGTTCGATAGAAATCTTTGGCATTCAGCAAAATATGCCTTGAATTTTGATTCTATGCCTTTGTATGCGCAACAAGTAACCAATATTGTAGAGGCCATAATCGGCAAAACCAAAAAATGTTTGGTGCTTGATTTGGATAATACTTGTTGGGGAGGTATTATTGGCGATGATGGACTTGATGGCATTGCTCTAGGTAATGAAACTGCTCAAGGCGAATCTTTCATGTATTTTCAGCAGTATGTTAAAGAACTTAAAGACCGAGGCGTAATTTTAGCCGTTTGTTCAAAAAATGAGAACAATCTAGCTAAAGAAGGGTTCGCTCACCCAGACAGCATCTTAAAATTAGAAGATTTCACTTCTTTTCAAGCCAATTGGGAACCGAAATCAGAGAACATTAAAAATATTGCCACTCAAATCAATATTGGTTTAGATAGTTTGGTGTTTATTGATGATAATGCAGTTGAAAGAGAAATCGTTTCCTCACAACTGCCTATGGTAAGTGTACCGAATACAGGAAGCGATGTGATTAATTTTGTTGACCATCTGGAGAAAAATGGTTTTTTCGAGGTGGTATCTTTATCCAGTGATGACATCAATAGGAACAAGTTTTATAAAGACAATACCGATCGAATTGAGCAGCAATTGCAATTTGAAAGTTATGATGATTTTTTAAGGTCGTTAAACATGAAGGCAGAAATTAAGCCATTTTCTCCTTTATATTTAGATCGCATCACACAATTGATCAATAAAACCAATCAGTTTAATTTAACCACAAAAAGATATACCATTGGAGAAATTACTTCAATAGCTACCAGTAAGGATTATATCAGTATTTATGGTAAATTGGCTGATAAATTCGGAGATAATGGACTGATAGCCATATTGGTAGGGGCGATTAAAGGGGATGTATGCCATTTAGATTTGTGGTTAATGAGCTGTAGGGTTTTAAAACGCAATATGGAATTTGCCATGTTAGATGCATTAATTGAAGCCTGCAAAAGCAAAGGTGTAACCGAAGTAATAGGCTATTATTATAGAACACCAAAAAATAACATGGTAGCTAAATTTTATGAGCTGATGGGCTTTGAATTGATAGCTGAAAATGGAGAAGACTCTACTTGGAAATTACAGGTAGCTACCTATCAAACAAAAAATAATTTAATTAAAATAGAGAATGAATAGAGATCAGATTTTCGAAAAGGTACAAGAGATATTTAGAGATATTTTTGATGATGAGGATTTAAATATTAGTGATTCTACAAGTTCAAATGATATTGAAGATTGGGATTCTTTAAACCACATTAACATTGTTGTAGCGATAGAGAAAGAGTTTAAGATTAAATTTAACTTTAATGAGCTTTCGTCTTTAAAAGATGTAGGTGCAATGGTTGATTTAATGATTGAAAAGATAAAGAACAATGAATAATTTTTTGTTTGCTGATTTGCATATCGGTTTAGCACAATCTTTTGAGGTGGTGCTAGATGATCAAAAATTACAAAGTTTTTTAGCAATCTCTGGAGATCATAATCCATTGCACACAGATGAGGATTACGCTAAAACTAAAGGTTTTAAAAGTAAAGTTGTTTATGGTTTATTGAGCTCATCTTTTTATTCAACACTTGTTGGGGTATATTTACCTGGTAAATTTGCCATCTTGCATGGGATAGATATTCAATTTGTAGGCCCTGTATTCGTAGGCGATCAACTTCAGGTTTATGGTGTAATTAAATACATTAACGAAGCTTACAAGCAAATAGAGGTTAAAGCACACATCACAAACCAAGGTGGCAAAAAAATATCTAAAGCCACCATTAAAATAGGCATGATTGATGAATAATATCATATTAATAACAGGTGCATCATCAGATATCGGTATACAGCTCATTCAAAGTATTACCGAAGAATGCATCATTATTGCGCACTACAATACGACTAGAGAAGCATTAGATGAGGTAGCTAAAATTAGCAATAACCAAATTATTCCAGTTCAAGCCAATTTAGCTAATGAAGCTGATATCTACAGCTTATTAGATTTTGTTGAGAGCACTTATGGTGTACCCAATAAGATTGTGCATTTAGCTGCACCAAAATTTGAGAACATTAGATTTAAAAGTATTGAATGGGCTAATTTTCAAGAAGACATAGAGGTTAGCCTAAAATCGATTGTGATTATTTTAAATCGATTTTTGCCAAAATTAGCCACGCAAAAAAGAGGTAAGGTTGTGTTGATGTTATCTAGTGTAACCCTCAATGTGCCACCAAAAGCCTTAGTACAGTATACTACAGTTAAATATGCGCTATTAGGATTGATGAAAGCTTTGGCTAGTGAATACGCAGATAAACAAATTACGATCAATGCCATCTCTCCATCCATGATTGAAACTAAATTTCTTTCCTTAATCAACGAGAAATTTGTTGAAATTGCTGCGGCAAGCCATCCCTTAAAAAGAAATGCAGTGGTAAATGATGTGATCCCAACCATTTTGCTTTTGCTTGCTAAAGAATCGGATTATATTAACGGGGTTAATATACCAATCACCGGAGGGAGTTTGTTTTAATGATTAGGCTAGCAAATTTAGAGGATGTAACGGCTATCATGAGTTTTATACATGAGGAATGGAAAGCAAATCATATTCTCAGTCAAAACAAGGAATTTTTTCTTTATGAGCATCAAAATGGCCAAGCCATCAATTTTGTATTATCTATTAATGAGGAGCAACAAATTAATGGTGTATTAGGATTCATCCCTGCCTCTTTTGGTACAAAGGTTGACATTTGTACTGTAATTTGGAAAGTTTCTAAGCATGCAGGAAACCCGATGCTAGGTGTGCAATTATTAGAATTTCTAAGGAATTTAGGGCAGTTCAGAACTGTCATGAGCGTAGGAATAAATGCAAAAACAATTGGTATTTATCAATTTTTGGGCATGTACACCAATCAATTGAAGCAATATGTTTTATTTAACACAACGCTTAATACCTATACTGTCGCTAAAGTAACTTTACGGCCTAATAAAGTAGAATTTGTTGATTCGAACGGCTTTGAATTAAAGCTTTTAGATCGTGATTTTTCTTTCGATTTTGAACAGTTTGATGAACACATCCAGTTTAAGGATGAGCATTATTTTAAAAAGAGATATTTTGACCATCCCATTTATACCTATCAAAGTTATGGCATAATTAATAATGGGGTTATTAGCTCAATTTTAGTTAGCCGTATTCAAGAAACAGCACAAGGGAATGTGTTAAGGATTGTTGATTTTATTGGTGATGAAACGACAATAAAATACATTGCTAAATTTATACTAGAAATTTTAGTGCGCAATAATTTAGAATATGCTGATTTCTTCTGCTATGGTTTGGCTGAAAATGAATTAGCAGCAGCGGGTTTTATCGAAGTAGATCCAGCGCAGGAAAATCTAATTGTACCTAACTATTTTAATCCATTCGTTCAACAAAATATCAAGATCAATTTTTTCTCAGATACGCAGTACCCACAAAATTTAAAATTATTTAAAGCAGATGGAGATCAAGATAGACCAAATTAGCAACTCAAATTCTGATGTCACCATTGTGATGTATCATTATGTGAGAGATCTTGCAAATTCAAGATATAGCGAGATTAAAGGTCTTGATTTGGATGCTTTTGTGAATCAAATTGATTACTTGCGCAAACATTATCAAATTATAACCACTGAAGAAGTAATAGAAAGTATGGCTAGTGGTAAAAAATTGCCGCCTAAAGCTGCATTGTTAACTTTTGATGATGGCTATATTGATCATTATACCAATGTATTCCCTGTATTAAGCAATTATGGTTTACAGGGAAGTTTCTATATTCCTGTAAAGGCCATTCAGGAGCATGTGGTTTTAGATGTCAATAAAATTCATTTTATACTAGCAGCTACACCTAATAAATTAGATATTGTGCAGGAGTTGGAGCAAATTTTATCAAAATACCGCTCCCAATACCAACTTGAAACATTCGATTACTATTATCAAAAATTAGCCATAGCCAACCGCTACGATACCAAAGAAGTAATTTTTATTAAGCGGTTATTACAGGTAGAGCTAGTAGAAGAATTGAGACTTAAAATCGTAGATGAGTTATTTACTGCTTATGTAAAAATATCAGAAAATATTTTCGCAAAGGAATTGTACATGAGTAAAGCACAATTAATTTTAATGCGCAAAAGTGGTATGCATATTGGTAGTCATGGCTTTAATCATTACTGGTGGAATAATTTGAACGAAGCTGACTTGGCAAATGAATTAGATTTATCGCTCTCTTTTTTAGGAGAAATTGGTGTAGATTTGAAAAATTGGACTGCATGTTATCCTTATGGATCTTTTGATGCGCAGGCAGTTCAAATGCTAAATGATAGAGGCTGTAAGATGGCGGTAACCACGCAGGTTGATGTTGCCAATTTGGGCATAGCGCACCCACTATTGTTGCCTAGATTAGATACCAATGATTTGCCGAAAATTGAAAATGCTTTGGTTAATGAGTGGTATGATAAATCTAATTAAATTTTTCTTCCACGATAGATATGGTTATTTTTTATTATCCGATACATTTTAATAGAACGTTTATAAATGGGAATAATGAATTTATTAATCCATTTATTATATCATTGAAGAACCAAAACATATCTTATAAAATTGTTGAAGAACCTGATTTAAGAGCTGATTATCCTCGGAATCTAAAGGCAACTAAATTTGATATATGGTTTAAATTAATTTTATTGATAAGAAAATTATTACCATTAGCTTTTTTTGGAAATTTTGAATCAAGAGAGCAGTGGATTGGGAAATTTTTACGTTGCTTAACCTTTGGTTCTTTTAGAGCAGAAGTTGTAATTACCTTAAGTAATTCAATGGGAGGATTTTGGAGAGGTTATAATCCTAAAGCAAGGATTATAGATTACCAGCATGGTGCTATTGACCTAAACCAGGTTGGGTTTTTTGAGAATAAAAAAGCACCATTGCACATGGTGAAAAATAATAAAGAGGTAGCAGTTTGGGGTTTTGGATTTAAAGATAGTTTTATTACAGATAATGATTATTATTATGATAAAGTTCATGTAATAGGTTACTATAAGCCAATTGGGGAGCGAATATTAAATTTGATTAAAAGAGACAAAATCTTAATTTCCCTGCAATTTTTACCTGATTTTGGTCAAAAACTCAATGAAGAAATGCTTCAAGAATTATTAATTGTAATTCATAATTTACAAATAATTCCTGAGGCATATCGACCAAAAGTTGTTCTGAAAAATCATCCTAGACATCAGAATATTGTTAATCTTAAAGAAGTAGTTAAACAATATAGCGCAATAAGTATAGTTCAAGACAATGAAATTATAAATAATAATGATTATGCTATGCACATTACATTTTATTCTACAGTTGCATTTGAAATGGCGATGGTAGGTATACCAACATATTTTTTAACAACTGAGCATTTTCAAAAAGGTAGAACTATCTTTTTAGAAGAGTATAAATATCCATTACTACAGAAAAAAGATGTTGGTGAGCAGTGGTTAGCATACTGCATTGATGAAAATAAATGGCAGGAGGATAGCCTTAAAGTAAAAGAATGGAGTGATCGATTTTTTATGCCATTTAATTTAGCAAACTTTTTGTCAATTATTGGAGTTCGCAGTTAAATCTTAAACAAGGATAATTAGAGATAAAATGGGAAAATTAAAGGTCTTTGTTGGTGGTTTTATCAATTATACCAACGCACAAAATTTAAACTGTTTGGCGCTGGCAAAATATTTAAATAAAGATAAATTTGATGTTTTTGCATTAAAATATTATGCGGGTACTTTGCAAAACCGAAAGGATGAATTAGATGGTGTTAAAACATTTAACTGTTTTAAACCCGCTAGGTTATCTTTATACTTAGGTTTTTTATGGGGGATTTGGCAATGCGATGTAGCCTATTTGCCCAAAGGAGAACTTTGGCAGTTTAATCGGTTTTTGGTTATGTTTTTTGGTAAAAAAAGTTTTCAAACTATAGAAGGCATATTAGATCAAGAAAATTTGAAATCTGCAATAGCAGTAATGGGTAGTTACGAAAATGTAATTGCACAAAAAAGCTATACTGATCGGGTATATCCCATAACTGCTTTCTTAGGCCAATATAACCAACAACATCATCAAATGGAGTTACAGTCTAAAGTTTTGTATTTGGGTTGTGATAGTCATAATTTTAAAAATGATGTGCCAAAACATGGACAGCTTAAGAAAGTGGTGTACATTGGGCGTTTAAAAAGAAGAAAGGGTATTTTTGATTTTTTGCAGGTGGCGCAACATTTTCCGGAACTAGCATTTTATATTTTTGGCAATGGAGAAGATAAGCAGGAGATAGAAAGCTATCTGAAAACGAACGTGATAGTAAATGTAAAACTGATGGGCATAACAGATCATGTTGGGCTTTCTCAGTTTTTAGCAGATGTTGATTTGCACATTTTACCTTCTCGGTCTGAGGGTTTTCCAAAAGTAACCTTAGAAACTGCAGCAGCAGGGGTGCCTTCCATTGTATATGGTGATTATGGTGCTGCCGAGTGGATTACTAGTGATGAAAATGGTTGGGTAGTTAAAACAGTTGATGATATCATTCACATCATAGCAAAGCTAAAGCAACAACCAGAGAAATTAAAAGCAGTATCAAATGAAGCGATACGACTGGCAGATCGATTTGATTGGAACATCATAATTAAAGATTGGGAAGAAGAAATAACAAATATATATGAATCATAGTATCAAGCATTAGTAATGAAAGAATTAATTTGTATATCCGTTATCCAAAATTAAATATTGTAGCTTTGGCATAATTAAAAAAAATAGGTTTTATTACCCAAAATTAAGTAGATGCTCTTCAACTCTGTCAACTTTGCAATATTTTTGCCTATTGTTTTTATTTTATACTGGTTTTTTACAAAAAAAAGTTTAAAATTACAAAATGTCTTATTACTCTTATCAAGCTATTTTTTTTATGCTTGCTGGGATTGGAGGTTTTTATTTTTATTGATATTTTCTACTTTGCTTGACTATTTCACAGGCATTAAAATGTCGGAAGCCAAAAATGAAATATTAAAAAAAAGATGGTTTTGGCTAAGTGTTTGTATCAATTTGGGTTTTCTGGGCGTTTTTAAATACTATAATTTCTTCGCCAATTCTTTTGCTACATTAATTTCAGATTTTGGTTTTAAGGTGAATCCTTGGACCCTTAAGGTTATACTGCCTATAGGTATTTCATTTTACACTTTTCATGGGCTTTCATACGTAATAGATATATATAAAAATAGAATTAAGGCTGAGAGAAATTTTGTCGATTACTCTGTTTTTGTTAGTTTTTTCCCATTGTTAGTTGCTGGACCTATTGAAAGGGCTACTCATCTTTTACCTCAAATACAGGCCAAAAGGCACTTTAATTATATTAAAGCAATTGGTGGCTTGCGACAAATTTTATGGGGTCTATTTAAAAAAATTGTCATTGCCGATCAATGTGCAGAATTTGCCAATACAATATTTAGTGGTTCTGAACATTATTCAGGTAGCACATTAATTTTAGGTGCAGTATTTTTTACATTCCAAATTTATGGAGACTTTTCTGGTTATTCAGATATCGCCTTAGGTACTGCTAGGCTTTTTGGTATTGAATTGTTGAAGAATTTTTCATATCCTTATTTCTCAAGAGATATCGCTGAATTCTGGAGAAGGTGGCATATATCTTTGTCTACATGGTTTAGGGATTATTTATACATACCTCTAGGTGGAAGTAAGGGGGGTGTCTGGATGAAAATTAGAAATACACTTATTATTTTTTTAGTAAGTGGTTTTTGGCATGGTGCGAACTGGACTTTTATTATTTGGGGGTTTTTAAACGCTATATATATAATGCCTTCGATAATATTTAATACTAATAGGGCAAATTTGGATATAGTAGCAAAGGGTAAGTTATTACCAACTTTTAAAGAATTAATAGCTATGCTCATTACTTTTAGTCTAACAATTTTTGCATGGATCTTTTTTAGATCAGCTAATGTTAGTGATGCTATAAATTATGTATCTACAATATTTTCAAAGTCAATTTTGTCAATGCCTAGTTTCCCTGGAATAGGTTTAACACCACCTTTATTTCTTTTATTATTTTTCTTTATTACTGTTGAGTGGGTGGGTAGAGAATATAATTATGCTTTAGAGAATTTAGATAGTAGATGGGGGGGTATTATTAGATGGCTATTCTACTATTTAATTATAATATCAATATTTTATTTTGTAGGTACGGGTCAAGAATTTATATATTTTCAATTTTAGCAACATGTTTACATTCTTAAAGCGTCTTTTACTTTTTTTGTTTATTCCCCTTTTAGTACTGTTAATAACATTTACTTACAAAAGATATGACACGGATAGAAAGATGGGGGCCTTTGCAAAAAAATATTCTATCTTAATCATGGGAGATTCACATATGGCTCGAATTGACCCCAAACTTTTGCATGATAAAACTAAAAACTTAGCAAGTCCAGGTGAACATTACTTTTACACATATTCTAAACTCAAAACCATTGTTGACAATAGAGAATCTAAAATAAAAACAATAGTGATAGGTATAGGACCACATAATTTCTCTCCAATCTATCAGAAGCTTTATGATTTGAATACTTCTGAAGGAAGAGGTAGTTTGGAAAATTATTTATATTTCATAAATTTTTCAGAAGCGAAAGGTTATAGTTTTTGGAATTTTATTACTAACCCAGCATTTTTTAAAGGAATATTCACTACGCCTGTATTTGGTGGTTGGTACGCTAGCAATAACTCAAATCCAAAATTATCCATTGTGATTGGCTCATTGAGAATGCATTATAATGGCAAGGATGCTGATGGTTCTTCATCTCAAATATTCTATTTGGAAGAAATTATAAAATTATGTAATGAAAAAGGAATAAAATTAATTGGGTTATCAACACCGGTGCACCCGGAATATAAAAAGAGAATGCCAAAAAAATATTTAGAATTGAATAGTTCTTTGAGTAAAATCTATTCAACCAAAATGATTTATTTAAATTATTTTTCTTACAAGTTGTCAAACATTTTTTTTGCAGATGGGGATCATTTAAATATTTTAGGTTCTAAAGTTATAACCTCTAAAGTTGACAGCATATTGATATCAACTAAAATTATTAAATAACAATAGATGAGTAAAACATATTTAAAAGGGTTAGATGGTCTTCGTGGTATTGCCGCAATTATGGTAATTTTTGGACATGTAGAATTATTGAAAGAATCTTTTGGTCTAGCAAATATCTATGATGGTGGCGGCCCTTTTTTTCTCTATTTGGGTACACATGCAGTGACTTTCTTCTTTGTGCTTTCTGGTTTCTTGATCACCTACCTATTGATTAAAGAGAAAGAAAAAGAGAATAATATTTCAATAAAAAATTTTTATTTAAAAAGAATATTTAGGATATGGCCAGTCTATTATCTCTTATTTCTCTGTGGGTTTTTTATTCTACCAATGATCTCACATTCAAACCTGCTATTACCTGCTTTAGTCCCAAAAGAAGATTACTTAAATAGTTTTTTCTTTAATTTCATACTCCTGCCAAATTTTTCGAAAGTTTCTAATCCGATTGCTTTTCAATCATGGTCAATAGGTGTAGAAGAACAATTCTATATATTTTGGCCTTTGTTATTGAGTAGAATCAAGTCGTTGAAAAATTTAGCAATCGTCATGATTATCATAATTATAGGTGTGTATGTACTTAGAGCATCTATTTATCTCAATGAATTATCTATCGTAAATTGGCCTTTTCTTAAATCAATAAATCTATTTTTTGGTGAATCAAGATTTGATAATATGGCTATTGGGGGGCTATTGGCTATATTTTATTACAAAAGACCTAATTATCAACTAAAATTATTGCCCAAATTGTTAATTTTTTCGGCAGTGCTTTTGTTTTTGATAAAAACTTGGTCTATAGGATTTGGATTAGATAATGTATTGGCTGCATTAACATTCGCTGGATTAATTTACATTGTAATCAACTTTCGTAATCCAATTTTACTTGAAAATCCAATATTGAAATACCTTGGAAAAATATCATATGGTTTATATATGTATCATGTAATTGGTATCATTCTATCTCTAAATTTGATTTTGAAACTTAATCCTACCTATAATGGTAGTGAGTTAAATAAGAATATCCTATTATATTTTCTTTCAATAGTTATTACAATAGTTATCTCAGCAATTAGCTATTTTTTAATGGAGGAAAGAATTTTAAGATTTAAGAACAAATTACATTAAAATTTATTAGTATGCACAATTCACACAGCATAATAATAGTATGGAGAACTAAATACAAAGTAAATCTATTATAATTTGTTTAAATTTGCATTTGTTTACTTCTATGAATTAAATGAAGTTATTTGACAAAGATTCTTTATGGATTACCATTTCTAATGCCATTAAACTAGTATTTGGGTTTTTAATTGTGCCCATTATTGCAAGAAATGTATTGCCAGATCAATTGGGTAAGTTAGATTTGTTAATGGCTTATGGCCCATTCATCAATCAGCTCATTTCTATGGGTTTAACCAATAGCAGTACCAAGTTTTATAAAGCCAACAATGATGTACAAGTGATCAAATACATGCAAGTCAAAATTTGGATCCGCTCTTTGATTTATGTTTTACTTTTTTGGTTAGGCTTTAGTTTTTTTGGCGCAAGTCGCTTAGACATTCCTTTAATCATTGTTTTTTTGTATTCCATTTCTATCTTGTTAGAGAACATTACTTTTTTACCTCAAAACCAATTCTTAAATCAAAATGACTTTCAGAAATATGCTGTTGTAACCACGTTACACACCATTATCAGGCATTCTATTACCCTATTATTGGTGCTAGTGATGCCTAATAAATTAATTGCTTTGAGTTTAGGGCTATTGTTGTCTAATTTGTATTTGGTTGGCGTAAGTTTAACTTATCATAAAACCATATTGTTGGCTAAATACCAAAAAGAAACCTTAAGTAGGGAGCTCATTGATTCCATTAAAAAATACAGTTTACCTTTATTTTTATTAGGTATAGTGGGTTTATTGTATCAATCTTCAGATCGGCTATTGTTGTCTTATTTTGGGAAGGGGAATATGGTGCAGATCGGTTACCTAGGGATGGCACAGCGGATTATTGGCTTATTAACGGTTGGGCTTTCTGGTTTATTTACGGTGTGGGGCATTAAGGCTTTTGAAAATTACGCAGATGAGATCCTGATCAAAGAAAAGGAAAAATTCATCATCATGATGTTGTTGGTATTGGTGGCCATTATGTTGGGCATGGTTTTATTTAAGCCATTGATCATTAAATTTTTATTAACAGAAACCTATCGCAACTCATTTACCATTAGTGCCTTGTTAATTTGTACCTTTGTAAACAATAGGATACGAGAGATTTTGGAGAAATATTTTTTAAAAAATGGAGATACAAAGTTAATCACCACTATTTTTACGATTTTTGGGGTAATTTCAGTTTTGGTTTCAGGTGCCTTGCTTTACTTTTTTGATTTACAAACCATGATGATTTTTAGGTTATTTATTGCGTTTTTTCATGCCTTTACCTTATTCATCTATCTCCGTAAAGTTAAACAGCGCGTTAATCCTTTGTTATTAGGGATTAATTTTGGTTTATGTTTAGCCGTAATTGTTATTTTAAGGTTAGGATGGTTGTAATGAAAGCATATTATGTCGTCTTCACTCCATTTTTCCCTTCTGAGCAGAATTTTGCCGGTTCCTATATTTACGATCAGGTTAAAGCTATACAAAGGCTAAGTCCATTTGAAGTGATTGTACTGACTACAGGAAGTTGGACTAAAGCATCTAGTTACGTTTATCAAGGAATTACAGTACACCAAGTTAAATTGCTAGACTTGCCCTCTTTTGTTTTACCAGGTTTATTTAATGCCCTAAATGTTAAAAAAATACTGAATAGGCTCAGGGAATTAACTGATAATCACCTTGAAAATATTCAATTTATCCATGGGCATGTGACTTATCCTTTTGGATTGCTCGCTATTGAACTCGCGAAAAAAATTGGGGCAAAATCTATTGTACAACACCATGGTTTTGATGTAATGGGTTATACCAATGGAAGGTTTCAGAACGATTTTTTAAGAAGTTTGAATAAAAAATGGATCAATAAATTGCATATACCCATTTTAAACCAAGCTGATTGGAACATAGGGGTAAGCCAAAAAACCTTAGATCGACTGCATACCATTCCTGATTATCAGCCTACGCAGGAATTGGTCCTCTATAATGGCGTAGATCCCGCTAAATTTTATCCGATAGCTAACTTAAAAGACCCTGCCAAATTTACCATTGGCTGTGTGGGCAATTTTTGGGAAATTAAAGATCAATTGACCTTAATCAAGGCGGTAGCCAACTTAGTTTCAGATCCTAATTATGCGAATGTACAGCTTAAACTCATAGGCAATGGTGCCACACAAAATAGTTGTGTAGCCTATGTTAAAAAACACCAATTGGAAGCTCATGTTGTATTTTTTGTGCCACAGGATCATACACAAATGAATGCGTTTTACAATTCGCTAGATCTTTTTGTCCTTCCATCTTACGATGAGGCATTTGGCTGTGTCTATACAGAAGCCTATGCCTGTGGCTTACCCTTTATTGGAATAGAACAACAAGGAATTGCAGAACTAGTTTTGCCAGAAAACAGCGTTTATCAACTGGTTCCGGCCAAAAATGAAACTGCACTTTCAGAAAAAATTAGATACTTTTACGAAAATAGTAATTTTGTTCCAAAATTAAATCAGTCCATTTTAATAGATGATTTAGTCAAAAATTTCTTAAATACCATCAGTAAAGAATGAAGTTTATTTTAAAATATGGGATTGGCATTTATCTAATTATAACTCTATTATTTAAGTTATCTTTTCTTGTACCCCATTTAATCGTTAATATTGGTTATTACATTTTAATGGCTTTTGGGGTTATTTTAATTCCTTTTTATATCAACGTGATTTTTGGTAAAAAATCTATTAGCGTATTTTGGGTTTTTCATGCAGTTAATTTTTTAAACCTAATGTATGTATTACTTTTTGATTTGAAAAATATGGACTCTTGGTTATATTTTCTAACTAAGTTTTCCACTTTCAATTTAATTATCTTAGGATTAATCTACAACTATGACTTTTATAAAAATTTTTTTATAAAATATTTTAAATACATCATATTAATGATGTTGGTAGCCGGTTCTTTATTTGGAGGCATCCAGATAGACCATGCCAGTCGCTTATCAGTTGGTTTTAATCCAAATGATGTCGGTTTATTTGGATTGATGGGACTCTTTGCCGTTATCACTTTTAACAAAGAGTGGGTCAGAAGTAAAACAGACATAGCTTTAGTTACCGTCTTTTTTATATTTGCGTTACTGTCAGGTTCTAAAGCAACATTATTGGGTATTGGGTTGGTGGGTTTTATGAATTATGGAGCAACATTAAAGAGCATGATCTTGGCAGGTGTAGCCATTGCCGGAATTGTTGTTATTAGTAATTTTGGTTATATAACAAGTATAGATCGGCTAGCGAGTAAAGAGGGGGCCTTTGATACCAGAGAAGAAGTATATAAAAATGGAATGCTAACTTTCGAAGACAGTATGGTATTTGGACATGGCTTAGATAAATACGGTTGGTCTAACCCTAAATATTTTGCAGTTCCTGAAGATGCTTTAGGGCCGCACAACACCTACATTGCGATTGGCATTATGTATGGCTTGTTTTTTGGAATTATTTTTTTAATAATCCTTTCTGTTTTTTTATTCCAAAAGAAGAATTTAAAAAAAGCTGATGAATTCCATAAATTTTCCTATTACTTTTTATGCCTTATTATGGTTATCGGTTTTTTTGAAACTTTAATTGTTGGTGTAAATGAAACTGTAAGCCTATTGTTCTGGTTCTTTATTGGGGTATCAGCTTTTGCTAATTATTCAAATTCTAAATTGCTTAATGCTAAAAATATTATCTGATCTAAACGACGTTATAAGTTTAAAGGCCGAACTTTATAGGGTCTATGCATTGTATCGTGAGCTAACTTTTTATTCGCCTACCTTTGTTATAAATTCTTATAGGCAGTTTTTAACTCAAGAGAAAAAAAGCGAGCTGTTTTTTTTGCTATATTTAAATGATGACAAAATAATGGCCTACCTTCCCCTTTATATTGATAGCAATAAAACTTTAAGGTTTATTTTTGATAAACACACTGATTATTGTGGGGTTATTGGGCAATCTCCAGATTTTGATTTTTTTAAAGATCTTTCAAAAGTTATTAAAATTGAGCCTAAAATTAAAAAAATTGATTTAGACAATTTATCACCCAATGATTCATTAATTAATTATTTTAGGCAATATTTTGGTAGTGGAGTGATTATTTCTAGTTACAATAACCACTCTTATATCTCATCTCAAATAAATATTGGATATTTTACCTTTTTAAAATCGAAATATCGCAGCGAGCTCAAAAGAGTGCAGAATAAGACGAACATTTATCAGTTTAAAGTTTTTTCTGCACCAGATGTCTTCCCTCTTCATGATATCCTTATGCTGAAGCAAAAAGTGGTCAAAAAGGGATGGAGAAATGAATCAATTTATAATGAAGACTTCATGTTTTTTACGCAAGAAATGTATAAAACTGGAGAATTAATTTTAATTTCCGAGTGGGATAAAGATCGTTTGATTTCTATAGTTTTTGTTTTCAAAAATAGTGGGCTTAAACTTTTTACTTTTTGGTTGACATTATTCGATGAAGACGTTCAATACATTAACTTAAGCAATTATTTAAACTTTATTAGTTTAAAAGAAAAAGAAAATAATTACAATTTTAGTTTTGGTAGGGGGAATTATGATTTCAAAACAAAATTCTGCCCAAAAATAGAAAATCTTTATAACCTGAGGTATAGTAAATCGAAACTTGATTTTTGGTTTTCAGTATTTTATCCCATCAAACTTTTTGCAAAAAGATTAATTAAAGAATAAATGAAAGTTCATACCATTTTTGTTGAACCAGCCAATTATACACAAGATTTAATTGAACATGTGTATCGAAAACAAACGATTGGTTATTCTTTTTTGTATTCTAATTCAATTGCCACAAACGAAACTAAGATTTTAGACTCTGCACAACATCTATTTGACCAGCAAGGCTTTTTTAAAAATATTTCGTTTTTATGGAATTGCACAAAGGTAAATGATTTGATGATCATCAATGGCTATAACCATTTGGTATTTATGTGGTTGTGGGTTTTCTCTCAGTTAAACAATTGCCATGTGGGTATCGAATCAGATACGCCTTATTACCCTAGTCATGGACTAAAAAAGGTAATTAAGGCCACTTACCTTAAATTGATATTTGCCAACAAAAAGATATTAGGTTTGCCAGGAGGAAAAGGCTCACACCGTGATTTGTTCTTAAATTATGGAATGGATAAAGAACGGATCTTTTTTATGCCCATGATGGTAGACAATGAAAAATATAAGCGGGTGCCCCAAACTACAGATTTGTTGCAAGCACCCTTGAACTTTATCTTTGTGGGTAGATTGGTGGAAGAGAAAAACCCTGTACTGTTGGTTAAGGCTTTTAAAAATGTTTTACAAACAGGATTAATTGCAAACCTAACTATAGTGGGCGAAGGTAATTGTAGTGAGGAATTAATCAAACTAAGTGTTGGAAATCCAAACATTAAGCTTTTAGGCAAAAAATTTGGTACAGATTTGTTAAAACAATACCACAAAGCGAATGTGTTGGTATTGCCTTCGGCTTTTGAACCTTGGGGTTTAGTAGTAAACGAAGCTATGGCAGCTGGCTTGCCAGTATTGTGTAGTTCGGCAGTAGGCGCAGCATATGATTTGGTGATCCAACCAGACACTGGCTGGGTATTTACAGCCAACAATGAAGCAGAGTTAACAGACAAATTAATTGAAATTATTAACCATCCTTTACAAATAGAAGAAAAGGCTAAACGTGGACAGGATTTTATTTTAAATTACTGGAACTACGATTTATATACGGAATGTTTAAACCAAATATTGGCCTATGCTAAAAGAAATTAAATCGAAGATCTACTCATTGGCCTTACTATGGGGCGAAAAGAAATTTCACAATACAGCAAGTAAAGTATTGTATTATCATGACGTACATGCAGACGGCGAAGTGCCAGTAACCGACATGTCGACCCCAATGAGTCTTTTTAAGCAACATATTGAACTTGTTAAAGCAAATGGTTTCGAAATTGTAGCTGAAATTACCCAACCAGAACATCAGGTCATGCTTACTTTTGATGATGGTTATTTGGGGATCTATAAAAATAGGAAGTTCTTTGAAGAACATGGGTTGAAACCCACCGTATTTATCATTACTGCTGAAATAGGGAAACCAAATTTTATGTCGGCAACTGAAATTCTTTCTTTAAAAAAATCAGGTTTTATATTCCAGTCGCATACCCATACTCATCCAGATTTGAATTTATGTAGCCCACATCAACTTAAAAAAGAGTACCTTACTTCTAAAGAAGAATTAACTGAGTTGTTGGGCAATGAGGTAGATTCGATTTGTTTTCCGAAGGGCTACTTTAATGACCAGACGATTTATTTGGCCAACTTACATGGTTACAATCGGCTGTATGCTAGCATCCCTGGAAATTATTTCGAGAAGAACCGATTCAATGTGATTTATAGAAATTTGGTTCAGTTTTCATCGCCAAAAGATTTTAAAGCTATTCTTTTTGGGGGGTTAACCTTTTTCAATAAAAGATAAACCAAACAACACTATCATGACTAGTAAATTGATTGTATATCCAAAGTTACCTTCTTTACATCACTTTATCATTAGATTTAGGGGTTCTGGTTTGGCCAACTGTTTATTTATATATGCAAGGGCTTTGGTTTTGGCCAATCGATACCAATTAAAAATAATTAATCCATCTTGGATCCAATTTAACTTAGGCCCTTATTTGCGCAGAGAAAAAGATAAAAGGCATTATAATGGCTTATTCTATTCTTTTGGGATTAGTCATGTAAAAAAGAATTGGTTATTACTGACCAAGAAAAGATATCAAGAAACTGCCCAATTAGAAGACACAAGTAATGGTTTAATTGTAGTAGAAGGTTTAGGTGATTATTTTGTAGGTCTTAAACACCATAGCGAAATGGTGAAAAATCATTTGTTAAGTATTGTTAAGCAACAGGCATTGGCCAATTATCATGCAGTAACTGATGAATTTATAGGCATACACATTAGATTGGGCGATTATGATGTAGAAAGTAGAATAACTTTAGATTGGTATTTGGAAAAGATGACTTTTATTCATGAAAAATGCAATCCGAATATCAAGTTTCTTGTTTTCTCTGATGGCACAGCAGCAGAATTAGAAAAGGTATTGAGTTTTAAACAAACCAAAATGGCTTTTTTTGGGAGTGCAATTGCCGATATTTTAGTGCTTTCTAAAGCTAAGCTGATTATTGCTTCCGATTCTACATTTTCTGCATGGGGAGCCTATTTGGGCCAAGTACCGGTATTGTTTAACAAAAGACATTTTCCTCCTGTATTGGATAATACCGAAAAAGAATGGGTACAAAATCTACAGTCTAATGAAATTATCGAATCAGGCATTCAATCTCTTTTTATCTAATGATATTAATAGACGCGTTGTACATCAACATGGGCGGAGGTAAAGTCTTGCTCGATTATTTGATCCAAAAATTGGATGAATCTAATCTAGATATCCACTTTTTATTAGATGATCGAATAAAAGGACAACACCCACTAATTTTTAACAGCAAGGTTACTTATTTAAAGGCCAAGTTTAAAAACCGGCATCAATTTTATAAAAAGAATACTCAATTTAAAAAGGTTTTATGCTTTGCAAGCTTACCGCCTTCTGTTAAGCTTAGGGCCAAAGTTTACACGTATTTTCATCAGTTATTATATTTGCAAGTGCCTAAAAATAGTGGCTTTAAGCTTACACTATTTGCTTTTCTCAAATCATTAATAGCAAAAAAACTTAAACCTTATACCGATTTTTGGGTGGTACAGTCTGCTAGTGTTAAAAATCAACTTGTTGCTAAGTACCAGCTTAAAGCAGAAAAGGTTCAGGTTGTCCCTTTTTATCCACCAGTTGTTCAGCAGGAAGCAATAGCCCGAAAAAAAGAAACCTATGCTTTTGTAAGTTTGCCCGCCCCATACAAGAATCATGAGCGGCTCATTCGGGCTTTTAGCTTGTTTTATCAAAAAACGGGAAAAGGTGAATTGCATCTTACTGTTAATGACGAGTTTCCTTTATTGTTGGCCGAAATCGAATCTTTGAAATTAGCCGGCATACCCATTATTAATCATGGGTTTTTAGCCAAAGAAAAATTAAACAGCCTATACCGCAGTGTAGAATATGTTATTTTCCCTTCTTTAGCAGAAAGTTTTGGTTTGGGTATTATAGAAGCTCTGGAAAATGGCTGTAAAATTATTGGAGCAGATTTACCCTACATGTGGGCCGTATGCGAACCAAGCATCAGTTTTGACCCAACTTCTATAAGCGATATAATTAATGCTTTTGAAAAATCTACAAATCCAGAAATCAAAAAAAGTAAGCAATTGGTTTTTGATGAGATTGATGAATTGATCAGCTTGTTAAACTAATATTCAGAAAAAGTAAATGTATTTGTATTTTTGGAGTTAGAATAAAAATACATGCCAAACATCAGTGTTATAATTTTAACTTTTAATGAAGAAATGCACATTAAAAGGTGCATCGAAAAAGTTAAGGATTTGACAGGTCATATTTTTGTTGTAGATAGCTTTTCTACCGACCAAACGGCAGCAATAGCCACCGAACTTGGGGCTACAGTAATCCAAAATAAATGGCCAGGAAATCAGGCAGCACAATTTAATTGGGCACTGGATCATATCAATATAGAAACAGATTGGATTATTAGATTAGATGCCGATGAATATTTAACAGCTCAATTGATTGAAGAAATTAAGCATAAATTACCTTTGTTGCAGCGCCCTATAAATGGTGTGTTTTTGGAGCGTAAGCTTATTTTTATGGGTAAATTGATTCGATATGGGGTGGATGAAGTTACGATTTTAAGAATATTTAGAAAAAATACAGCTCGTTACGATCAAGCGTGGATGGATGAACATTTGGTGCTACAAGATGGAGAAACGATAAGGTTGGCATCTTACTTTGTTGATGATAATTTGAATACCATTAGCAATTGGACAGCTAAACACAATGATTATGCGATCCGTGAAGCCATTAATATGCTTGATGAGCGATTGGGCTTGCTAAATAATTCCAATACTTTACCTTTACATCAAAATAAAAAAAATCTTTATGCTAGAATGCCCATGTTTTTTAGAGCATTTGCATATTTTATTTTGAGGTATATATTTAAATTCGGCTTTTTGGATGGGAAAGAAGGGTTTATTCGACATTTTTTACAGGGATGGTGGTATAGAACATTAGTTGATGCTAAACTTTTAGAAATACAAAAAGCCTGTGGCGATGATCAAATTAAAATAAAAGCATACTTAAAAAAATGGTACGGTTTAGAACTATAAAGCAATGTTAAAAAACAAAACGCTACTTATAACAGGTGGTACTGGCTCTTTTGGAAGTGCGGTTTTAAACCGCTTTTTGGATACCGATCATTTTAAAGAAATCCGTATTTTTTCCCGTGATGAGAAAAAGCAGGATGACATGCGCAACCAGCTTAAAAATGATAAGTTAAAGTTTTACATTGGTGATGTTAGGGATTTTAATAGCGTAAACCGGGCAATGCAGGGCGTTGATTATGTTTTTCACGCTGCAGCGCTTAAACAAGTGCCTTCTTGTGAGTTTTTCCCGTTAGAAGCGACTAAAACCAATGTATTTGGTACGCAGAATGTAATAGATGCAGCCATTGCAAATCGCGTAAACAAAGTGCTCTGTTTACGTACAGATAAAGCGGCATATCCTATTAATGCGATGGGAATCTCTAAAGCTTTAATGGAAAAAGTAGCGATTGCAGCATCTAGAAATTCAACAGCAACAACAGTTTGCTTAACCCGCTATGGCAATGTAATGGCCTCAAGAGGTTCAGTTATTCCTTTGTTTTTAAAACAAATACAAGCTGGTGAGGTATTGACCATTACCGATCCTAATATGACGAGGTTTTTAATGTCGTTAGAAGATGCAGTAGACTTGGTGTTATTTGCATTTGAACATGGTAATCCGGGCGATTTATTTGTAAACAAAGCCCCTGCGGGTACCATTGGCGATTTGGCACAAGCGTTAAAGGAATTGTGTAAGGCAACTAATGAAATTAAAGTAATTGGTACACGCCACGGCGAAAAACTTTACGAAACCTTGTGTACAAGAGAAGAGATGGTAAAGGCTGAAGATATGGGTGAATTTTACCGTGTACCTGCCGACAATAGAGATTTAAATTATGCACAATATTTTTCTGAAGGCGAAACAGATATTGCTAAACTAGAAGATTACCATTCGCACAATACAGAACAATTAGGCGTAGAGGGCATGAAGAAATTGTTAGCTAACCTGCCTTTAATTAAAAAAGATGTATTTGGCGATTTAACCGCTGTACAATACGCAGGTTAATGGAACAGGCGCAAATCATTAAGGGAGGGCAACATACAGATCATAGAGGTCGGCTTAACTTTATCAATGATTTTGATATGCAACTAGTGCGCAGGTTTTATACCATCGAACATCCTGATACGGCAATAGAACGAGGATGGCGGGCACACAAAATTGAGCAACGCTGGTTTCATGTGTCTAAGGGCATATTTAAAGTAAAACTGATTCGGATAGATGATTGGGTTAATCCAAGCAAAGAATTGCCCCAAGAGAGCTATGTATTAGCTGCAGAGGAAACATCGGTATTACATATTCCTGCAGGGTATGCAAGTTGCTTACAAGCTTTGGTCGCAAATTCGAAGTTGATCGTATTTGCCGATCATGAAGTTGCACACGCACAACATGATGATTATCTTTTTCCTTTAACTCATTTCGAATATCAAGACCAATAGATTAATGAAAATAAAAATAGGAATTACAGGGCAGGAAGGATTTGTTGGGCAACATTTGTACAATACAATTGGGTTATTTCCAGCAGAATTTGAAAGCATACCTTACCATTCATCTTATTTTAAAGACGAAGCCAAACTGGTTGAATTTGTAAGTAATTGCGATGTGATTGTGCATTTGGCTGCCATGAATAGGCATAACGATCCAGAAGTGATTTACCAAACTAACATCGGTTTAGTGCAGCAACTTATTTCGGCATTAAACCAATCGAAAAGTAAAGCACATGTGTTGTTTTCTTCTTCTTCTCAAGAAGAGAAAGATAACCTGTATGGCAGAAGTAAAAAGGAGGGAAGGGAATTGCTAGTCAATTGGGCAGCGCAATCTGGTGGTAAATTCACAGGTTTAGTTATTCCAAATGTATTTGGCCCTTTTGGCCATCCTTACTACAATTCTTTTATTGCTACATTTTCTCATCAATTAACGCACAACGAACAACCAAAGATAGAGGTTGATGGTCGTGTGAAATTGATTTATGTTGGAGACTTAGTTAAAGTGATCATCAACCAAATTAGGAATGCAGAAGGCAATCCTTTATTTGCCATTCCTGCAACCGATGAGCACCAAGTGTCATCCATTTTAGCCTTACTAGAAAATTATAAAAAACAATACTTTGATTTGGGGATTATTCCTCCATTAAATAGTGCTTTTGAAACTAATCTATTCAATACGTTTAGATGCTATTTTGATCTCAAAAATCACTATCCTGTTAAGTTCACTAAACACACTGATGATCGTGGTGCTTTTGTGGAAGTAATCCGGTTAAATGTTGGTGGTCAGGTTTCATTTTCTACTACAGTACCAGGAATTACCAGAGGCAATCATTACCATACCCGCAAAATAGAACGTTTTGCCGTAATTAAAGGGAAAGCATTGATCCAACTCAGAAAAATAGGAACAGCCGAAGTATTGGATTTTTATTTGGATGGAAACGAACCAGCGTATGTAGATATGCCGATTTGGTATACGCATAATATTAAAAATATAGGTGACGAAGAATTATACACCAATTTTTGGATCAATGAATTTTACGATCCTACAGATACAGATACTTATTTTGAAGTCGTGTAAGCATAGAAATTAATGAAAGCAAAATTAAAAGTAATGACAGTGGTTGGAACCCGGCCAGAGATTATTAGGTTGGCTAGGGTAATGGCGGCACTCGATGCTTCTGAAGCCATTGAACATATTGTTGTACATACCGGACAGAATTACGATTATGAACTTAATCAGATTTTTTTTGATGATTTAGCTATACGTAAACCCGATTTCTTTTTAAATGCAGCAGGTGCAACAGCCACTGAAACTGTAGGTCAGATTTTAATTAAAATAGATCCACTTTTAGAACAAGAAAAACCTGATGCTTTTTTAGTTTTGGGCGATACAAACAGTTGCCTGTGTGCAATACCGGCTAAAAAAAGACACATACCAATTTTTCACATGGAGGCCGGTAATAGATGTTTTGACCAGCGTGTGCCTGAAGAAACCAATCGAAAAATAGTAGATCATATCTCGGATGTGAACTTAACCTATAGTGATATTGCCAGAGAATATTTACTTAGAGAAGGATTGCCCGCAGATCGAATTATCAAAACAGGTTCTCCAATGTTTGAAGTGCTGAACCATTACTTGCCTGACATTAAAAAATCTGATGTACTCACAAGGTTAAATTTAGAAGAGTTTAAATATTTTGTTGTTTCATCTCACCGTGAAGAAAATATCAATAGTGAAAAAAACTTTTTAGGATTGATCAATAGTTTAAATCTTATCGCCGAAAAGTATAACTATCCAATCATCGTTAGCACTCATCCGCGTACACGTAATATGATTGAGGCA
>Ga0116227_10004372_pt1 | contig 30699 bp, 22 predicted proteins | sample S1TSphgellanicum_FD_89693 | JGI IMG/M metagenome (GOLD analysis project Ga0116227, IMG submission 89693) | Host-associated microbial communities from peat moss isolated from Minnesota, USA - S1T2_Fb - Sphagnum magellanicum MG | ecosystem: Host-associated > Plants > Peat moss > Unclassified... | reverse complement strand
TACATACCTACCTTCTTCTTATCTATTTCTTACCATCCCACCTACCCGCCCGCACAGCCACCTACTTACCTAGCTACCTACCCACCCACCCACCCATCTATTTACTTACCTACCCACTCACCCATTTACCTACTTCATCAACCTACTTATTTACCTACCTTTTATTTCCTATTTTTTTAACCTACCCACTTTCTACTTATGTAACGATATGAAATAAACATGTGAAATAAAAAACTTGACCAAATTTAAACACCTTTTGATGTTGTAGTCCATTGGTAAAGACTTGGTTTATCATTGTGAAGGTGAAGGGTTCAATTTTTAATACTTCCAACCTATGTGCATTCCTAAGGGGCTAGGGTGTAAATAGGCTATATTAAAGTAGTTACACATGTAGGTTACATAGGTTACATAAGTTAAGTTAAGTAGGTTAAGCTACTACCTACCTACCTACCTATTAAAAATACTTTGTGTTTGCCAATCATATTTTAATCATTCATTATATGACACCTCATCATTATATATGGTTTGTCCCTATGACATGTTGTTTATGACTATATGATGAAAAGTGTCACATCAAACATTAATTAACTACTTGTCCTTTATTATTCATCCGTTACAACTAAGGGCTTTTAATCATATAATGTCTAGTATGACTACAAAATCAGTCATATATGGAGTTATAGATTTAAGAAAAAAATTTAATGGGTCCAAAAAGGGAAAAAAAGGAAAAAAAAATGTTTTGTAAGTTGGGAAGTTTTTTTTTCTTCTTGTTATTTTTTCATTACTCCTTTTCCTTTACATTTCAAAGATGATTTCTAAAGCTTGAGGTAACATTCCCATAACATTTTAAATCATTCAAAATGAAACACATATGATGAAGATATAAATAATTGATGAATACATATATTTATTAAGTTATAAATAATTATATTATAGTCATAACATACTTGAATAATACTACTTTAGTAGTGGCGCATTAATGGCTTTATTAATTGTATTAATAGGAGTCATAATTGAAAACTAGTTGCAAAAGTATTCCATAATGGGTGGTGGAAATGTGGACACGTGGCATGATTGCATGTATGTACATTGTACCTAGTTGCAACGTAGTTGATTTAGTGGCACATTTACAATAGTTTTAATGCAACTCTTGAAAAAATCAAACATGGTTGATTACATAAATATGTATGATGTGTATAAATTACCATGTAGAAGACCCATTTTCAATTCACTTACAACTATAATACAAGTAATTGATTTTTTAACGTGACAATTTATTTATTAATACACAATATTTTTAGGGGAATAATTGCACACTGATTGTGATATTCAAGAGATAGTTGCATAATAGTTGTATATGAATTGTTTTTGGAGTTTTTGTTGTAGGGTAGTGTGGTTTTGATGGATGCAATTTTCTCATAGTGGACATGTTATAAGGGATGGATAAAATCATGTCCACCAAGGATGTTTACAATTCATCCTTTGTAAACATTCTTGGTGGACATGACTTTATTCGTCCCATTTAACATGTTTGTTTGTGCCAATGTCCACTTCTAAAGCTCCTCATACATTTGAATAAAATATTTGCCCAATCCATATCATTGCCTTAATTTGATGTCATGAAAGCAATGACATTCCTATTGTTAAAATAAAACACCTTCTCTTTTTGATAAATTATTTACAAAATAACAACAAACATGATATTATAATGAACCATCATCTTGGACATTGTCCATTGTTCCTTGCAAGTCCGCATGTGCTTTTGGCCCCATTACAATATGCTTTAATGTTCTTTCTGCTTTATCCTCGAAATACATTGATAATATCTATTCCCCCTTGTCAAAAAATATGAATTCTATAATGATTACATCCTTGTTAATACATATTACCTTCTCAATTACTCTTGCAAAATTTTTGTCATCTATGGTAACCTTCCATGTATTTAAAAATAAATTAACAACTCATGTTGGGTGTATTTTAATTTATTTCAAACAACCTTACCAAACCGACACAATTAGCCCAATGGCACTCCTTGCCCATACCTATCCAAGCTTGTATGCATTCCAACTCTACAATAAGTTTTTGTAATGCTTTAACAAACCAATCTTGATCTTCCTTTTTTTACCATTGTCTTCTCCTATTTCTTAGAAAAACAATTAGTGACTTGGTACATGTTTATTTTTGTTACTTGTTTCCTACCTTTTGTGAATCTCGTGTGGCTTGTTCGTATTGTTTTAAAGATGGTTTTGCAATATGTTCTTTTGTGACAAGTTGCTCAGGCGCAATTAGTTATTTTCTTTCAAGTATAATATCCCCACAATCATTGCGAGTTGTCTTCATGTTTTTCCTTGTCTTTTGTGCAAATTCCAAAATAATTCTTCCACCTCTTTCTTGTTATTAGTTGTTGCATTTTGCTACTACGTAATGTAATCTTTGTCTTTGTTTGTATTCTCATTTGGTTTTGGTGTGTAGTCGCTTAGAGGCATTGGTGGTAAGTGTCATGAAAAACATGTAATCTCCAATGGAAATACATATAAAAACTTTGAAGTTCTTTCATTTTCTATTTTTTCCTTCTCCTTTTGCATTCTCTTCTTTTCCTTCATTACAATTCGTGTAATGCAATGTAAACAATCAACAAAGTTTTCAATGTTCATGACTCTCTGTAGGCATATGTAAAATGCCAAGAAAACAATGGGAAAAATGAGGGCTAACTATTTTTTGCCACATCAATTATTACTAAATTCACAATTGTCATGTAACTTTTGTACATTTTTAAGGTTCATAATTCAAATTGCCAATAACATTTCTTGGTTGCATCCTTTCTTGGTGGCACATCAATAACCTACACATGCACAACTAATAAGGGATTGAAATATTCATTAGTGTCCACTTATGAGAACACATCAATAGTGTTGATTTCATGACTAATAGTTATGATATCTACTAATGATAGTACATCATCAACTTGTTCCCTAATGCCTCTAGTGAAATGCTATGATTGATTGCACTTTCTAATGGTGACACATCAACTACCAATCTATTACCAAAAACATTTGATTACAAACTTCTTATTGCACAATGATACAATGATACATGGCTTATCACAAAAGGTATTGAGACATGCTAGATTGCCTATTCAACAGCCAAGTATAAGACTACATAATTCACATACATCTATGGCTTAAGTTTATTCATATTAACTACTATAGGATTGAGTTCAAATTTGCCCAAGGTAATTAGTAAAACAAGATTATTTGGCAACAAATATTATATTTTGTACGGACTATACCCATGTTGGGTGGGTATTAGAAATGAAGTGAGACCTTGCCCTGGCCCTTTATTTAAATCTCAACAAAAATACCATAACAAGGTATTTGAATAAGCAAGGGTACAATTTTTAGCTAGGTATCTTAGGTTTCCAAAAGAAAAATATTATAGGTTTTTAAGTTTCAAGTGGTGCCTCCACAATTGTTGATCCTAAGTTTTGTTAGTCAATTTTTTTTTTTTGTGTTAAAGGTTAGAGCTTTGTGAATTTGTAAATTTGAGATTTTTTAAGCTTGCTTGGCTTCTCTTGTGCTGTTGGTTGGGTCTTTTTGCGTTTCATTCTTCTTATTTGTTCTTGTTTATTTTCCAAGTTTAGACATTTGTATTTGTGTTCATTTTTATTTTTAAAAGCACATAATGCAATCTCTAATGTGCTCAATCTCTTGTGATCGTCAAATTGTCATGTAGGTGAACTAATTTTTTTAATGTATTGATCATTGCTTTCCCTTTCTATTTTTGTTTGTCTTGTAATATTTAGTTGCATTCACCTTGTTCTTATTTGTTTATTTCATCTGCATCCTTGTTTTAATCTTTGAATTCAAATGGTGTAAATTTTATCATCATCACCTTCTTGTGACCTATCCATCTTTTCAAATGACCTAAGATCCCATGTTTGTTTTTCATAAGTCCCCTTTTTTCATGTCAAATCCTTATGTTAGGTATAACATTTTTTCAATATTTCGATTACATTGTGTTTGTTAAAAAATGATCCCATTTGCATTTGAGCTTGTTTTTATTTTTGAACAAAGCTCGATGGTTGTTCTTTGTTGCTCTTGATTGTCATCAAGTTTAAAACTGAAGAAGCTCTTCCTTTCATGTTTGGTATTTTAAAAATCTATTATGATGACCTTTTAATACTCTTTGCAATTTTTTTGGCACATTAAAAAAATCCACAAAGTAACCTTGTCTTTGAATCCTCCTTTCACCTCCTACCTTTTATTTCAACTTCAAACCTTGCTATTCCCAAAAAGAAGAAATTTTATAGAATCATGGTTGGAATTTAGTGCCACAATATTTAATGCATGAGATTTGAAATAATTACGGTAGCAATAAACACAAGAATAATGAAGATGCTTAAGAAAAAATAAAATAATGATAGGGTGAAACTTATATTATATTGAATTTTTTGGCAATTTGAGTTTCATTTCTTGTTTAAAAGCAATGTATTTTTTTATTTTAAGAAAAATTTCACCCCCTTAATGACAAAACTCGGGGCATTAATACTATGTTACTTTCACTTTATAGAATTTTCTATAGTACTTAATAATACAATGTTAGGATGTTATGATTTTATTATTATTATTTACATGTTCATCCATGTTTATCTTCCAAAGGCACAACTTATGACTTGCTCTACAAGAAACCACATTATATCATGATGAAGCCAATACTTCCCAAAACTAGGTTAAGGTTTCATGTTAGGGATTACACCAAATCCACCATGTGGCAAAAAAAAGGGCACTTAAGATACCATGTTAGGTATAACATACAAAATAGTGAATATCAACAAATTAGCAAAAATGTGTGTACATATATAAATTTATACTTGACATGTGGACTTGATATACTTACAAATGTTGGGTCATTTGAGTATCAATCACATGATAATATGAATCACACATGAGTTTCATGTTATACTAATGCAATGTCTCAACCCAATTTCACCAACTAGGCCATTTGGGTGTGTCAATGGTGCCACGTTTTGGTGGAACATGCATTGATTGTTACACTTAACACAAGACCTTAACATATTTTCAAGAGTTGTGTCGATTGTTTGGGTGTGTTTGGCAAAATGTGTTGGTGGTTATACGATATGCCAAATCTTAATATGACAACTGGGTGATTTGTGTTGTTTGATTGAGTGATTGATGATGAAGAATCATGAGTTGAATGTTATAACTTACTTATACATAAGGCAACAAGACCTTAACTTGTTTTGGACAACTTGCTAGATTTTGGTGCACCTCATAAAACTTTTTGTCATATAACATATCCATCAAAATGTCTCATATCCATTCATGCTGCAGCCCTTTCATAGGGGTGAATGCACCTACTCATTATACCACACCTAAATGTTGGTGAGGAAGTGAAGGTTTGAAGCCATTGCATTCCCAGTTCCAAACTAATTCTTTCTTTCTCTTTTTGTTTTCCTCAACCAATCCTTATTTAACACCGAACATTAGTTGCAAGTATGATATATATCAAGTCCATTCAGTCTACAAAAGGGCCTAATTGCTCTCATCATGAAAAAGTTTTGTCTACTACTCTTCTCTTATAGCCTTCACAAGGTTGAAAAATATGGCAAGGTTGGAAACATATAGTTGGACCACTGCGTCTGTGCAAAGTGATCATGATAGCATCTTGATCATGGAAACATTTGAAAGATCATCAGAGGACAAATACAATGCAAGACTTGTGTGACTACTTCTGGAAGAAATGGCATTCGTGCATAATTACCCTGAATACTGTTGGCATTTAGCTGTAGGAATTGGCCAGGGGTTGTTATGCTACAGATATGGGCAGTTTACTACAGCTCACTCAATTGACAAAAAAATGGGAGGTTAAGGAACTCATGCCTCAACTACTGGATATCCATTTCCTACTTCCCTTCTTCAAGAGAGGTGGCATCAACTTAAGAAGTTGAACCCTTCATCCCAGTACCAAAGTATTGATATCCCTTGGATACCACAAAGAGCACACCTCACATGCCTAGGGCAAGACGGAGAGCAAATAAAAAGGAAGGCTCTATTTTCTTCCATTGTATACCACAATGGCCTTAAAAGGACTGGTCCACTTCATATGGACGTGTCAGTTTCAAGAAGGCCTTTTAAATTATGCGATCTATTTAAAGACTAACTCTACAAAGTAAGTCTTGCTACCGTGCCAAGGTGACCTGTCTTCCAATAATTAACACAGGGGGGCTATATGGGCCTGTAGAAATGGCTGACCTTGGGTTTGCCCGTCAGCCAGAACTTGAGGATGATTAAAAGGATCAAAGTTGCCCATCCAGCAGTCTCAAAAAGTGGCAAGGTCAGGCAGCAAGGTTTGAAGCCGTAGCATTCCCAGTTCCAAACCGCTCCTCATCCATGTAGAAGCAAACCTCACGTGGAGACAATATTCGGATGCCCCGGACTGTGATTTTGAATTCCCTGAAAGCAACCACAATAAAGCCAGAGATCAATCCGTGTATCTTCTTCACTCCTGCTTGACAACTCCAAGCTACAGACTTCTTAGATTTCCCAACATGCAATCCTAAATTTCTAGCTGAAATGGAGTTCCTTCCTTTTTCTCACTATTTCTTTCATGGTTTATTGGGAGTGGCATGAACTAGAAAAGAGCATTGTCTGTGTCCAAAATCTGTCTGGTCTTATGCCACACATTTCCAGCATAGATGTTGAGAACCATGAGCAGCTAATTCGGAATGTATATCTCCACTTCCTCTGCAAAGAAAAAATTTCTTTGGCAGGTGTGTCCTAGATGCTTCAGTATTTTGTGATGCTAAATGATGTGGCCAAACAAGAGAGAAATCTAGGACCACAGTGGGAAGACATGAGGCTGTGTCTATATGAAGAAACTTACTCCCAAGGGTCATCCCCGACAAGAAGGAGATCATTCTCATTATCCACGAAGACAAGTTTCCAGCCATGCTTTTGCTCCAACTGACCCTCTAAGTTGAACATGTGCGCCAGTTCACACCATAGTTCTTCATAGTTCCTAAAGCGATTTATATTGAGGGCCCGTGTTATTGACCCTAACTTGTACACCTGTCCACATCCACAATCCACAGGTCAGACACGACAAAGACTTGTGCCCACATCTGTTTAAACATGTTTTCTATAGTACCTGTGAATAACTTTTCACAAGCTCTGAAATCTGATTCAGATACCCTTAGATATTTTCACAGCACAGCATAAGGGCTTCAATCTGTTGACAATAATGTAAAAACTGCATGCAATAGAGATCCTTGTGCACTAGCTCAAACATAAATCCCAGCAATTTTCCATTGTGATGGAGTGTCCCTTGGAACCAGTAAAGAGGCACTGCCTTGTGGACTTCATTTGATGCACTCACCAATGGCTTACCACATTGTACCTCTGCCAAATTGTAGCCCTCATGACATCTTCTTCAATGCTTAACCAGAACTGGGTAAGTATTGGGTGCAACAAACTTCTTACTCAACCTTTCACTTCACTTTTCAGGTATGATATGTTGTATTCAATTAAAGCAGGAATATTTGGTAGTGACTTACTGGATAGGGAGAAGAGTACCTTAGTGTAAGTTCGCATAGGCTTTGGTGGGCAAGGTATCACATGGCGCTTGTCCTCCAGGCCTGCTCTGATCAGAGTAGAGGAAGGATTCATTGCAAATTCTGCTGTCCCTACACTTGGGTGATAGCTGGAAGACCCAGAAAGTGGTTGCCGCCCCTGAGCTTCACTTTGTGGAGGGCATTTTGCCAGTCTTGGCAATGTTGATGATGATGGAGCTGGAGATGGACATCTCTTTGGAGCTGCCATAGGCCCCAATCCACCACCAGCACCAAACGCCAACTGGTTTTGAAGATCAAACTGAGATTGTTGGTCTTGTTCATTAAATGCATCCCTATATGCCCTCTGGTTTTGGCCTTGTATTGCTGAAGTAGAGATTCCCAGCTGATTGCTCAACTCTGTGAGGGAGGAAGTGCAAGGCACGTTGAGTGTGCCAGTTTGAGCACCACATGTTGTTGCTGCCAACATGTCCATTCTGTGTAATCTGGAATTGCTTGCAACAGGTTGAGACTCTGAATACGTGGAAGGAGTGTGCATTGGAGAATACCAAGAGGAGGATGACACCTGCGGCAATAAATTCCTTATTTCTTCTATGAGATGTTCTTGACTACAGTTACTGCAATATAACAGGATGAATCCCAATGAGCTGCAGGCCAGACTCTTGGTCTCCATACACAAAAGGCCTCAAAAACTATGTGAAACCAAAACCACAAGTGCAAAATGGAAATGAAAATATCTATGAGTTACCAACAACATGAACTGACTCAAAATGATACAGACTGGGGAGGAGGAATGGCATCATTGTCAATTCCACAAGAGATTCCTAGCCTGAACTTCCATTTGTAGTAATATCAGCAGCAGCAAAGAGTGTAAACCTGAAGCTCCCTAAGAACTGTGTTGTTCCTTTCTGGAAGGCAGGGTGATTGCTGCTGTTGCTGCTGCTGCCGAGCAGTCCCATTTTGACATGTCAGCAGCAAATTGGAGTAAGCTTGCTCATTGCCAAGTTCCTGCAAAGAGGAGGTGCTGGGGTGGGAATGAGAGACGTTAGGGATGTTATTATGCAGGGAGGTGTAGGGACTAGAAGAGGAGGATGTGGGAGAGATGTTATTGTGCAGATCAGATTCGTTGTACAGGGGAGGGGTACGTATCAAAGGGAGAGGTAACCGGTGGGGAGACTGAGGATGAAGAGCAGGCGAAGAATGCAATAACCCAGCCGATGACTCAGAGGGCACTGGAAGATGTTGCCTGCTTTGCAAAGACGGCTGCTGCTGCTGCTGATGCGGTTGGTTTTGCAGATGATAGAAATGCTTCCCAGACTCAATGCCCCGAAGATCCTGCTCCATCAGACCATCCCAGTTAGAGAATTGAAGAAATGAGCAGACATTTCCTTCAAATGGGTACCTCTCTATATCCCTCAGAAGATGATCACCTGTAAAGCTTCGGCAGCCAAGGCTCCATAGCCAGTGGCCGGTTGCACGTTGCAGCGAATTTCCGGTTGCTGACCGTGCGGAGGCCTCCGCTTGCAGCTCTCAACTCCAAATACTTGAGTAGTTACATGGGTTTTTTGCTGCGGTATGTCCATCAAGGCGACAGTAGTAGTATCATCAGCCGCACTGGTTCTTGACGTCCACCTTCGCTGCTGCTTCACATTCGCCTTCAAGTCTTCCGCCGCAAAGCAATTGCTCTTCCTCTTATCCTGTCACCACAGAAAGAGACACGACTTGGCCTTCTTCAAGTCTGCGCTTTCTCTTCCCCTTCTAGAGCTTGTTACTACAAGCAATTCTTGCATCCATCCAGACTACTCGTTGCACAAAAACACTTCTATTGCACTCTTCGTTTCGCCTCGTAATCTTGCAGGAAATCGTGAATGAGTGGTGCGCTTACCCCAGCAGCGACATGGATCACGCCGTTGTCCATGGCATAACAGAGACCTTCCTCCAGCCCCTTTGAAACCGCGGTGAAGTGTTGACAACACTAGACTACTTCAAGTGTCTGCGTGCACACTCTCTCTCTCTCACGCTCTCTCTCATGGCTTCTTCTCCATGGCGCTCGACAGCAGACAGTGCAGTGGCATTGCATGACTCTCAGTCGTCGATCGTCAGGAGCGTCCAAGTCTATAGAGAAACGGCGGCAGATTTCTTTGGTTTTCTGCGGATCCTTCTGGACATGCAAATGGTGGTTGCAACAGCAAGCACCAGAAGAAGCCGGAAAACAACTTGCCTACAAATGCAAGTACTCTCTTACCTCGCTCTTCTTGCTAAAACTGCTCCCCGCATGTCTTCCCAGTCCAAAAGGAGATACAAACTGCTTCCTCTCTCTTGGTGGACATCATCCTTCACAAAACCTGAGCACCGCATGCACGTGTATCCTTGTAACGGGAAGCAGAGAGGCTCAATCAAGTCAATGGTGCCAATGTCAACAGATGCACACAAACAAAACAGAAGACGTCCTATACACGAGTTATGCACTCAGATGTTTTTTTTCTTGCCAGTTCGCTTTGCGAGACTTTCAAGAAGTTCTACGAAAGCTCCAATACTCGGGAGACCGGCAAATTGTTGCGACGGTAAACGATGACACAAGGAAGAATGTAAGCAAAACCACGGGCAATGCGCTGATCTAAGCTTTTGGAAAGCAACTACTATTGAGGAAAATTCATTGAGATCTACTTGCGGTTGACGAGTAGCAAAATGACAGAGTTTCCTGCCGATTCTTCTTCCTGCTCGTTACAGCTCGACTTGCGATCAAACGAACATTGCGCTCTACGTAGCATCGCGTATTGACACTGCCACGAGCTCGCTCCCTCGCTCCCTCGCGGCATAACGAAATTCTGTAAAACAAGAATTTCGCAGAAATTCTGGATTTAAAGCAGAGTACACATCTTGACGTTCTGGCAACTGCTACAAGATGTGCTAAAAAACACACACACAGAGTCTAGTGCTTGATTTAGCGAAATTTGAAATGGTTCTTCAATCCGAAACAGTTTTCCAAATGGCGTATTGAAGATGGAGTTTCCTTCCTCTCTTTCTCTCTTGTATTGAACAAGAAAATGCGTATTGAATATGGAGCTTCCTTCCTCTCTTTCTCTCTTGCACTGAACAAGAAAATGCGTATTGAATGTGGAGTTTCCTTCCTCTCTTTTTCTCTTGCACTAAACAAGAAGAAATGTGTATTGAATATGGAGTTTCCTTCTCTCTTTCTTTCTCTCTTTCTCTTTGGCACTGAGCAAGAAATAAGATTGTGAAAATCACAGCCAGCCAGCCAGCCAGCCAGCCAGGGTGAAACAAAACACAAGAGAACATGTAACATGTAGTCACACAGCCGCATACACAGAGTCACAGACGCAGGAAATTATGCAACTGGAACTTCTGAATGCACAAACCTTGCTGTACTAATAAAATCGAATTTTCAAACGCAAAAAAGGAGCATCCATTCCTTTCGTTCTCTTGCCCATAACAGGCGGTCCCCGTACAACAACAATAACAAAACTGGAGCAGCAGCCCGCAACTCCTTCTCTGCAACTGCGTCTTGTGCACACGCTGCTTTGCGGCAGCAGCAGCAGCAGCTCTTCACGACTGTTGCAGTCTACGGGATTCGAACACGCCACCACCGAGGTACTGGGCACAAGCCATTTTGGGACTTCGTTTGGGCACGTTTGAGGTCTCATCAAGTTTGAGGACTGGGTTGTAGTAAGTAGGTGTGAAAAGATAGCTAGCTAGTTAGGACAGTAGCTACTACCTAGTACTTTCATTTAAATTTATTTTCTATTTGGGAATAATAATAATATGAGAAACCACCCCTCTTTTCTCCCTTTTTTTAACATTTTCTTATTTTTAATATATTTTTTAGAGAAAGTGGGGTTTTATGTCCTAAATCTTTTAGAATGGCATGGCATTAGCTACTTCCCTTTTGGAGGGAAAGGGGAGAAACTTGAAAGGGCTGGGGGAGGGAGGGAAAAAGAAAAAGAAAAAGAGAAAGAAAGAAAGAAGGGAATGAATAACAATGTCAGATTTTCTTTTCTTATTCCAAAAATTTTGTGATGTAGCTGAGGTGGTTATAATCCATAAGCAGATTTCAGCCAAATTTGGCTATCAACAAAATATTAAAGGAAGAGAATTTAAACATCCTTCTATGTTTTTGGCTACCCTACTAGAACCCATGTAAAACTCATAGAAATCAGGTGACTTTTTAAGATTTAATTTTTATTTATTTTGGGGTAATTTAGTTGATTTTTTCAAAAACTCATCGAATTTGAAACAATAAAATTTCAAAAAAAAAAATGGAAAAAATACGAGAAAAAAAATATTTTTTAAATTAAATTTTTAAAAAAAAAGACTCTCAGAGGCTCTTGACATCATCACAAACTCTCCTTCCCACAAGCAAATTGTTTTCCAAAGAAACGAATCCTTAGAAAGTGGGGTCCCTTATTATGTCTTTAGGTTAACAAGTCTCAAACTTAAAAAAACATTTACTTATTGTTGGTTTCAGGGCACCGGCCATGACGCTTTGGGGGTCCCTCAAAAACTTTGGAGCTTTATTATGGTCTTTACGGCTACAACAAAAGCAACCCAAAATAAGACCCCACTTATCGATAATGTTTTTATTTGTCTCAAGTTGCGACCAACAATGCCTATTGTGTGAAGCCAAAATTTGTCATCCAAATTTGATTCCGTGACTTCAAAGTGCGACATTGTGTTACAAGTTACAAGCATGTGAAGAAGCATCATCCCGAGAAGAATTCTCACATCCCCATATTTTGGTGTGTACAAAAAAAAGACGGCACTAAACATGTCCCATTTGTGACCATTTGAAAGAGGAACGGTTTTGTAAATTCTTTTCAAAAAGTGCCATACAATAATAATATGCATAAGTACGTCGTCTTCACCCCCTTTAGGTGGCCATTGTGGTTTTCCTTGGGTGTTAGTTAACCTTGGCTTTGTGTTGATGCCTAAAAACATAAAATATATTTGTGTTATTTATACAAATCATGCACCAAAACAACTAGCTATGTATTAATAGTAAAGCATTAAAAACAAAATTCCAAATTTTATTTCCATTCTTCATTCGAATTTCTTAAAATCATTCCTTGTGTTCAAACGAAACGAAACCCAACCCAAATACTTAAGGTCATTAATCTTTTTTCAAAAATATTTATTTTTCATGTTTTGAAATTAGGTGAAATTAGGTTACCATTTTGACAATTTTGAAATTAGTTGAAATTAGGTTACCCTTTTGACAATTTTGAAATTAGTTGAAATTAGGTTACCCTTTTGACAATTTTGAAATTAGGTGAAATTAGGTTACCCTTTTGACAATTTTGAAATTAGGTGAAATTAGGTGAAATTAGGTTACCATTTTGACAATTTTGAAATTAGGTGAAATTAGGGTTTCCTTTTGACAATTTTGAAATTAAGTGAGATTAGGTTACCCTTTTGATAATTTTGAAATTAGATGAAATAATAAATTTCTAAGTCTGGTTTGTGAGGTAAAGCACAAAAACTTTAGAAATTATTAATGTCTTTGTGGCTTTTGAAACTTCTTAAACTTTTGCTCCAAACTTTGGAGAACATGCACACGACAAGAACAAAGGACAATTATACTTTGGTTTGTAAAAGCGGAAATCTCCCTTTTTGTGAGGGCAATCACTTGAAAGTTATGCACTAAATAGATGTGCTTGCAAAAGAGGAATGAAATTCTTATTCTACATTTTGCTATGAAGAGGAGGGTTTGTTTGGGCGGGTCACTAAGAATAGTCTTGAGGAAAAAATATAATAAAATAAAATAAAAATGCATTTACATATTTTTGGGTATTGTTTGAATCTAAAGAAGATAATGTCCTGAACATCTTTGAGAGCATAAAATAAATCCAAATGTGCATTGGGATGCTTCTTTCCAAGGTACCACCACCAAAAATTCTTTAGGTTTGTAGGTTTGTTTTTTTTTTATTGTAGGTGGGGGCATTGAGAATTTTTACAGGTTTTGTCAAGCCCTAGGTTATGGTGTGTGCCATGTAGCATAGATCCACAAATTCTTATCAAAGCCATGTGCAATCACATGCAAAAGAGTAGGATATATTTTTGGGGGTCAAACTAACAAGTTGCAACAAAGCTAGTATTTTACAAAGGTTTTAGAACATTAAATTCAATATTCTACTCTTCTCTTCCCCCCTTGAAGTGTGGGAGTGGCACCCTTTTTTTTTTCTCTTTTTTGGGGTCTTTGTGTGAATTTATTCAAGAGTGGCAATGGAGGTTTGAGAAAAGAATTTGGTCCAAAAGAGGCATCATACGTGTGTTTCCAATCACGCATTTGGGGGGAAATTAGGTTCTCAATCATATTAAATGTGTCTCTTTAGACGATTTGAAATCGAATATGAAATTAAACTACTTAATTCACAACAATGCCAAGGCTACCTCTCGTGAGAATGGTGAGAATTATTTTGTGTTCATGGAAGCTTAGCAAATAGCCATTACATAGCCAAATAGAACTCAAACACAAGGTATTCAACTTGATTCCCATAGCCATTCTCAACACACTATTGCATGAACACTAGCAAATTGTTCATAATTGAGTAGAGCATGGCACCACTTTAAGGGAGGAAAATATGGATATGAAGGTGCATTCACACTTGGTGTTAAGGACTCTAGTATTAAGTCCCCTAACACCAAGCTAGTCATTTAGGACCTAAACCTATATACCATGAAGATTTTCTATTAAGTTAACATTCATTTAATATAAAACAATCACCCATTTAACATTGGGTGCCACCTAAGATGCCACCTAGATTTTCACTTAACACTGACTTAACATTAGGTGTGAATGCAGCTTCAGCTGTGTAACAGGTAAAAGAAAGTACAATGTACTCTAGCACACATTTTTCACACCTACCAACAAAGGGACCAATAATGACCTGGGACAATCCAGTTGCAGGGGATTTGCACTAGCTTCACAGCTATCACTCATCTTACTTATAATTTAGATCTCTTTTGGAAGGGATTGTGGCCCCTTGGAAGGGTGGATTAGAATACAATTGTATCATCATTCAAATTTCACAGAGGAAAATGATCAAAGAATTGGAGAATTTGACCTAAGTGTAGGGTAAAGCCATAGCATGGGGACATTGCCCAAGATGGGGCATGGGATGAGGCAATAGCCGAGGAGTTCAGCCTCACACTTTGGGAATGGGCTTTACCCATCCTAAAGCACAAGGCAAAAGCCATCATGAACCTAATTAAATGTATGAAGATCATGAGGTGTAGGACGGGGAAGGTTCTTACACCTACTCCTTGGTTGAGTGGGAGGGATCTTACACCTACGAGTAGATAGCATATAATGTAATATAATTTTTGTCCCATCCTTAAAGGGTAAGAAAAAAAAATTCCTCTTTTCTAGGAGGGATATTTGTTACCATAACGTAAATGTACCCTTCAAATACATTAGGATATTTCCTTCGAGTCCTTTACGGTTGTGTAAAATCATACACAAGTAAGTACGTGGTAAAGGTGCAAGCTACATGTGCTCAAAGCTCCATAGACAAAAATCCAACCACCTCAATTGTTGAATTTTAGTAGTAACTTGCCTAAATCAAAAAATGGGACCAAATTATAGGATGCTAAAATCAAGCACTTATTGATAATTTCAATAGCCAAACATCAACCAAAGTTTAAGAAAAATCACCAGATTTCTGCACATGGTTCAAGTAGGTAGCCAAAAATATAGAATGATGTTTACATTTTTTTGAAACTTTTATATTTAGTTTGTAGCCAAATTTGGCTGAATCTTCCTATGGTTGAATGCCACTTTGGCTATATCACAAAATGGACCAATTTTTAAAATTTTTTTTTACAATCACTTATAATAGTACAACATTAATGGACCTGATCCCATAGATTTTTCCACCATGAGATTATCTGATCCACCCACATCCTCTATTTGGGCTCTTATATTAAACCCTAAACCCACATCCAACATAGAGTGCTAATGATTTCCCACTATTTCAAAGTGGTACCTGATGTGTAGGTGCTATTTTTTATTGGTGCTGGTGGAGATGATCTCAAAAACCTACAAATTATAAAGAGGAGGAGGAGGAGGGCAATAATAATGTGTCCGCAATTTTCATGGATCAATGGATGAATAAGTAACAATAAGAAGCACATGATGATGAGCTAGTGGAATTCGAATCCACCATCAATTAATCGGTAAGTTGCCTAAGCTATCTATGTACAAGCATTTGCCACATCCACCCACCAACTTCATACATACGACACTCACAATTCATTCTTTCTACTAACTAAAGTACTCTTCATTCAAAGAGAGTTTAACCTTTTGCTCACATGACAATGCCTGGGATCTGTAGTACTCTTACCTCACACTTTTAGTCATCTTCTTTAGTGAAAAGCAGGTGATAGAAATCCATGTGTGTGTGTGTGTGAAGTATGGTTTTGTGTCCTACACAAAGCTTCAATAAAAAAACTACTTTTTATTTATTTATCATTTAATAAAAACTAGCCTATGGATCACAATTTTTTTTTTAAATTTATATTTTTTGTTTGGGCAAAGATTTGCATCAGAAAGTTGGGCTACAATAATTTTGTTAATGAGTTAGTAGTGTGGGACAAAACATTCACTCTCTCTCACACACCCATGAAATGATTCTCTATTAAATCGCACAAGGCTCAGCAGGTGTGTGTGTTTTAATAGAGCTTACCTATCATCAACTCACCTGCAACATTACTTTTTGTCAGTTACAAAACAAACCCACATCCATAATCCTAGTACTCCAAAATCTTGGATTGTTAGTTCCATTATTAGTGCACGCCCCCCTTTGATAAATAAACAAATAGTCTTCCCCCTCCTCCTCCTCCTCCTCCAACCCCACCCCCCAATCATCTTCTAATCTCATTCATAACTTATGCATTCTAGCACTTCTCTTGAGGACAAAATTAATATAGATAGTTAGATATGCCATGAACCTTGCATTTCTTTTTCCATTGCATCCCCACCTTGATCTCACACATAGGAAAAGCCTATTACCACTGGCAAGCCCTCATGAGTAAGAAAGGTTTAACAAGGTGGTTTTCTAATGTTTAGGCCCCTTTTACACTATGGTGAGGGACCATGACCATGGTAATGTTGAGAGCCCTAAAAATGCATCCAAAGGCTGTCCAATGGAAATTCCGAAATCGTTTATGTGTGGGCGTGTGTTGTCTAGTGTAATGTGAAGTGAAAATAGATTTTATTGAGGTAGTGACATAATATAACATTGCAAAGAAAAGTAATTAAATTTTTTATGTAAATTTTAATTTTTAACTTGATATTCTATATAATTTTTTAAATGATTGGTTCAGGGTTTTTCTGTTTTTTTCCTTTTTTTCCTTCAATTTTCTTTCTTCATTTTTTTCATTTTTTTTCTTTTCAACACATAAGATCACCATGGATCATAGTAGAGAAAAAAAATTTGTCAAGAAAATCTGATTGAACACAACCTTTTGACCCTTGGGCTAATGAACTTTGTGCCCACCTTTTATTTTAAAATATTTTCTAAATATAAGAAAAAAATAAGTAATTTTTTTTGGCCAATCATGAATTTTTGGGACCATGGACTAACAAATATTGTGCACATTTTCAAATAATAATAATAATTTGAGAAAATTTATGTTAAAAAAATCCAACCAATCATGGATTTTTGGGCTCATGTTCTAACAAATGTCCAACACACTTCAAAAATATATAAGTTTAAACCATCAAAATTTGAGCAATCATGGTTTTTTGAATTCACGGTGTAACAAACTTCTTGTTAGGCCCACCTATTTGGACTTTTTGTCTAGCGCACCTCAAATAGGTGGGCCTAGCCACAAATTTGTTAAACCAAGATGGGCTTGACAACAAGTCTATTAAACCATGAAACATTATCCGTAGTGCATTTAATGTTGATTTTTTATCCAATTACATTTCTTTGGTCCCTTGGTCCTTCAACCTTGTGTCAAGGAACTTGAACCTTGAAACGGTTTTTCCTTCAATCATATTTTTTGTGTGCTGATGGTCAAGGGCTTTTAAGCCTTAGTGTAAAGGGGGCTTTATACTTTTAGTGGAGAAGTTGTTGAATTTTCACTCATTTTGTGATTTGAAATTCATTAAAATCAAAATAATTTTTTAATAAAAAAAATGAATAGGGTTGTGTTGTAAATATTGTTGAATTTTTTTCAATGAATTGGGTTGCAAGGTAGATGCACACTACAATGGCTTAGTGTTAGCAACTTTTACGTTCAATAGAAGTCAAAATTCAAGCTTGGGACAATCCTGAGTTGGTCATTGCTTGCCTCTAATTGGTTGCATTGATGTCATGTTGTGGTAGGCACAATGGTATGTTACCTAGGTGGGGAACATGGAAATTAAAATTTTTTTTTGGTTAGTTTTTTCCCTATTTACATTTCAATTGTCCATGGACTTAGGTCTTTTTTTTCCCACTTAAATCTTAGTCGTCAACAAACTTGGAAAACATTTTTTCATGTATTGTGCTTGTTGTGGTACTTCGTAGCAAAATCAATGCACCACATATATGTGTAATGTGGTGGCAAAACATTGATATGTAAGTTACACATAATTAACACTTGAGTGAAGGTACTAAGATTATAGTGTGCAACTTCTAGAAACTACAATAATGAACTCCATTTGTTTAATGTCATTATCAATGATGGTGGTTGTGGTTTGGGTGGGAAACACACCAAGATAAAAATAGAGGGAGCCACTACACATGCTTGTTATGTAGACCCCTTGTATGGAGCAAAACCAAACATTATCTTTGATAGGAAGATTGAGTTTTTTCAGACAAGTTTCTTAGAGAAATATGGCATTAGCAACCAAGGGATAGCACTGAAAAGGTTGAAGATCGGGAAGGAGATAGAAGAGGAGGAGGTGGAAGCTTTGTTTAGACCTTACAACCATAATGGTTGTAGATATTTTCACAACGAGGACAAAGCATTCATTTCAAGGGTAAAGACATTGTGGATGATCATGCATCAACGAACCCAAGTGCCCAACATTCAAATGATTAATAAAGTTGAAGCTCATGGGATTGTGTATGAAATTAAAATGTGGAAGAAAGTGAATTGGCATGGTTTAGTAGAATGGACAATTCGTGACCAACTTCGTAAGCTACAATCTTTGGAGTCAATTTTGCAATGTGGGAAATTAGGGTTTGTAACATATTAATTGAACTTTGTGGATTTAGATATGAAGGAGGAGGAAGGACTTGTGCTTCACAACAATATGTCAAAACCATCGAACAAATAAGAAATTCATGCTTTTAAAGAGACTCAAGTCCTATGCATTGGAAAGTGGCAAGAGTTTGTGTCTAATATACAATAAGACCTTCTAGCATTAGAAGGACAAGTCTTTTCATTACATACATTAAAAGATGAAGCTCAGAAGGAGTTCGAAAAGGTTGATGGCCAAGTTGAGTATCATTTTATGTTTATTGCATTAGGAAAAACAAAATTATCTTAATTGTAATCAAAACTTGATGCCCACATTTTGAATGTTTGTAAGTTTAGTTCTAAGAATAGTTTTGTAGAAGTGATTATAGTGGCTTTTGTTGAGCAAGAGTCCATGCAAAGGAAATTTGATTTGCAATTATGCTTTATCAAAAGTTTTAGATATTTGTCCCAAACAGGGGAGGATGAACATAGTAGATTATGGGTCAAGCAGGTCAAGTGAAGATGCATGGCATTCTGGATCAATGAAGCTTGATACATGGAAGCGACACAAGGTTGCACTTTCTGTCTAAGTCCAAGCAATGACGATTGGGAATTAACACCCAATTCTAACTCTAGAGCCATTTTCTTTCTTGGGTTTGGATAGTGAAGATTATCCTGACCACCTTTCCTTAGTAATAGTGAGACCTCACCCATTTTGTTAAAGGCTTTTTGAACCTACTTGGGATGTAAAGTTTGCTTCTTGCTAACATTCTTATCATTCTTGGTGCGCATTAAATCATTTTTCCACTTCTACTAAATGTTTGTTCAAAGGGTGTGGGCAAGAAATGCATCCAAATTGGTGGTTGCTTTCAAGAATGAAGAAACCATGTGTTAGTGAAAAAACGATGCCAAAAAACGATTGGACCACAACAATTCCTGGTTTGCTTCAGTTTGATGGTAAGTTTCAATTGCCATCTCCCCAACTTGATTGTTGTCTCTATTGTGTTTGTTATTGCTACATAATCATGATTTAGGGTTCAGGGTTTCAATTGTAAAAGCTTAATGAACTTAAAAACCTATCTTCAATTTTTGAACAAGTCATTACAAGTTTCCAAAATATGTGTATTAATCTACATATTAGTCAAGTGTCCATGGTTACATTAAATCTTCATAAATCCATGTGAAGATTCTCCATTTATGGTTTATGCTTGTAGTTTACAAGAACCATGAACATGTTAATAATCCATGTTTTCATTCAAGACCTTCTTTAGTTCTATAAGTTTGTGAAAGTCACTAAAGGGTTGTCTCGCATGATCACAAATATCTAATGAATTCTTATATGGAATCCCATATGTCATTGAAACTATCGCAACCCCACTTTGAGGGAAGTGTGAGGTCGTCACTCACACTCCAAAAATTCAAAACGTGATTGCAGGGGCCAAAACACCTCGCATTGAAATGTTATTTATACCATTGGAATTTTTTTGAAGTGTAGATGTCCAAAATGGCCTCGCATGAGCCATTTGAACATCCGTAACACAAGTTATGGTCGAAAGAAAGGCCGGGAGTCAAATTGGCAATTTGACTCCCGACCACTAAAAGTCAGGAAATCAACCCGATCCTGGCGTGTTCAGGTGAAGTGCGACACACCGTTGGAAAGCTATCGAGGAAAGCTACAAGTTTGCTTTAAACCTTGTTCCAATCGAAGGTTGGAGCAAGAAGTTATGAACGCCCAAAGTACCAGGAGTCCAAACCGGGACAATTTCGGGACTCCACTTTGGGAGTCTCAAGAAAAAATGCCATTCGGATGCAAGTGTGGCGGTGAGACGTAGAGAATAATATATGGGGGAAGGTGGTGGCTTCCCCCGAGTCCGAGCTGTGGTGAGTCAAGTGAATCCAAGGTTGCCAGTGGCTTGTCCCAACACTAAAAGTGTTCCAAATGAGTACTAACCAACTTATTGGTTGGTTTTGGATGCAAAACCGAGTAACTAAATAGCTTGTCCCTCTTCCTAGTCTAATCCCAAAGCTTCTAGCACGCCCCTCTTACCCCCTTTAGTGTTGGAAGCTAGGAGCGTGCCCCGAGTCCCCTGCATTTCCGCAACTTGAATGATTTAGCCCCAACTTGGGGTTAACTAGGGACTTGGGAGCACGTCAGAAACATTTCTAGATTATATTTATTATTTTCCCTAAAGCTGCATGTGTTGGGGCAATCAACATAAACTCTGATGTAGTTCATCTTGAATCCACAAGTTGTTAACAATCAATAGAACCTTAAGTTGGTCCAAGCATTTTCCATCTAAGTCCTATATGTTGTTGATAGACATTCATTCCTTGATGTATTCCAAACATGTTTTCCATCCATAATCTTGCATGTTCATGACAGTCACTAAAACCATTATGTCCAAATATAATCCATTTTTAGTAATTTTTTTGGGGGAAAGAATACTGAAATCCATGCAATTCTAGGTTCAGTCCTTTTTTTAAAAAAAAGTCACTCATGGTCCATGTAATTCCATCTTGAATCTAATGTTGATTTTGCAAAGTCATTAAAGCCTTATTGAAGTCCATGTAATTTTAGCTTCAATCCCTTTTTTTCTCCAAAAGTCACATGTGGTCCATGTAATTCCATTTTGAAAACCATCTTTACTTTGCAAAGTCATTCAAACTCTATTGAAGTCCATGTAATTCCAACTTCAGTCCCTTCTTTGTTGAAAGTCATTTGTTGTCCATCTAATTCCATCTTGAATCCCATGTTTATTTTGCAAAGTCACTAAAATTCTATTGAAATCCATGTAATTATAGTTCCAATCCCTTCTTTTGTTGAAAGTCATTTGTTGCCCATGTAATTCCATCTTGAATCCCATGTTTATTCTACAAAGGCACTAAAATTATATTGAAATCCATGTAATTTAGTTCCAATCCCTTTTTTTTATATTGAAAAGCACTTATTATCCATGTAATTCCATTTTGAATCCCATGTATATTATGCAAAGTCGCTAAAACTCTATTGAGATTCATTTAAGTTCAGCTTTAGTCCCTTTTTAAAAAAAATTACAACACCCTTGCTATAGTCCATGTGGTTCCCAATGGCACTATAAATTCTCATCCCTAATGCTTTTGCCATCCACTACAACTTTGTGAATGTCCATAATTTTTCATCTTGAAAACCCTAAAAAGTCCATCCTAATCCCATATCAATATTGAAAGCTTGTGGACCTATCCCTAAATTGCATATAATATAATTCAGGGATATTAGTCCATGAGCCTGCGAGCATGAGCACATGAACAAAACTGAATTTTAAAAAAAAAAATTCTGTCCATGTTGACAAAATAATGGAAAATATTCTTTGACATGTAGGATAGAATATTTGTTGACATGAAGGGATATTTGCCACATGTCCATGGATGAATTTTATTATGAATGTTGCCAACAAACACTATTTCTACAAAAAAATTAACAAAAGAAATAGGGTCAAAACAATTTATGTTGGTTTCTTTCAAAACAATTCGACAAATGAAATGTTCAAGTCACACTTTGAAACCATACTTCATATTTCCTTATTATGAATTATATTCAAGCTCACCAACATTTAAACCATATAGAATGTTAAATTAATTCCCATAGACCCAACAAGAGGTATGTGTGAATCTGAACACTCATTGTTCATCAAGATGAAAAATTGAAATGGATGAAAAACTAAAATGATCAAGAACAAAATAAAATGGATGAAAATTTGAAATGATCTCTTGGTCCAAGTGTTTGACAAAAAAATTAAAATTGGAATGAGAGTTTAGGATTGAGGATGTCCAAGTTTGGTGGGAAAATGTTGGGAGATCGAAAGGGAACAATGGATTAAGTGGGGGAATGATGATATGAAAGCAAGGAATAATAGGGGGCAACAATTATGAATGACAATATGAAACCGGAAGTGAAAAACAATGGGGGATGATAGGCTAACAAGAAGGAACAATGAATTGATGATGAAGAATGATAAGCTAATGATGGGGAACCACGAGGAAACTGAAATTTAGGAACTGTACCATAATAGCTTTTTGGGTTTGGAAGTAATTAAATTATTTCTGAAAATGTAGAATTTTTTCAGAAATTATTTGTTTGAAATGCTGAAAATTAAAGAAATTACATGGGAGAGAAAACTACAAAAAAAATTGATGAAATTGAGGAGCTTCTTATTTCAAGCCAATCCACCATTGGAGAGTGAGTATCCAATAATTGACAACATTTCTTTGTCCTATAATTTGGTGGAACATTATGTCTCTCCAATTTTGCTAAAATGTAATAATAAAAATTGTTGGAAATGGTTACATTATGTTAAAGATTCAAAGTTTTGAAAACCTGCCAAAGAAGTTCCTTATATTCATTGCCAAAATTTCATAAATTACTATTTTTACTACTGAAAAGGATTTTTGAAAAATTAAATATTTATTTGTCAACCAAGTGTCAAACTTAAAAAGGTATTACAATAGTTGTGACCCTTGGCAAAAAATATGTTGTGTAATCAATGTATGGACCTTATCTAACTAGTGGCATTGAAATTAATGTTTAAAAATCATTCAACAAAAGAAGGGTCTCATATGAGCATGGGTGTATATTCATGCTTAATTAGTTGAGGGTTGTGCCAAAAGTTTATTTATTTATTTTAAGGAGCCACTATGATTGGCCCATCATAATTTCTTTTGAAACATTGGGCACTCCCCAATCAAAGCAAAAAGGTGCTTCCCTTTGGCCCTTATAATTAATATACGTGAAAGTTCAACTTTGGTCAAAACATATGAAATAAAAGTGTGGTGCTATTTGGAACATTTGGGGAACACATTGAGAGTTAATGGGACACATTTGGAGTAACAAAAACCAAAAAGAAAATCCCCCCCCCTCGCCCCCCCCAAAGAACTTTCCTGAGTGCATGTTAAGCCTTCTCATTGGTCACCTGAAATTTATGGTTTTAAAAATGTCTATCACCATTTTTTACCACGAAAATTGAAGGAAAGGGGGAATATGGGTAGTATATTGTGACACATATTAACTAGATGTGGGGAGCCCCAATTTTTTATTTATTTATTTATTTATTTATTTTATTTATTTATTATTTTATTTTTTGTGATGGGCATTTTTGATATCACAAATTTTAAAAATAAAAATAAAATTGGACAATCCCAAAATAGATGTGTTGTGACTAGTGTTGGGTGATTTACAAGAATCGAGTGAAAACCATCCTAGTTCTCATTTTAAATCTTGTCAATTATCAATAAATTCCATATTTGGACAAAAAATTAGGCATTTTGGTTTTCATTAAGCTAAGAACTAGGCATCATGAAAATCTCATGATTAGTTCTCTTTGTTAAAAAAAAAATGATGCCTAGGTAAGGTAATGGGATTGTGCATGGTTTTGGTTCTCAAGCCTTATTATGCCCATAACAAAATTTTAAATACAATCAAGTGATTGTTTTATTTTGAAATGGGGGGTTATTCAAGGTCTTGTACATTTTAGAAGTTCTTAGGCAAAAAGAGTTCTTCTAAAATTTGGGTGGTTTAAAGTGAAACCTTTTTCTCTTTTCTCTCTCCCTCCCTCTTTCATTGGAAACATGAGCTTTTTTGGGGTTTTGTTTTCATGTTTGTATGTACACTTAGTGATTTAGAGGAGGGCAAATACTAAGGGAGGGATTCTTTATTTATGGTGTCTAAAGAAAAATTAAATCTCTTATTTTGACGCATCCAAGGCACCAACAACAATTGTCAAAAATTAATCAGAAATGAGAAAATGATGCTCCCTCAAAAAGTAGGAAGGTCAAAAAGTCCAAAAAAGAAAAATTTGAAAACACTAGGAAATCAGGAACCAAACAATCATATATTCCTTGGACATTGTTTTCATTGCTTTTGGTGTTCAAAGATCATTTGTAAAGCTTAAATTGGTGCTCCCATGGCACTTTAGGTCACTTAAAACAAACAAGAGATGAAGCAATTATGAACTTTGGAAGTAAAAGGGGTCTGAGAAATGAATAGCTTCATCCTTGAATTTTATTACAAATTTGTAATAATTTTTTTGTTTTCTATTGGAAAATTAGAATTTAAAAATATTTTTTTATTACATAATTTTGATGTCTAGTTGTGAAAAATCACCTTTGAAAACTAATGGTTTTCACATTAGCAAGAACCATTTTCATGAGAAATGAATAGATTTATATGTTACATACAAATTGATACCCTAACCAATTCTCTAAAATGAAAAAAATTTCAAAAGAACCAAGTTGGTTCTAAAATTCCAACGATGAATGTTTTTGAGGAACTAGTATATGTGGGTGATTTTTTGGAAACTATCATATGGTCCTCCTTGAACATTTCCGAAAACAATTTTTATCATATGGTCATCCCTGGACATTTTTCGAGACAATTTCAAACCTAACTACTTCATTTTTCTCCTAATAATTACCTCCATCTTATAGCTATTGCACCCCCATTTTACCTACCCATCAACATGGATATGAAAAAACTTAACACATGTCTTTTGGTGTTCATGAAAATGTATGTTAATTTAAATTTAATTTGACATTGACATAAATAATGATGACTTATTGGAAAGCATGAAAACATAAGGAAAAAAAAAAAAAGTTGATCATCATCGGTAGTGCACAACAATGTGGAGCCTAAATTATGTTTTCATGTGAAAGGCCACCAAAAGCGATGGTCAAGCTTACAAGCCACAATCAACCTCTACAATGTTTCCACTTGGGTTGTCCTAGTAACTTTTGGATTTAATCTAAGTGAATAAGATTGCAAACATCCAACATCTAGTTTGGATGGTAATGGGAGACGGAGGGAGATGACAAACATGACATGGGTAATGCGAAGACAACGAATGTGTTGAAAAAGGCCAATAGGATGGTAGGCAAGGTGGCAATGATGACAGGAAAAACAATGGGGATGACAAGAGAAGCCATGGGATTTTGTACATATTGAAAGTTCATTTTCAAAAGTTCAAATATATAATTAGAACATTTATTAAATCATAGATTTTCATGTCTTATATATGTTGAACATGTGTACATAACACCTATAACAAATGTTTTAGTTTAAATAATTAAAATCCACCATTATTGTTAAAGGTGGTGTCAAATAAAATTCTTGATTCATAAACATTATGATATTAGTCCATTTGATACATGGCATCCCAACAATGGTTTAGGAACAAGTTTATCCAAGTGAATTCATTCAAAGAGCTCATCAAGAGATTTATAAATAGGCAAAACAATATGAAAATATAGAATTTACACCATTGAACTTTGAAACACAATGGGTTCCAATTTATTTAGACTAATTTTTATTGATATGCCATCTAAGAAGGCAACAATGACCATGTCATCAATCCAAATACAATTTGTTTCACCTAAAGAAAAAACAAAACAGACCAACATTAAATATTGGCACCCCATGAGCTTTGTTTAACACGATTTGTAAAATGGTGGCCAAGACCAATGAGGGCAAGATAAAGTAGGCATAGAATTTGCTTTGTGTTCTAATCTACTTGAAAAGTTAATATAATGTAGATTTGGCATAATTTTTAATATTAAAGGCCTATGAAATGAGAAAATAACTTGAAAACATTAGATTTTTAGGTTCATCATGCACTCCATCCTTCATTTAACATTTTATAATGATTCCTTTCATTGCATTTTGACTTATAAAAATACCCAAAATAATATTCCCAAAACAATGCGCCATTTTAAAGATTTGAAGACAATTTCAAAAAAGGAAACATATTTCCATCTCCTATTACTGAGTTGACTAGCTAAAACTAATTACCTTACACATACCTATGTCATAATTGTGAAGAGGTGGGGTGTCATTTCAGACAATGCCTCATATCAAGGCGAGGCAAATTGTTGAGCATAACATCTTTGTGCAACAAATTTGATTAAAATGCAAAAGACGTTAAGGTGGAAAATTGTCTCATTTTCTAAGAAAGGTGAACTTCTAAACATGTGATTAAATTGTGATGCGTGAACAAATGAACTTTCAATTCATTCATGGCAACAAAAAAGTCACTAAACATGTTGCTCTTTGATTTCAAAATTGCAATTATTTTGTGTTGCATTTGTCCTGCATTTGTTCCTTACCTAGTAGATGGCTCCTTTTGATTGTAATTTTTTTTTTAACTTGCTTAACCCTTCTTTAGCCAATCAACCATTTTTCACTTGTCAATCTATTAAACAAGTGTGAATATCTCCTTTCTTCGCTGTTGGATGAAGCCATTCCATGAAGATAAATTGTGCCCCATTGAATCTTGCCGTTTACATTAATTTACAATTCAACTATGTTTGGCACATATAAATAAGGTTTCATTACACCAAAATATATATTTTCTTATCTCAATAAGCCTTATAGTTCATCACATGTGTGTGTTTAAATCATTCATCTAGATATATAATATATGTGGTATCGTGTTATCTTGTCATTAATGTAATATGCAACATAACACATTATGATATTTCCTCCATTTCATTTAGTGTTTTTTTTCAATTTCTTGACGGAGTAGAAACTTTTTGACTTATATGGTGAGATTATTTCAAGGAATTATTAAAATTTTGAAAAGTAAACATAAATGTAGTAACACCCTTCCCCAAAAAGTATTTTTTTTAAAAAAATGATTAACCCCCTCTTTTTCCCTTTATAGTGGTAGTTATTGTTTTAGAAAAGTATAAATTTAGTAATAATTCACCCAAAAAAAAAACATTGATTTTAATGTACAATATATGTGACATGTACCATAATTTGACATTAGTGTGAAATGTGACACAATTTCTATTTTTAAAAATAAAATATGTTTTTTCTTACATATACAAGCATTGGCTCATGAAACATGTGTATTTAAATAAGTATGACATTTTACAGATATAAAATAACATAAAAATGTCATATAGTTTAAATATGCATATGTGTCATGGGCAACTCAAGGAATTTCTTTTCACCAAAACCATATTCAATTTAATGTTTAGTAAACAAATGAATATCAAACCAATTGCCCTACCTTGTGGTCAAATTTGGTGCAAATTAATTATAAAATGAGATGTTGAAAATTTTCAAAAATTCCAAGGGCAAAATGTTGAAAGTTTAAGAAATTCCAAAACAACATTGCCTATTAGTTGGGAAAGTGGAATTGAAATCCCAAGCAAGGCAAATTGAAAACTAGAGGTGAAACTCCTAGATTGTCTAATTTAGATGAGAGAAAAACATTTAGTCCCTTTTTTTACCATATTTATTGTTCTCATCTTGACTTTTGATTTTGTTTCCAAATTTGGGAAAACTAACACTTGGTACCCCTTGGAAATTGTGGGACTTTACAAATAACTCTAATAATGAATAGAATGATCCTTGCCATAATTTTTCAGACATATTAACAAGTGGATATTAAGAATAAAATCATTTCCAAATATATGAATCACATGGGACAAAAATTCTAGCATGAGATATTCATCCAAAAAATATATAAATTATGTTCATTATATTATAGAGAGTTGGATATTTATTTGGCACTTCTTGCACAAGGAAAGTTTGATGCTTAATACATTTTATTAGGTAACCCACTTTATAACATCAATACAAAATTACATATTTATAATTATATTTGCAACTAGTTTTGAGTTGTAAATATCACATGTGACTAAAAATCCCTTTAATCACTTAAGAATAGTCACACAAACACATTAATCACAAAAATACACATGTCATTTAGTCATTATGGTAATCACATCCTCCATGTGATTCAACCAAGGTTTTTCATCCATTGTTTTGGATGGTCATAAACTCAATTGCACCAAGATAGTGATTACTTTTATGATTGACCTATGCCCAAACATATAGATGTTGCAAATACATATGATGCCAAATGTTTAATCATGGGCATTTCTAACATAGATGTTGATTTATCTATTATATAAGTAAAAGAAGGGTAGGTAGATAGCTTGCACTAGCCTAGCTTACCTAGCCTATCCCTCCAAACATATGAAAATGTTGCAAGTATAAAAAAGTGAACCCCTCACCTCCATTTTGAAATCGAGTTCTTCACCAATGCACCACACCTTCACAATGCAATAACTCTTTTGTCAACATATTATCATTATTATGAAGATGTTTATTTCACATATTTTTAAATATATAAGTAAGTAGGTAGGTTGTTGGTAGGTAGATGGGTTGGCCATCTACCTACCTACTTACCTACCTATCTAGGCATATTGAATATTTACATATTATCTGCCTACCCACCTACATATAACCTATAGGTTATTGGTTATTATCAACCTTGAACCTATTATGACCTGCCTATCATTAATTGTTGGATGTGATAAAATTGGATGAAATTGGTTGGTTTTTCATCCATCTATTCATCCAAATGTATAATTCAATACAATAGATAATTGCACTTGCAACTACAAATTGATATGTAAACTTGACAAAATGTACAATAGATGCAAGAACAACTTGTTTATCATTTGTCTTTGAATGTGATTAACTATGGTAAAGATGAACTCACTTTTTATCCTCCTTCTCATTCAAAATGCATAGTTTTCACACCAAATAATCACATCTACAATTGTAAATTAACACTTGCCACAATTTAAATGCATTTACAATGAAAAAATGCTTATGACTTGGTGATATGCAAGATTACAATGATGGCAATCACAAATTCAATTGGTTTGTACAATGATTGTAAACATATGGGTTGGTATGGATCAGATTTCTACCAATGCAAATATCACAAGTAATATGTATGAATCATACCTTGAGACTTGTCATTCATGGTCTTCCAACTTTATTTGTCAACAAAATAATTATGTATTAATAAATCTTTTAACTAAAATTGTGTCAAGACCATTTTTTAGGGTGTTTGCATCGTACATGGACACAAAAACCTATCATAATGTTATAATTTTCATTACAACAAAAAAAATTAACAACTTGGGGACAATTGGAAAAGGTTTAGTAATTGAAATGTTCAATTAAAGATGGTTCACATTTTAATTGACCATTATGTTGCAAAATTGGCATGGGGGGGGGGGGCACTGTTATCTGAATTTAGAAAATACACAAATAAAAATATAAAGTGTCATATATATTGGTTGTTTGCTAAATTTTATAGTTTAATTAATTTTATAATAAGTTTATGGTTATTCTTTAAATTAATTTATAATTAATATAAGATATACATTAATCTTTGTAAGAATAGAAAAAATAACATATGTATTTTTTTAAAGATATTAATTATTAGTACACTCAATTTGTAGGTTAGTAAGTGAATTAGTTCCATCTACATACCATTTAGGTGAGAATCTTGATTGCACACAAGTGCAAGAATGATCTATTTTCAAAAAAGTAGTTCATATGTTTAAACTACCTTTGTTTATTTTGAATGAAGTGAAAAGGTGATGGCTCAAAACATTAAATCAATATGCTACTTGTTTGGCATGACGTGACGTTCTACTGCATAATCATTTTTTATGTTTCTGCTGCGGAACCGGCCATAGGGAAAAGCATTTTCGTCTAGAACTGGCACCCCCGAGAAACCCGTTTGATTTCTACACAACTGTCCGTCCGTCCGTCTGTGACAGGGCGTTTCGACCCGTTAACGGTCTCTGCGATGCCGATTCTGCAACCCCCCAGAAATGAGCCGTAGAGACCGATTCTGCTACGTATTTGCTTCTTATTTTATTTTATTTTGGATTTGTTTTTTCGGAAAAATCTAAGGCTACATATTTGCTTCTTTTTTTATCTTTTTTTTTCGGATTTTTCTCCCCTTCTCTTAAATTAACAAAATTGAAGAAACAAAATTAAAAATAAAAAATAAAAAATGGGTAGAAAAATCTAAGGCTACGTATTTGCTTCTTTTTTATCTTTTTTTTTTGGATTT
>Ga0116227_10004369_pt1 | contig 30707 bp, 27 predicted proteins | sample S1TSphgellanicum_FD_89693 | JGI IMG/M metagenome (GOLD analysis project Ga0116227, IMG submission 89693) | Host-associated microbial communities from peat moss isolated from Minnesota, USA - S1T2_Fb - Sphagnum magellanicum MG | ecosystem: Host-associated > Plants > Peat moss > Unclassified... | reverse complement strand
TTGTTGTCTGAGAATGAGGTTGCCTCTTTTTTTTTTTTTTTTTTTTTCAATTCTCTTTGAAGAATGAGAGGAGCCCTTTCAAAATTCAAACTTCTCTCTAAATTAATTTTTTGACCAAATTGAATTTTTTTTCTTTTGAGTTCAAATTTCACGTTTTTTTTTTTAATCCATTTTTGTGAGTGGTGTGGATTTGAAGCCATCCTAATGGGATGGAAATCCACCCACGAAAATTCATGAAATCTTAAGATGTAACAAAATCCATCCAAGAAACATAAATTTATAACTATATTTCAATCACGACATGTAATTTATTCACAATTTTATCTTTTGCATTAAAAGTCATCCGGATTTCATGGATGAACATCCATAAAATATCATTATTGGGTTCTCAATGGTGGAGTGGATGAAATTTCATCGATGCAATTTTATGAACACTCTTTCATGAATGGAAAGCTAAAACTTTCATTGAAAATTCATCCATGAAGTCAAGGTTACTAGAAGGGACATCCTTTGGCTATGGACAACTCTAAGCCAAACATAGCCTTTTTACATACTCCTTGGAAATGAAAATATGCAGTTATGCAAGGGAGGTTCAACAGATGCTGATCAAGTTTGGCAATTTCAATTCACAATTTATGTGTACATTTGTAAATTGCCAAACTTGATTGGAATATCATAATACCTAATGATTTCAAAAAAAATTAAATTATTTTTCATTTTGCCAATTTTTGAAATTTTATTTATTACTTGTGCCAAAATTTCTATTAAATTAAAAATTTACAATATTCAAGCTTTGAACTATCCCAAAATATGGTGTAGTTTCTTCCTTGGGATTACTTATATATGGTTTGCAACAATAGAGCTTGGGGCCAATGCCAAGCAAAATGTACCATTTGCATTGGTCATCTAAAATTCTAACAAACCTACCAAATCTTATTACACATGCACATGCGCGACCAAAATGGCAACATGGAGTTGGCAACTTGGGAATGGGGACTTGGCAACATTGATTAGGATAATGTAGACTTTGAAATTTGGCAAAATGGGATTGGCAAATAGAAAAAGTCAACTTGACAAAATAGCCAAATAGAGAAATACCAATGTGGAGTTTGGCAATTTGTCAAGGTGGACTTTGGAAACATGTAAAAAATGCACTTGACAAAATCGTATTCCATATATGGGTATTATTCAGTGTTGTTTAATTATTTAGTTTTAAAGGTAACATGTGAATAGCAATAGTGCATATTCCTTAAGTTTGAAAGGTACATGTATTTTAAAAAATTCAATTGATGAAAGAAGCTTCTTACAAATTCAATTTTCTTTTCTTCCTTTGGCAATTATGAATAGGCAAAAGTTGATTTTTTGAGACTTGAAGGTCTAAGGGTATGTACAAAGGCTATGCATGCTAAATTTTGAGTTGTGGTTGCTTGCGAATATTTTGACAAAAATACGAACTTGTCTACAAGAACAAAAGTAACACAAAGAGAATTTAAAACAAAGTAACTTGCAACATATTTGAACCCTAATTCTTTGTAGAAATTTGCCCATTTGCAAAGCAATTTTTAAATCCAAACCAGACCCCCACCCAATTAATCATCATCAAAAAACCTCTACAAATGTTCAAGAATGTTAACTTCTATCAAATCATAGTTATCTCCCTCCCCCTTCCCCTTGAATTTTTTTAAAGTATGCTTTCAAGTGTGAATATAGCTTGCAATTCGAGTGTGGGACATTGGGCCAATTTTTCATCACAATGATAAATCAATCCACAGTTTTCACTTTTTATAAAGTGGTAATATCTTAAAAGTTGTCAACCCCCTAGGAAGATAGGAAGTTATCAATTTTGTCTATATTTTTAAATAAATGGGTGATTCATTATCATTTTTTTTCCAAACTTCTTATAAGGACTTATTATATGGTGTATTATAAAAATAATTACATAGATTTTTTTTAATTATGAAATCTTAAGGAGATTTGAGTTATGAACTTTTTGAAGGATCCTTATGGACCATATTTTCAAAAGTCCTTAAAAGTTTGATTTCTTAAGTGACTTGATTAAAACACTTCAAGATAGTATGTTATGAATAGTTATAATCGGCCCTTGCATGAGTGGACTTAAAACATAGTTTTTTATGAATTCCAAATTGCAATCACGTATTTAAATGATGTCACCCATAGATCACCTAGGACCTTCAAAATAAAATTAGAGGGAAAGAAACTAAACTTTAGGGTGCACAATACATTCTAATGTGTTTGTTGCAAGCTAAGTGGATTCTAGGTTTTAGTGTTGTCAAACTTTTGCTACAATTTCTTTCTTGCCAATCTCTTGCATTGCCTTACCATAAGGTCAAATTGTGATAAAAGGAGCCAACTGTGATGTCTTGAGTAACGTTGTGACAATTTTTTTACATTATAAACATTGTGCATGGGTGATCCTATTCCAAAACGTGTAAGTTTCATGATTCTATTATGGTTGTTTTGTGTATGGTGTGTGCATGTGTTATTTCGGACTTTACTTCATTTGATTTGCCTTTGTATTAAAATGGATTAATTTGAAAAATGACCTCATAGGTCCCTTCCTAACTACAAAGGCATAATTGTCAACAAAGTTCCAAAAGTTCTTATAACTTACACCCCAAAGTGGAATCTTGAAGGTCAATATGAAAGCCCACAAAAAGGATGCCAATTTAATCTAAACTTGAAATCTTTTTATGATATTGTATCTACAATGTAATAATTGATAGAATTTTCTGAATTATTTAAATATTTTAAAATTTTGATAGTTGAACATAAAGTACATAAGGGCTCTCATTTATTTTAATTCTTTCACATTAACCTAATAGTGTGGATTGCTTCTTATATTGTATAGATGCATAATCTCAACTTTCAAAAAACTTCATATGCTAAAGACCATTTTTTTCATTTTTTCCCTACTCACCTTAAGAATATTGAACATTGAATGTTAGTTGTAGGTACAATATCAATTGTGCAATAGATTGGAAAGGTTGGTTGGTCTAAAGTGAGAAAAGAAAAATGTTCATGATCTATCAAATGTTCAATCTTATTCTAATGTATTAGATGTGTCATTTTTTAATGGTCAATCAAGGACAATTCTTTTTCATTTAAAACAATTTCATCAACTTGTGAAACATATGTGTTCCACATAGATATGATGTTATATCTTGAAATTTGAATTATGTTTTGTAGATGATTATATTGGCAAATGTCTTAAAAGACATTGAATACATGGATGAATTTTTTTTTAAAAATTTATTAACATGAAAAAAGTTTTCAAATAATGGATTTTATCAACCATACATGACATGGGCAATTAAACACTTGGATAATAGAACACTAGGACAATATTCAAAATTTTAGGTGAATGTGTGGAATGCTGGACATAAAATGACAATTTTTGAAAATTTATCTAATTTCACCATAATTGTCATGTAATTAGATGTAAATAAATTGATATATTTCTAACAATTGAAACTAAAGGTGAAGGTTTTGAATGGAAGGATGCCAAGTACCATTTTGTAGTTATAAGCATTGAAGTTGTGGATTTTGGATGTATTGACTAGGAAGTACTATATTATGATATTTTGTATTGAAGTTTATAGATTTTGGATCCATTGATTGGGAAATAATGTATTTATGATTTTTTTTCCAATTTTGTAATAAAGTTGTTGAATTTTTTTCAAAATGTAAAAATTTTAGTCAAATTTACAAGAATTTCCCATGTTTTTGGTTGAAAAAAAAATTGTCCAAATAAATCATTGATTATATGGTGATATTTGGCATTGAAGTTGTAGGTGTTGGATGCATTGATGGAAAAGTATCAAGATACCATAGTAAATGGTAAGGTTGGACACATGTTTGTCAAATAATCAATGAACATTGAAGATTCCATGTCAAAAAATATATATCCCTGAACATTCCACAAATTTTTGTTCTTTGATTTTTTTTTCAAAACTTCAACAATTTTACAAATAATATAATTAGTGTCAAAAGGTAAAAACACAGTCATAGGAACCATCCAACTAAATGGACATTCCTTAAAACTACATTTTTGTATGTTTGGAAGATTTCAAGGAAAGCATAATATAATTTGGACTGTCATAAAAAAATTTGAAATAATTTTTCATTGATTGCATAATTTACATGTTCAAAGCTTGACACAAATAAAAAATGTTTTTGCATGTTCAAAACACTCAAACCTTGAAATTGGATAGTCCTTATTTTTTTTCAAAAATATTTTTTTGTACCAAATGTGCACCATTCCTTATAAAAATTATAGAGGATTTTAACATTAATGATTAGAAAGGCAAGAAGACTTAAACTAATATTATTATTTTTATCAACTAACCAATCTGCTAACCAAATTTGAGCACATTTGGGGTCAAACATGTTTTTGACTTTGAAAATTATGTATTTTCAAAATGTGCCTTAACAAAAGTTGTTCATATTTATGTGATAGAGGGCATGAATGCATAATATATGTGATATAAAATCAATTTGTAGTCAAAATGTATTTATAATCTAACATGCAATGTTAAATTGGATATCCAAAATACAATTTTTTAAAATTATAAACCAACATAAAAATGACACATGTTATGTGGACTCCTTGGAAAAAGATTTTTACCTTGTTGCCATGGCTGTTTTTAACATGTTTTCACCTCAAAGCTTTCAAGTTCAACAATTTTTTGTGCCAATTCTTTTCAATGCAAAAAATAAAAATCATCAAATTAATAAAAAATTCAATTTTTTTCCCCACATTTGTGTTTTATATTTTTTTTTAACTATTTTTTTAATTATTTAGGTAGGTTCTAAAAACTCGTTGCAATAAATCCTTCCTTAGGATGCTAACTAATGACACAACATTAAACAATTGCAGAAAATATCATAAGCCAAGGTACTAAAATATTATGATATTTAGCATTGAAATGGAAGATTTTGGATGGCATTAATGCCCAATTAATTTTCTTTTTTTCATGCCTTGCATAATGGAAACCAATTTTCCATTGTTATCATATTCCATGTGTTGCTACGTTTTGCTTAGTTTTTTTCTACAAATTGTTTTATATTTTCATGATTATCAAATCTATAAAAAACATTTTACCACTTCCATGTGTAAGACATTTTGCAAAAGTGTAGCACGATCAAGACATTGTGTGGGAATGCCACATGTTTCAAGACATTGTGAGAAATTATAATACCTATCAGGACATTGCATGAAAATGTAATATGTTGTAAGACATTGAATCCTTTGACATACCACCAATGATGTAATGGCATCACATCAGTAAGAACAAAAACATTATAAAAATTGATTTCCACCCATTATTTTTCCACCACAATCGTTGGTCCATTTAATGGTGGCTTCACAAATGAGGCTTTTAGTTAGATCTTGGAATCAAAAAAGCTCAAGTGGAATTAAGGAAAAAGGAGAGTTTTTAGGGTTGTGAGATCCAACACACAAACACCCAATCCTCTCTTCTTTTTCTATTGGAAGCTCCCAAGTGTAGTGTGTTAAGAGGCACACACTATAATCATGACGATGTCCAAAGTTGGATGTATGGGACATGATATGTGGAGGCATTGTGTTTGGAAAAAGGTGTGGAAACCAAATTGTTGGGGTGTGAACCAAGCCTTGAATGGTGGAAATAAAAACCCCAAAACATGGATCACATGGACGTTGCCAAACCCAATTTAATAAAGTAAGTCCACTTTGACTCACAAACCTAATTGTAAATGGTCATAAAAAGTGATACGGTCTTCATCCACAAGATTATTAATTTCTCTTGGAAACTAAATTATAGGAACATCATTAGGAGAATTTGGAAAAAAGAAGTAATGTTTGATACTTGCTACCTTTATAAATGCATTTGAATGTGGTGTGGTGGGCTTAATTTAATCTGATAAAATGTAATTGAACCCCTTGTTAATGGATAACCATCTTTCAAAAATTATGGTCTTCTATTTGCACTTTGGATCAACTTTTCCCAATTATCCAATGATTTTATGCATGCCCATCCCCACTATATTTTTCACAAGCTTTTCAACACATGGATCTCACATTCATTTTATGCAAATCTCATTACAAGAAATCACAACTTTTTTGATTGGAAATTTTGGTTAAAAAAACTCTTTATATGGTTTTTTGGCCCCCATATCCAACTTGACCAAAATGCCATTTTGGACAAATTGATTTGGACCCAACCATTTTGACTAGGTCTTTTTGGTTGATTTTTTTATTAGGTTTTTTTAATTACACCACTATGACAATAATATAATTTGGGCAATGATCAAAAATATTTTTTACTTAAAATTAATATGAAAATATTAATTAAATTTACCCTACCTACCTAATTAACAAACCTAATAATTAATGCCAAAAAGTTATTTATTTATTTACCTACCAACCTTGTGTCCTAGGCCTAGGTTAGGCCACCTAACTTCGCCATATAAATTAAACCAAACCACCTAGGCTAAACCAAACCCCCTAGGTTACACCCCTAAGCTAGGCTAAGTAACCTAGACTAGATGGTCTAATAGCTTTTGCAACCTAAGCTACCTAATTAAATCACTTAAATAGCCAAGGTAGCCTAGGTTGCAAATGTGGGGACTTAAACTCCTCACCTTCACGTTGAAGAGTCAAGTCCTTAACCATTGCACCACCACTTCATAAGGTGATTTTCTTGGACAACATATTTGTAATGAACATAATTTTGAACCAATATATTGTAATCAATTTCCATGATTTTTTTTTAACATGCATATTGTACCAAATGAACTTGAATTTTTTTACATTACTTACATAAACATGTAGGTTATAGGTAGGGTAGCCTAAATAGGTAGGAGGTACCTATTAATAAATGCATGTATGTAAGTAACATATAGGTTATAATCTACTAGGCTTTATAGGTATCTATTAAGTTTATGTTTATACCTACTTAATAAATTATCTATGCCTATGTTATTTAATAGGTTGTGTAGGTACTTATTAACCTATTAATAGACCTAACCTAGGCATACTAAGTAGGTGGCCGAGCCTCTTGAATAGGTCTAGGTTTAAACTACCTACCTAATAGGTGAGGCTATCTACCTAATAGGCCTAAATGGTGTAGCCTAGGTTAACTACATGTCTAATAGGCCTAAGTAGCCTAAATTAAGGTACGTACCTACCTAGTAGGCCTAAGTGACATAACCTAGGTTAGATACATACCTAGTAAGCCTTAGGAGCTTAAGTTAAACCACATACCTACTTAGTAAGCCTAAATGGTTTAAGTTCAGCTACCTACCTTGTAGGCTTAAGTGGTTTAGGTTACGCTACCTACCTAGTAGTTAGGCCTAGGTAACCTAGGCTACGAACCTAGTTAATAGGATAGGCTACCTATAGGTAATTAATAATAAAAATGATTAATGAATTATAAATAAATAAATAATATTAATGATTAATAATTGATTATTTCCTAGGAATTATTAAATATTAATTTATTATTATTTATTGTTTATTATTATTCCATATAAATGGTTGATTATTGATTTTTTTAATGAAATATTTAATAATAATAATATACTATTAATTACTGATTTTTAAATTTTCAATTACTAGTTATTGATTATTTACTAGGAATTAGTCATTATCAATTAATGTATTTATTTCTTTATTTAATATTAAATTAATTAAAATAATCACTTATCAATCATTATAAATTACTATCAAGTATTAGCCAAAAAATTAAATAAAATTGAAATTTTAATAATAATAATTAATCAATTAACAAGTTGATGGATAAATTAATTATTGGTTATTAATTGACATTTATTTGGTGACTAATTAATTATATAAAATATTAATCATAAATTATTGAATATAAACTCTCAATTATTAAATATTAACTAATTATTGTATTAAATTTAAATGTTTACATGTGATTAAAGGTAGCATGTAAGTAACATTTTAAATTTTATAAATAGTTACTAGGTGTAATATGTTTAACCTAGGGCCTACTAGCTATGAACTTAGGTTTGGTATGTATCTTATGCAATTATAGGTTGTATAACCAAATTAGTATGGTTGATTTGATTAAGTGTCAAATCACAATGGCCAATTTGATTAATTATAAATCACAATGGCCATTAAATATGGTCAATTTTGACTAAGCCTTGGTCATCTTGATGGACCTCTAGCCTTTTTGACTAAATGTTTGGTTTGTCACATGGTCGAAAAGGTCACTTTAATCAAATGCATTAATCAAAAGTAACTTGTGTTTTTCATGCCCTAGGCTTTTAATCAAAACAATTGTCCCCCTTAATCAATGTGGACATTTCAATCAAGTTGGACCTTCAATTTTTTGTAAATTTAATGCATAACATGGGATCTTTTGGATGGAACATTGTTTGCTTTAACACATTTTTGTGTTATCCACCCTATTATAGTAACCCACCCTTCTTGTGGTTTTCCCTCACTTATCAATGATACACATATTATAAGTTTTACTTTTGACAATTATAAGTGGAGTTTGTAACATTAAGATTTTCCATTCAATCAACATAATGGGTAGCTTGGTCTCTTCAAGAATCAAATTTGTCCATATCATTTCCTCTAGGTTTTTTTACACTTAAGTCATGTTCCATATTCTAAATGCATTAGTGGGTTCTATGTTATTTGTGGATTTTTTTGTTGTAAAAATGTTTTAGGAAAATCTCAATGTCATAGTTAGCCTTTTTATGTGTGTAGATCCACGTGCACCTTTTGTGATGCTTTTGTTTATTATGTCCAACACCCAATTTATTCACTGCATACCATATTTTCATCTTTAAATACCTTGCAACATTATGTCAAATTTGATTTGCATACCATGGCTACATTGGAGAAGTTATTAAAAATAAGATCTTTCGTCACTATGGTTGGTATTTAGCTTGTTGTCAAATCATTTTACATGTTTCTTCAAAGGGGCTTAGCATTCCCTTAGTGGTTCAACTTATTGCTTTCATTTTTTTGGGATGTTGGGCTTTGATTACTCTTACACTTGTCACTCATTTCCAATAGGAAGAGCTTTCCCTTAGTGGTTCAACTTACTGCTTTCATTTTTTTGGGATGTTGGGCTTTGATTACTCCTACACTTGTCACTCATTTCCAATAGGAAGATCACCCTATTCTTCTTGATGTGATGACACATGTCAAAATTGACATTTTCCCCTTCCAATTAACATTGTGAAATACTCGAATTTTATTATCCTAAGTTGTGTGTTTTCAAGTCCCCCCTTTTTAAAGTCTTATGGTACAATCGTATCCTCATTTATAGGTTTATTTGACAAATCATTTACACAAATAAGAGTGTGCCACATTTTTAATAAATGCTTCTTTGCACACCACATGAACACATCTCCAATCTTTTGCAAGTCCAACCACAAGCACTCAGTTATTAACCCATCCTACCACACTTGCATTCCATTTATCCTCGACCCATTTCCTTACTACATTACATATTTGCCTTGGTTTGCCACATCCTACAATTACACATCTTTGCCATATTGATGATTTGGGTATCCACTTGATTCAGTACATGTGTGAGAATGAACACATCGTAACTCACAATACTATTTGGGATAATGTCATAGTTGTTTCTTTGAAAAATGGAGCACACGTATATATAAAGGTTTCCCACCTTTTCTCCTACCACACTTGACTACAAATCAATATTCTTATCACTAAACATGACTTTCAGACCTTAGCAAATGTTATCACAGTTGATTCAACCTACTTGGATATAGTGCAATGCGCATCATCCATGACAATGCATGTAGCAACGTCACATGTAGTGATAGTTGCCAGTTAGGAAAAGACACAATTTCATTTCCCTTGCCACAGTCTTATGGTTAACATAGAAAATATTGGATATATACATAGTTGTTCAATACATTTGTTTCTAGGCAATAGTTGGATTACTTGAGATTTTGGTATGGTAGCTTGAATGAGGCATTTGGAAAAAACTTGAACCTTGGCATCCATGAGAATTCCCAAAATTGTGCCAAGCTTGCTGATATTATCTTGCAATCTATCTTGACTCTGTGCTAGTCTCCATTTGTTGTTCACATTCCCACCAGAAATGTTGATGCTATGTCGTTTCTATGTGGTTTCCTGATTGCATGTTCTTGTTTCCTCTGCAGATTTGCTGAGGTACAACAACCTACCAAGTCAGGAGAGGTGCAAATTAGCATAGGAGCACAAAGCACAAAGTGACAAACTCAAAATCTCAAATGAACATGCAGTCAAAGTTTGCATTTCCTCCAAGTTCCTTTGCAATTAATTAGACTGAGGCATGGAGTCCTCAATTCTGGGGTGAATCCTCAAGTCCTTCGCTTTCAGGGTAGGATTGGGTGAACAAAAATTCAAGCAAAACCATTACTGCTATCAATGTGACAACAGAGAAATGATGCAACAACTAGACCAAAGAAAAGATCATTTCATTCCTGACTCTCCTCTGCTCTCACTGAAAGAATCCAACATAGCTGTAGAGTAGGAAGACCATGAGTGCAGTCATAACCTTAGGAGAGACAATCAGAAAGTATCAGACCCTCATTATCATCACAACAAAGAAGTAATAGAGCTGCCATGACTACTACCACAGAAACCACATTGTGTGCTTCAAAATTTACTGCCCACAAGTACTTCAGTCAGCTGACACTCCAAGCTCCATGTCAAATACAATATAACCTCATACATCCTGGTTCATAAGCTTTGAAAGACAAGCACAAGATTTACAGACTTCATTGACTGCCAAGAGCAGATAATAAAACACATGCCAAACTCATGCCCATTGCTGCAAGATTGGACATTTTACTTTCTGCAAATTCAAGCAGCCATATTTCTAAAAAAGTTCAAGCAAGCAACTACTCATACTCCCTGATTTCGCAGCAGACTTTCAGTACTACAACAGAAGTCTACATACACTATTTCTAACATGAAGCTCATTGAATCTGTAACATATCTTTCATGATGCATGATACCAGCTGGGACTATAGAAATTACATCATTAACAAACTGGGATACAAGTTTAGGGTCTTACCTCAAAATTTTGATAGAAGGAGTCAGAAAACAATAATGCCCTACCAAAGAGCCTTTACACATCTTGCATAAAATGAATCCTGCACACAACAACCACAACTCTTTCAATTCCCACTTGTTCTGCTGGTGAATGTATAGCTTAGATTTGTACAGAAGTTTCATCGTTGCTGAGTGAGATTCATACTGTGCTTGGGACCAGGATGCAGCGTACTTTGTCCTGCAAGGATGGAAGACTTACAGCACCAAAACTCAAGTACTGTTCTAAACCCTAAGCGACCTTTTTGCAAGGTATGAGACAAACGTCCTGGACGTGCATGTGCAGGACATCACTTGGAGACCGGAAAACTGCGATGGGCGACTGCCCAAATGCTTAGGGTTTAGGGTTTAGGGGATTGCTGACAGAGATGACAAGCGCGCTGGCTGCTAGCGGGCTGGCTGGATGGGTCCCCCTTGCGACTGACACCAGCATCGAGGTCGTAGAGCGGTGCAGACCGTCCTGCGCTGAAGCGGTTCTTGCCTAAAACAGTTGTGGAAATAGGTAAGCGTGCAAAAGTTGGGCGACTTGTCCGCTTATCGCAAGAGTAGCATCGTCAGCAACCACATCCTAATGATCCATGCTTGAACAATTTCATCAAACAGAAAATAGATAGACTTTTTGCATTTTCTCAATCCAAGCTTTGGTTGGGTTGGGATGCGATTTGTCAGGAATTTTTTTGCGAAAAAAGACTGGGTTGGGTTGTTGCAGAGATTGGGTTTACATCGAGATTCTTCTGGTTGGAAGTGAGGAGAAAGAGTGTGTGTTTGAGAGAGACTGTGAAGAAGAGAAGAAGGAGAAGAAAAATGGCTTGTGCACTTGAGGGTGGGTTGGGAATGTTGACCCGGGCGCCTTGCCATGAGGTATACCATCTTTTCTGCTTCAAGATTGTGGGGACATAAAGATTGGGTTTTTGTTTCTGAGATCCTTTTTACATTTTGTTAGAATCTATTTTAGATGCAGTTAGTTCTTCGGACACCCATTGCAGGATTGTACGGCTTGAACAAGGGACTCAAGAAGGCGTTGAAGCTTCGGGACATGACAGTGCTCACACTTTTTTTATGTCAAACTCGTTTCTGTCATGCCATACATTTTTCTCAAATCAAAGGGAGATGAAGAATGAAAGCAAATGAATTCAGAATTTGCCCCTGATGAGGGGCAGTAAAACAGTTTCCACAAATTGGTTATAAAGGGTTTTGAGAATCATGGACCTTGCAGGTGCAGGTCGGAGTATTGAACTCATCAGCAGCATTTGCAAGGAATTTGTCCAGGGTGCATCTTGTCAAGAACAAGGGCAAAAGCAGTTATGGAGTAACAACCGTGATGGCTGTGACTTCGGCTCCAAAGCAACAGGAGGCAGCGAAGAGCACCACAGTTGATGTGGGTGGTGAGAGTGCACGAGTTGGTGTATTGGGTGCAAGTGGCTATACTGGATCTGAGGTATGCAGTTTTTCCCTACACTTCTGATTGATGTGGCAGAGGTTTGAGCTCTGACTATTTGCCCCTTTCCAAGTTCTCCTGTTTCCAGCACCAAATTTCTGAAAGCTCAAGTTGATCTTGGCAACCTTTGCAATCAGTTGTGAGTTCAAATTCAACACTGGAGATCATCATTGAGCAAACTAGTCATTCCAAGTGTGAGAACCTTAAATGAAGAATAAAAAAATGTCCCTGTTCTTTCCATTTAGTTTGGAAGATCAGTATCATGAGAGTTCCAAACTGCTGGTGGTAGTGCTGGCTTTTGTGGTCTGTGGAATATAATCAATTAGTGACTCGCTTGAAGACATTTAAGGTTGACTTTGCAAGAGGGGTGTCTGAAACTGGGACAGATAGTTCGTCTACTAGCAACGCATCCCAATCTCAGAGTAACAATGATGACAGCAGATCGCAAGGCAGGGCAGTCACTGGCATCGGTCTTCCCTCATTTGATTACTCAGGTTTTACACTTCTTTCCTCATAACTGTCTTGAACTCAAAAGGCACTTGAATGATCAGTTCTTGTACTTGGATGTCAAGTCAGCAAGTTCCAGACTGCACAATGGCTGAAAGAGAATTTTTTTTCTGTGGGTACTAGTGCTAATCGGACACTTCCTTTGCTGCAGGACTTGCCAGACATGGTCGCAGTCAAGGATGCGGACTTCTCAAAAGTTGATGCCGTCTTTTGTTGCCTTCCTCATGGAACTACCCAAGTGAGATCATGATGACCAATCTCCTTTTGAAACTTGGGTTTGCTATACTGTGCATGTATTCACAATATGAGGTTTCAAGCTTCAAACTGTGTAGCTTTCTTACTTTCTGTTGCTGATGGCATGTACATACAGGAAATCATTGCTGCTCTTCCTAGTGATTTGAAGGTGGTTGACCTGTCTGCGGTAAGCAAAAGGATCCCAAATCCTCTATATAAAAAATTTGTAGACAAGGTATTGGTCCACATGAGAATGGTTTTGTGTCATGCTTGGAGGTTTGGAATCGTGCTTGGACTTCTGGATGTTGGAACTCTTGCAAGTCTGAAGCCTTCCAGATTCAGTGCATGAATCTGAGTCCAGATCATATATGCTTTGTATTCTAGAGGAGTGACACAGCTGATGGAGAGTAAACCAATGGCAGCAGCATAGACAGATCATCAGGTGCAGAAACTTATGCCTGATTTTGTAACTGTGATGATGCACAGGACTTCCGATTGCGGAACACAGATACCTATGAGGAATGGTACAATGGACCACATCGTGCACCTGAGCTCCAGGTTGAACTTTGCTCCCACTGATTGATGCCATGTGAATTGCTTTGTATGCTGAACTAGGGTTGGTTTTTGTGTCGTGTGCCAGAAAGCAAGCTAGAGATGGAGGGGATCTTGTTTCAGTAGTGGTTTATAGTGTCAGTGTGGTAATGCAGAAGGAGGCAGTGTATGGGCTAACAGAGATATACAGAGAAGAGGTGCGAGCAGCACGACTGGTTGCAAATCCAGGCTGTTACCCAACTTCTGTTCAGCTTCCACTGATTCCATTGCTACAGGTGGGACTTTGTTAGAGAATTGTGTACCAATTTCTGTCAGCATTTTGTCAACAGGGGATGTCCAACTTTATGGCACACACATAGGACAGTAGGCATGAAGTGTGCATTGGTTACAGTGAGTCAAAAGCCTTAAGGTTGGCTTTTTAGTGATTGGTGAACTTTCTGCTTTTCTGTTCATTGACTGATGAGATGCCATGTATGGGTATATCTTTTTAGGCTGGGTTGATTGAGAAAGACAACATTATCATCAATGCAAACTCAGGTGTAAGCGGTGCAGGTATTGCTCTTTCATCACACGCATTAAATTCTGTTGCACCCAAATCATAAATTAACATGGAATTTTTTTTGTGCTGGCAGAGGGATGGCTAGATAAATATGACAAGGGGATCACAATTGCAAGGCATTATTTGGTAATGATTTCTGTGGTGTTTGCAGGTCGCTCTGCTAAAGAAGCTAATCTGTACACAGAAATTGCTGAGGGTATCCATGCTTATGGAATCACTAGGCATCGTCACGGTACAAATTACTTCATGCTTTCCATTCCATGAACTATGTAGTCATCATATCTCAAAAGTGCAAAAACAGGAAAGGAGGATAGACTCTTGGTTGGTAATTACTCATTGGGGACTGACTTTTGTTTTGAGTGGGATTTGCAGTTCCTGAAATTGAACAAGGACTCACAGATGCAGTTGGATCTGAAGTTACTGTCAGCTTTACCCCAAATTTGATGCCAATGGTACCCAGCTCTCTCAGATTGAATTTTCCTCTTACAGATCCTTGGGTCTTTCTCATAATACACAAGATATGCTTCTAGTCAATGAGTTATACGGGTACCTGATATTTTACTGTGTTGACACAGAGCCGCGGTATGATGTCAACAATGTTTGTAGTAATGAAGGCAGGTGTGTCAGTTGATGACCTGCATCAGCACCTTGTACATCGTTATCGTGTAAGTAGTTTTGCACTTTTCCTGTATGATGTGCATTGTGGTACACGTTCTTATTTTTGAACAGTGGGGTCTTACACTGAAGATCATTGAACTTTTAACATAAGTGAATGTGTTGCACACCTGATTGAAATTGGGAGATTGGTGTATGGGTTTAGGATGAGGAGTTTGTGGTGGTTCTACCAAAGGGAATAGCTCCTCACACTCGTCATGTACGGGGTTCAAACTATTGTTTGGTTAATGTCTTTGAGGATCGAATCACAGGCAGAGCCATCATCATTTCTGTGGTATGCAGTGTCTTACTTTGACTTTTGCAGAAGTGTCTTTGGTTGGGGAATATCTAAGCCTGATATTCAAATGGCCCCTTTTAGCACTTGAAAAAATCATGGAAGCTCAATGTGTCTGCTTTGATTTTTGGGGGGTTTATTGCAGATAGACAATCTTGTGAAGGGGGCATCTGGACAAGCCCTGCAAAACATGAATTTGATGATGGGTTTCCCAGAAGAAAGTGGCCTTCTCCAACAGCCACTGTTCCCTTAACTTCCTAGTGTTTGTAGATCTGCATCTTGCAACAATTTTGGCATTGCCACTGTGTATCTGCTATGACCTTCTGAGATTAGTCCATAGCCTGCACAAAGTGCTCGTTATCAACTTCTTAATAGGTGATCAAATGTAACCTGGACCTGACATTATTCCCTATTGCTTCCAGAAACATGACCCAAAAACGGATGAGGAAATGGATTCTTATAGATTTGTTTGCCTCGAGTACTTATCTACACCCACTGTTGGAAACTGATGAAGTCAGTGGGGAGAATGTAGTCACTACCATCTGCAATGAAGGTGATGGTGTGATACTTTGCAAGTGGGACTCACATGGTAAGGTTGTGACCACACGCAGTTGTGTTTTCTTTGGTTTGTCTGGAACTAACACAATGGTTATGTTCCAAGTGTTTTTGTGCGCAATTGAATGGATTTTTTTCCAATAGCTACAATGGGTATTTTTCCAGTGGTGGAAGTGCATATTGTGGATGTACTGCATTGAAGAAGTCATTAATTGACTACTGAAAGGAAATTATCACAGCACATTACCTCCTAACAAGCACCACTTATCAAGCGAGGCCTAGACCACCATGAATTCACAATAAAGTTTCTATGGCACCATTGTAATTTGTGAATTAGTTTTGCCATGAAGTGCTAAATTTCAAGGAAGTCATATGGAGATTCTACAATTGTGAATTTTTCTACATGAACAGGGTTAAGTGGGTATGAAGAATTTCACTTGCAGAATGTGTCAAAGATTCAACATGTATTACACAAACATGATTGTCTCAAAAACTTGGCTATTAAAAAAAAAGGCCAAAATCAGTTAAAATTAAAGAACCATTCCATTTAAGAAAGTGTCATTTCAATTAACTAATTGAAATAGGTTTGATTTTCTATCACCACAACTAATGGCATACAATTTAATCTCCCTCCCATATATGTTACATAAACCAATTATTTTGAAGGTTATAATTTAATTTTGAATATTTTTTGTAAATTGACAATTTGGCATTCGTTGGTTTTTACTTGAGTAACTTCTCTAAATGAGGTTATTCATCTTATATAATAAGCTTGGAAATCTGATACAATTTTTTTTTTCCATTTTTTTCATATTGAAAATTTTGCGAAATTTCGCCAGACCAAAAAAAAAACACTGATCTGATATATGAACACGAACTTTTGAAGAATGAAAGCTAAATAATACAAAGCCAAAATGGCCAAACTAAAATTGCAAAAATATTGAAAAATAAACCCTAAACCCGAATTATAACCCTAAAACCCAAAATATACAAATCGTGATATGGTAAGTGCGGAATTATGTAATTATGTTATCGAAAAATTCAAAAAATCATTGACGAAATAAATAGATAAAATAGCAAATTATTCGAAAAGTGGAACAAAATGCTTGCGACCACGATGGGATTCGAACCCACGACCTCCTGATCCGAAGTCAGGCGCGCTAATCCACTGCGCTACGCGGTCAAATCTGATAATAAGCTGAAATTAAATATTATTATATACTTATATTTATTGGATAATTGCATCTACAAACTTTGAGGAGTTTCTATGCAGCAATTCCCAAAGGTGCGCAGTTCCCAGAGATGGAGAACAAACACGAGGTGCTCTATGAGATTTGGCTCTTCCCGTGGATGGGGAACAACGCGAGGTGGTCCTATGAGGCTTTGCCTGTTTCCAGAGATGGGGATCTTGGAAACTCTGGATGGGTACTCTGCAAAGGAAATTGATCATGCAGGTACTTACATCATGTTCCTCAAAAGTCTCTTGTCGATTGCAGAGATCCAAGTTTGGGTGCCACAAGAAGAGAAATGGTGGAAGCATTTCCAGCTCTCAACTGCATTCTATGAGCCAAAATGTATTCAAAAGTTGGCTCATTTACCTATCTATGAATGTATCATAAAAGGACTCCTGAACCTTTTTTTTCCCTTATCTAATCTCATCCCACGTGATACTCATGTTCTCATCAGTTGGCATCTGAGCAACTCCAAGTGGTAGTAATTTTCAAAAAAGAAGAGTGTGTTTCGGAGCTGAACTTGCATTGTGAACTTGAATTGTAAAGCACAGCAGTGTCAGACAGCAAAATTCAGCAACTGATAGATCTAAGTGTCTCAAAGCTTATACATTACCCAGTATAGCTTTGAAAAGAGTTGGAATTTCGGAATCTATGCAGAGTATCTCAATGCTCCTTTCATGGGGTTCGAGAAACAGATATTGCCAGCATCTTTTATTACAAGTAGAAGATGGACATAAGAGATTTGTGCACATGGTGAGAGAAGAGATCCATAGATCGCTCGAGTTTTGCAAACTGGTGAACATAACAGGTCCTATTTTTTTAATCTTGTGGTGCTTCTTCATGCTATAAACTCCCTCTAACAGCAAGCAATAAGAGGAGACACATGAATGAGAGAGAGAGGAGACCACATGAATGGAAGACATGAGAAAAGATCATGAAAAGGAGGACAAAGAAAGATCAGTTTCTTTCAAAAGTCATTTAAAGAAGCAATTGCATTTGAACGAATCAAGGGGTGGGTTGGTTTTCTTCCTTACCCCTCCCTGGCGCCAGGAAGAACTAGTTTTCTGGCAGCAAGTGATATGATGATGATGATTCTTGGGATTCTACTCAAGCTTTTTCCTGACAGCAAAATTTGCCCTTTGTGATTAGGTCAAAACTTAGGGTTTGCTGTTGTTTGTGGGTGGGTGGGTGGGTGGGTGGGTGGGTGGGTAATTGTTTCAGCCATGCATTGGCTACTCTGGGTGTGTGTCTTTTTCTGATTCTTCCAATAGGCAAAAAGAAAGATGCAAATTTTTTCCCTTGAGATCATAATCCCAGGAGAATCCAGTATGATGACCTTCTCCACCTCGTCCTCCTCGTCCTCCTCCACCTCCTCCTAAAGTGGAAAAGACAAAGAGAGAGAGAGAGAGACAGCTGGTGGTAGAGGTGGTTGGTAGTTCTACATAGGGTACAGAAGACGCAGCACACGCAAACCAGGCTGACCAGAAAACCAGGGCAGAAGCTGAAATGGCCAGAAGCTTTGTTTGTTTGTTTGTTTGGTTGTTTTGTTGTTTGCTTTTGATGATGAAATGAAATTTTTTTCATTCCTGCCCGAAATTCTTGTTTTTGTTGACAACAGTACCTAAGGAAGAATCTTTCAAACAAACCCACTTTTTTTTCTCTGGATTCTGCCCATGTTGCTGTTGACTAGGTCCTCCTCCTGGCCACAAAACAATGTACCATTGGCAGGGCCAGAATGAACCAACAGCCACCAGCACACCATGACCTGACTGATGGATGGATGGATGGATGGATGAATGATGACCAAAGTGAACCAAAAGTCACCCATGCAGCATTATGGATGGATGGTAGGTGAATAGGAAAGCACTATTTTTGTCATTTTGTTCCAGTTCTCTAGCTAACCACAGTGGTTACCTCAGTTTCTGTTTTTTACTACCTACTTACTAACAACCCACTAAAACTTTACCTATGTCACCATTCACTTGCATACACTTTACCCACTAGCCCACCTATTGGGTAGCCCACCTATTGGGTACCCCCTATTAACCTACCCACTTACAGGATCTCTTTTTTATACTCTTACAGGATCTTTTACTACCTACCTACAATTTTTAGAGGTTAGGTTACCAAGCTGAAACCCCATGCCTACTTAGTTGGGATTCATTCCACAAGTGAGTCATAACATTGAATGCCCTTTTAAATGTTGGATAAAATTTTGACTTGAATTGGGTATCAATCTGCCAAAGACCGAGAGCGACTCTTTTCTGCTGCTTTGCCACAAATTGATGGTATGTGTAAAACCCCATTTATTTATTTATTTATTTATGTAGTAAAACCCCTTTTCATATATTTGTATAATGGATCTGCAAACTAATCTCAAATGAAAGAAAATTATTAAATTTCTGTGCCAAAATTAGTTGCCAAAATTTTAAAAATTAAAAAAATCAATGGATAATGGAAATCAATAGAAAAGGATTCTTTCACTACTACTTGGTCATGAGTCATATGACCACTCTTCTTGGCCATCTTGACTCCCTCATTGCTAGTTCTACCATGTCACAGATTTGAGAACTTTCTAATTCACATTTTTCAACCCCAAAAAAACAGACAAAAACTGATCAAATTTACTCAACTTCATGCTTCAAGTTCCAACCCATTTAGTGCAAGTTATGTGAATGAAATGAAAAGAATGAAACTTTTGAATTTCATCCAAGTACAACACAATATATATAAATGGTGCACCTCACTTGATCACATATGATTACAACAGTTGGCCAAAACAATGGGGCATTATTAAGATCAAAACTCAAATGTGTTTTGAACAGAAATTGTTAAATCCATTCATTTTGCATTCAATGGTATACCTAACCATATCATCATCATATGATTTCATCATCTTTCATGATTTTGTTCAAACCTGCCATTAAAGGCCAAGAGCCATTACCCGATGAGATGAGATGAGCTGCTTGTTCTGGACTTGTCGGCCATAAGTATGATGAAATTGCTTGTTTCGGGCTTTTGGCAATGACCATGAGCTCTGCTTGTTTTGGGCTCTCGGCCATGAGCATGATGAACTGCTTGTTTTGGGCTTTTTTTTGGCAATGGCGGAGAGCTGCTTGTTTTGGGCTTTCGGTCATGAGCATGATGACCCTGTTTGTTTTGGGCTTTTGGCAATGACCATGAGCTGCTTGTTTTGGGCTCTCGGCCATGAGTATGATGAACTGTTTGTTTTGGGGTTTTGGCAAATGACCCTGAGCTGCTTGTTTTGGGCTCTGGGCTGTTGTGACTTGTCATGCAGCACCCACGAATGCACCACTCAGTTTAAAATTTTGAGGTCGTCCAATTGGATGAAAACCCGAATTTTAGAACCCCTGGCACACTTTTAGTACCCTTGGCTATGGGGAGGTTAGCTGGGGAACAAGAACCCGATGAAAAGAATTGTCCTGTCCATGCACCATCCATCCATGGTGCATTCATGGAAGCTGACTCACTCTGGCCGGCCGGCCGGGATTGTTTTTGGTTCTTGCACTCTTGGTGTCTTGGTCCGGGTTCTTGGGCTCTTGGCAATGCCCATTGTTTGGGTTCTTGGGCTCTTGGCACCTGGCCATGAGCTCCTTGTTCTGGACTTTTGGTAAGTTGAGCATACTAGGGATCAAGAGTGTCGTTTGCTGGCTCCCAGTGTGAACGTGTTTACCGTTATAGTTGGGTTCTGGTGCCAAGTGTGACCATAGTTTCCGTTTACGGTTGGGTTCTGGTGCCCAGTGTGACCATGGTTTGCGTTTACTGTTGGGTTACGGTCCCCAGTGTGACCATGGTTTCCGTTACGGTTGGGTTGTGGTGAAAAGTGTGGACGCGGTTTCCATTACTATTGGGTTTCTCGCTTACTGTGTGAATGCGGTTGTTGTTACGGTTGCCGGGTCGTCAAGGGCAGCGGTAGCCAGCGGGCAGGCAGGAGCGTGAAGCGCCATCGCCGTTCTTGGCGGCAGTGTAAACGCGCGCGCGCGACGATCGTCGTGGAGCTGCAAGTGCCGCGCGGATGTTGCCGTGTTGTAGATTCAGGAGCACAAGGAAGAAGGGTAGCAGCAGGAGCAGCAAGGGTTTGGTGGATGCGGCGGGGAGAGCGTGAGTGAGTGAGTGAGAGAGAGAGAAAGATGAATGCCGGCACACCATCTAGTAACCCCATTGTTGTCGCGCGGGAGCCGCCATGGCTGCATGTGCGTCGTGAGCCGTTTGAGTATGGCATCCTTCCTCTGCCAAGTTTGTTGCATAATGATGTCGTCGTCGGATTACGAACGCTCCGTGATAAGCTTCTCCAGCAAGCTCCTCCTATCTCCACTTGGTCCTTGAACAACAACGGCAACAACAGCAGCAGTAGCAGCATCGACAATGGCGGGAGCACCACCACAACCACCACTACGAGTGGTGACGACGCCCTGGTGAACTCGGGAGTTCTTTCTCACAGCGGCGGGAAACGCGTGGCCACCGCTGCCATCGCTGCAAGCTTGGAGCTTTCGGAAGCTCATGCCCATCTGGTTCTCGACTCTTTGGCTTCTGTTTTGCCTGAGGAGGGAGAAAACGTGGATCCTTTGGCGGCAACGCCTGTGACCGAAATTGATTCTGTTGGGGCTGACGTCGATGATCTTTTGCTGTACCTCTACATACAAAGCTACCGGAGAGTGCCGTCTCGGCCTCATCGAGATGCTGCTGCTGTGGCTGATGTGTGGCCATCTACCTCTGCAATCGATGGATTCCTCCCTTCCATTTCTCCCTTGCAAGTAAGCGCTCCTAACCCTAACACTTTTTAACTTTACTCTCTGCACGTGCTTAGCCAGCCCTTTCGCATGCAAAACATTCGAGAGATACGTTACCAGGTCGTGGTTCCGGGTTTAGGTCATAAAATCACCAGAGCTGCATGAGGCTATTTCAGCTGCTGCTCAAACTCCAGGAGTGATTGAACGATTGCAAATACCGGCAAGAAAAGCAGCCCCTTGAGGAACAAGACATTATGAGTGTGTTGATGACTTGCTTCCAGGCGGTTCTCTCTCACACCGGGCTAGGAAACTCTTTCAGTGCATAGCATTGTTATCAGTGAAATTCAAGTTTTGTGGCCAGCAGCTGCATTCAGGAACAATTGCTTTTTCTGCTCACAGCAGCATATGTTGCAAACTCAGGTGGAGCTTCTGGTGAAGTCTCCCTCTGCTTCTAGGGTTTTTAAAGGAAAGAAGAAGAAGGCGTCAGAGTGCTCCTTGCTCTCAATTGTGAAAGAGTAAGGCATCTGAAATTGAGCTGAGTGGTTCATGGTATGATGCAAATGGATCTTCTTGCAATCTCTTGATGAGTTTGCTTAAGAGATATGGCTATGGATAGATGGTGTTTTTGTCCTGACATTCGGGTAATGTGCTGCAGGCAAGGTCAGCATCAATTGCCAAACGATCAATGCCTTGCCAAGCAGAAGAGGAGGTACATCAGCTGGCATATGTCCAGAAGCATCTGCCATCTCTGTTAGCTCTACTGGCAGAGTCAACAGAAGATGAAGAGAATGGCACCAAGGTATGTAACTCAGGGTCACAAAGATTTCGGCAAGTTTCTCTGTTGCTAAATTTTGTCTCTGATCAGGTTTCACCGTCCTAGTTTGGACCTGCTGGATCCAATGTGAACTCCAAAGTTACCCACCCTATACTGCAAGTAGTCTTAGTCTAGGGAGGGTGAATTGCCAACATAGCAGCACTTCAAAAGCTCATAGAGCACACCTCCCCATGGAGGCAGTACCCCCAACAAAGCTAGGGGAAGAGGGTCCCATTCATGATTGTCCTATGGTGCTTAGCATCAAAGTCTTTTAGGTGTCCAGTGTCCTCTGATCTAATTCTGCTTTCTCATTCCCACATGTGCTGAACAGCAGGGAGGATTACATAGTTCAATCACACATTCAAAAGTGGCCTCTTGGCCAAACACTTTGTTGTTTTGGGTGGGATTAACATATTTAATTTAATCAGGTTATTGCAGCAGCAAAGTTTGAGCATCTGGGATTACTTCTCCGAGCAAAGGATGCTGACATGCAGTCCATACCCCTGAGTCAGGCTGCCCTGTTCTTTGCCAACTCAGATCCAGCTATGCCAGCAGCTCCTGTACCAGTGGAGCAAGTGCTGGAGTGGATATCTCTCCATATTTGTGCCGCATCAGAGAATTTTCATCAAAAGCCTTTGGTCAAGGAGAATGGCCCTTCGGATCCTGTTGCCTTGTCAGAGGCCCCAGATGTCACTATGATGGATGCAGCAACAAGCACAGCTGGCAGTACTGGCGCTCAAACAATCTTTTTGCCAAATGGGCTTTTACAGTTATCAAAGGACTGGCGTCCTGAGGGTTTAACCTTTGTGGATGGAGTAGTGAGGGCTTCAGTGTTGAAAGGGGAGCAAGACATTAAAGGAGGTTCATTGAAGGCAAGTCCCTGTCTCCTCTTTTCCCTTTCATTCACATAAGTCCTTTTCATGTCTACCCCCAAAACTCTAGGGTGGGAATAAATTCCTGAATTCTTACTTTTGCCAAGTGTACAGCCTCTACTGATGCCCTATTTGATGAGTTTGTGGAGTGGAATTCACCATGTCTACCCCATTGGTACTCTACATATGTATGATTATAATCCTTGGTCTGATGCCTTTTTTTTAACTTTCTATTTGCAAAGCTAATCCTGGTTTTTTTGCTTTGAAAATCATGCAGTTGCTAAATTGCTGTGACTGATTGCTTGACTTAAAAGAGTGATACCCTAAAATGCCAGTGATTTTGTGATGCCAGGTGTCACACTGTCATGACTCAGTAGTGTATGCACTTGCACCACTGAAATATGTCTCTGTGGTTGGATGCTCGGATGCTATAGTTGTGCTTGGTGCTGTTGGTAAGGTAAACACACAATGTCCCACGGGCTATTCTTTTTTGGCAGACTGATCAGTCATAACCTTAAGGTTGATATAGGAAGCATTATTAGAGTAGGACTTACAAGTAATCACCTCTTCTCAGTTTGGGCTATAGCTCATGAGCTCTCTTTCTGTAAAGCTTAGTAATTCAAGCAGTTACTGATTCAATTGAGCTTGTGCACATCCTTATGCAGACTGTCAGGGTAGAGCACTGTGAGAGGGTACAGCTTATTGTACCAACAGCTCGCATTACCATTGCCAACTGCCGGGAATGCCTCTTTTATCTTGGTGTGAACCAGTTGCCACTTATTACTGGTGACAATTACAACCTTCAGGTATATGTCAAGGATGTAGTTTTTTTCCTCTGTGTATTATTGAGATTGCCAGAACCTGCACACTCACTATGTTTTTGCTGTTGAGCCTAAACCTTCAAAACTTTGTTTAGTTCCCTCAGGTAAAGGTGGGGTGCTGTTATGTATGGCTTGTGTTGTGAGTTAGTTAGTTTTTGCAGTAGGATTTCTGCAGTTAACCCCCGTCCTGGAATACTTGTCTCCACATATGCAAGTTATGGCAGTGATGACAACAGAAAGTTTCCAGTGGTTCTATACCAAGATGTGTTTATGTTTTCGATGGTTCTGTCTGTGAGGAACACCCATGTGCCTAATTTGTGGGCATTGATTTGGGATTGCAGGTTGCACCCTACAACACCTTTTATCCAAGATTAGAAGCTCATTTAGCACAAGTGGGCATTGATGCCACTGTCAATAGATGGGATCGCATTCTAACTCTGGGAGTGGTTGACCATAATGAACCCTTTGTCCACCCTAACGGTGTTGCTGATGTCCAAGCGGAAGGAGCAACAGTTCTTCAGCCTGAAAAGTTCACCATTTTCACTGTATGTATTTGTTCAGATTGCATACACTACATAGTTGAGTAGTAACGTTTCCTGCAATTTTTGTGTCAATGGTCTGCTCTGCAAGTCCAGATTTCAAGCACAAAAATCATAGCAAAGTCTGGAAAGTTTTGCATTTTGATATAGGTCTCTCAGCTACCAGACTATTTAGGGGTTAGGGTTTTGGCTGTTGGCTTGCATTGACTGACATCCTAATATCAAACACTGCTTTGTCTGCACTAACAGGTACCAATATGGAATGAAAATGAAGCAGGCCATCAACTGCTGACAAGGGCAAATCCCTTCCTATTGCCTAAGCCCTATTTGTTGGCGCAGCAACACAGGGTAAGGCTTTATTCTTAGTCAAGCAGAATCCCTAGTAATGGGCAGGTTTTGTTTCACCCACAAAATGACAGGTTCTTGCTTTGGAGATGACTGATAAGTGATTATGTAGGGAGGTTGCAAAGACTTAGGAGCTGTGAGCAAAATTATTGACATCAGTTTGGAATACTGAATTTCATTTACAAACAAACTGATAAGGCAGTGATGGCAGGTCCTTAGGACACTGAAGCATGCAATTTCACAGAAGCCTTGACTCTTTTGGTAAATTTACAGGTTAATTGGTGGTGCACAGCACGAAACATGGATGTGATACATCAAAGCTTGCCAGATAGTAGTTTGAAGTAGCTCAGCACACTGTGGTTGTGTACAGTCTGCAGCTGAGATTTGGGTTGTGATGAGCTTTATCTTTGTTAGCTTCTAAAAACACCTGCAGGGCAATGTGCAGTTAACAAGGCTGTCTGATTCTCAGAAACAGTTTTGACAGTAGTGTGCATGGGTGTGATTGAGCAGAGTAAGTCAGCAGAGAATCTGAAGCAGATGCTTTACACTGCTGCACTCGAGGATGGCAAGAAACGGGAACTCACCAGTGCCATCAATGCTCACTTCCGTGAATGGCTATTTGGTATAGTTCCTTTGCAGTAACCAATAAGTTCTTTTCAATGTTGTAATCCTTTTCCATTTTCTTTCCTGCTATTGCTAATTTAGTGTTGTTGGTTTGCAGTATCTGGGAACATTCGTCAAATTTATGACTTGCAAGATTCAGATCGAGATCCAAAGGCCACAGACTAGGGATGTGCACATCTGAAACCCGTCTTGCTCATTTCCAGGGAGTGCGCTATATAGTTCTTACCTACAATTGTCGAGCTCCCAACATCTCTGCCAACCTCTGCTTAGGTTTTTCCCTGGGGGACAGGAAAAGCTGTGAACTGACATATCAAAGCTAGATGGTTGCACTTCTCAGGGTTGTGTCTCAAATCTCAAAAAATGGAAACTCCAAGGATGACAAGTTTCAATCCTGTCCTTTGGGAGTGTTGTCTGTTCCAGGTTCAGAATTGGACGGATTGATGGTTCCCATGTAGAGGTGAGAGAGAGAGAAGAGAGAGAGAGAGAGGGAGGGAGGTGAAAAGATGCCAGGTTATTTTGCGGATGTTTTCAGTCTCCGCACCTCAAATACTTAGATGTTGTAAATCCAGGAAAACACAACAATGAAATGATGATGACTGAACGTGAGACAAATAATGAGTGCTGGTTTTGATGGGAGCTCATTTGTTCCCCCAGGAACTGGCTTCCAGATAAAACAATGGGTAACAACGTGAAGCCCTCTTCTGAAGTGAGGGATAAAATTTCACACCATTAATTTCTTGTGTCTTGACTTTATAGGCTCCAGATCCAACAATTGAAAAGCCCTTGTTGTTCATTCTGTTGTGTATTGTAATCCTCTTTTTGTGGCAGCCTTATCCTCAGTGCCCATGCTTTCTTTGAGACAAGCAGCAATTTTTCTTTTTCTGTATGTAGATGAGCTTCCTGTATACAATTTAATCCTAATGAATGAATAGCCCTTTTGAGTTCTGATTCAATATTGAGTTAGAAATGGTGTAAGAGAGTTTTCTGACTTCTTTTTCCTCTGCAAGTGCTGGAAGTTCTTCTGGAATTTTCCAATTTTTGTATACTCTTTTATACTGTGGTCAGTCTGCAAAGTTGTTTTCAAGGTGATGTGCATGTTTCTTGGTACAAATTTTCTGCTGCTTCATCCAGAACTTGGAAGTCTCTCCTGGCATTTCAAAAATTGCTCTGCTGTTTGAATTTTTGATATTCTGATTTCTGATCCATTTTTTCTTGTTACTTGGCAGTAGATGACGGTTCTACAGGCTTGTTTCAAGATCTGTAGGGTATTATTGATTTCTGTCAAATTTCAACATGAGACAAATGGTAGAAGTTTTCATGGGTGGTGAAGGAATGCAGCAAATGGTATGAGTTTTTATTATAAGACTTGAAGGTCTCCACCAGAAGGAAAAAAATGGCCCATACACATTACTTTAGAGGAAGGATAGCCTTCGCATGGTGTAAAACTGAGTTTGGGATTTTGATATTCTGATTTCCAATCCATTTTTTCTTGTTACTTGGCAGTAGGTGACCCATAATCCTCTTGCCCACCCCTTGCTCCAACCTCGCAAAATGAAGTTTCTTGTAATTAAGCTTGCCTCCACTCTAGCACCTGCAAATGGCCGAGGTTCTCACCTTGTCACTCTTCAATTGGGCTAATTTTTCTATCCTATCATTATTTTCTCACCTTGTTAATGTGTGATACTACCTCTTGCATATGTCACTCTACCTTCACAAATTGCAATTCCCACAATTTTGATTTCTTCGTGCCACTTTCATGAAACCTTCAACTCGAAATTTTGAGTGTGTAATTTAAACTAAGTGTTAATGACTAGTGTGTTGTTGTGGGGTTTAATAGGATATGCATGGTAGTAATAGCAACATTGTGAACAATAATGTAGAACAAAAGCACCTTTTTAACATCAACAATGATGACCTTGTTGCATATGATGTACCATTAGAAAGTTTGAAGAAGCAATGGAAGGCTTGGAAGCCTCACCATAGAATTTGGCCACTTGGGATTTTGTTGTGCATTGCCATGTTGGCACCTATAACTATCGTTATATACACACAAATCAGAAATTATAAAAACCACTTTAGTGGCACATCATCTCCAAACCAAAAAGGTGTATTTGCCTACAACACACAAGAATCCAAGCCCAAACACAATGTTCACAAAATTACAAAAATGCATAAACACAAAAAAATAATTAAAACACATAAAAAACAAGGTGTTGGAATTTCAAATTGCCAAAAGTGATTTATGATCCACACTAAATGGGTTTTGAGCCTCATCACGAAATAATTAAAACCAATTCACATTGGAATCAATTTCCTAATAATCAACAATTAAACCAAATCAATTAAGATAATTTAACTTAATGTTAAACCTAAGGTTAAGGGCCCTTCAACCAAATAGTAATGTAAGGAATATCCACCAAAAATGAACACCTTGGTTCTAAGGTGGACCAATAAGTTGGGTACAAATGTGAACTCCATGATCATATAATCCCCTCAAATCTTTAATCAAATGCGCATTATCATGGAAAAAAATAAAGTTATTTCCTTATTAATTGATCATTGCACAACCTCACTATTTGTAAGGTGTAGGTGCATTGAATGATGCTTGAACTCAATCACACACCATACACCAAGAAACAAATTGGTGAATTTATAGTTACATCCCCTACCACCAAAACTACATTTGGAAACAAACCATAGGTCTAACAAACCCCAAAATTGCCCAACTCTTTGTAAGCATGTTCTACAAGGCCATCATGTTATTCTAGATGAAACATTACCCATGTTCATCCATCTGTCCACACCCATAGGAAGGAATTACCTTCACATTTTAACCACTTGGCCTTATGCACAACTTGGTCACATTCCTCATATGTCAATCCAATTTCACTTCTTTACAAGTATGCAATAACAAGTGCATCATCATGTATATCTAGGGCACCATTTCCTTTTATTCAATGTTCACATCATAAATATCCCTATTACCCATGTTCATTCGAGATACATCCCTAGAACACTCTAACAAGGTACATAGACAAACAAAGGCATGCCATTTTAATGCCACTTCCAAATCTAAATCTCCATGCCAACAAGCCTTTATGGTATCCTCCTTGTTGGAATTTAAATTTTGACTTAATCCATCAACATCCCAATTAATACTACCAACCTGATAAACTACATCAAAATCATACTCCTACAAAATAAGGGTTCACATAGTTAACTTTCTTGTGAGACAATATAATTCTGTCAAAATTTTGAATGGTTAGGTGTCTATGACCAATGTAAACATACTATTATAAAAATAATACCAAAATGATGAAACAATCCAAATCATAATGAAATATCCCCCCTCATACACGAATTATATTTTGTCTCTTATTGTTGCTAGATTAGCTAATATAAACCATCACAACTCTTGATCATCATTGTCAAGTTTGGTAAATACTTCTCCTAACCTTAAGGTGTTGCAATCCATGTACAATTTTGGAAGGGTTGCCTCAAAATGGGTTATTACAAAATGGGCACAAAAATGAATTAGGCCTTCAATTCCTAAAATGTGTGCCCTTATGCTTCACCCCAAATGTATTCTTGGCCAACCCTTGTCAACTAAGTCAAAGGTTTGGTGATGTTGTTAATCCTTTGGCAAAATGTTAGTAATAGTTACAAAAGTCCAAAAATCAACTAACATTTTATGGTTGGGGAACTTATGAAATGGCCTCAACCTTGGCCTTCTAAACCCTTAATGTATTAAAATAAATCATGCAACACAATTACTCCACCTAAATATGAAAAGAATTGGCACTTGTCAAGATGCAATTTAAAAGTTGTATTCTTTAAATCAATCAAACACCTCTTACATGTGATGCATGTGATCCCTTAGAATTAGGCTAAAGTTAAAAATATTGTCAATGTAACATTTGAAAAAACCAAAACTTGTCAACACCCAATCCATAATTTACTGGCATTTTATAGAGGTGTTCTTCAAACTAAAAAGCAAAAGGCATCATTGGTACATACAATCCTTCCCATTTGCATCTATCCCCCAAAATGTCATCTTGACCTTTTCATCTTCCTTTAATAGCAACTAGTGGTAGCCAAAGCACAAGTCCAAGGTATTGAAAACTTAACTTGCCTAAGGGCATCAATATCTCCTTCGTTAAGTGCACGGCATATTTATCTAACCAAGTCCATTTGTTCATAAGATGGTAATCCCCACACATGTAACATCCAATCCAATCATCAAAATATTTTTCTTGGTTAACATCATCATTGTTGAAGCATATTCACCCCTTGACAATTCTACCAAATTGGCATTTAGCAATTAAATTTGTTCAGGCCTAAACCAAACCCCTCCCCACCTCACTAGGCTTGTAAGGTTGTTTGAAAATTGAATTATCGTCCTTCAATATAATTTGAATCTTTTGTCTTTTCAACCAAACTAATCCTTTAGGTTAAAAACAATGCATCCAATGTGATCATGTTTTACATATTTCACCTCTTATAACCACTAAACCAATTTTTGACTCCTATGTTTTTACTGTCACTTGTACCTTGGGTTAGGATTATGAACTATTCACATTGCTTGAAGATGAAAACATTTCTTGTGATTGCTACAAATAAAATGAGGAGTTGTCAACTATCCTTGGTGCCCATACATCCCTCTTGGTGTTCCCAATCCCATAATTGCCAAGGATGTACAACATGTATTGTTACAACATCATCCTTCCCAACATTCATCATCCTTCTTGGCATTCCTAATCCCATACTTGCCAAGGATGTATAGCTCATGTTACTACATCCCC
>Ga0116227_10004368_pt1 | contig 30712 bp, 24 predicted proteins | sample S1TSphgellanicum_FD_89693 | JGI IMG/M metagenome (GOLD analysis project Ga0116227, IMG submission 89693) | Host-associated microbial communities from peat moss isolated from Minnesota, USA - S1T2_Fb - Sphagnum magellanicum MG | ecosystem: Host-associated > Plants > Peat moss > Unclassified... | reverse complement strand
TTAAAGTTGCAAGTCATACATTGCGCAAAATTGGATCACATCCATAAGTGTTAAAGTGTTGTCATACCACATTCTCTTGGTCCAATACCTCCCTCCATGGCAAACATTAAAGTTGCAAGTCATTCTCACTAAGTTTTTTGATTTAACATAGGCCTCCTCCCTTTGCCAAAGCCTTTCATCTCTAAAATGTAGTAATTTTAACATTTCCCCTAGCTATCCCTTGTTGCTTGCAACCCTCCAATAATTGCACTTCTTGAATCACCACAACGTACATGAGCAAGTGGAAACCTAGAGTTAGCAAAAACAAAAAAATGCTTAATAGATAAATAAAAAAATAACTACTTGCATTAGAAGATGGGAATTGCACATAAATTAGTCCTGCAAATTAAAACCTCCCAACTTTTTTTTCACAAACACATGCAAAATTTGATGGGCCTTGATTCCTAAAATAACTTGCATCACATCAACATCAACATCTTTGAAGACAAGCAATTTTTCATCCAAAGTCCCTATGCCAAATAAGTTGTGTACCTCAACCCTAGAATGAGAGAGTCCTTGATCTATGTTAACCAACTTAGTTAAACAAATTCTAGATTCAAAGGATCTTCTAATACATCTTGTTTCAAAGTCCATCATCTATGGGTTGATGAGAAGGAAATAAGGAAATAGAGGGGGCACCTTGTAGCCTCAACACCCTTATGAACAAATGGGGAATAATAGATGATGGCATCTCCATATTAGCACCACTATCCAAATCAATTTTGTCATTAACTTTAGGAAATTGAAAAACTCAATGTTCTTTAAAGCATTGTAAGATCATGGCATAATGGAAAATTTGCACAACCATAGATAGAGTAGGAAAGTTGGTGCTTCAATGGCTAATGAACTAAAACACTACATTCTATTGAACACTAATGTCATATATGTTGAGACCAAATAGTGGGTCATGTATTAATCAATACTATAAAAAAATTAGGGAACACATTAAAAAAGTAAAAAATGCCTCAAGAATTATTCTTAATATAGTTAACATAACCAAATGGTAAACACCTTTAAAATTAAAAGACCACATGGAGTTGTGTTGCCCAAAAATGCCATGAGTTGACTTTGTATTACATAGTATGATGAAATACAAAAGATACATGCCATATTCAAGTATGCACAACCCTTCTATGAACATGCTTTCTATATTGACAAAACAAGTTAATAATAACAAATGCCTCACAAAACATGGCCATGTTGTTTGGGAAGGATGTGGATTTGAATGATACTCAATTGGATACATAGGATCTGTGACACATATGCAACAATAATGGGCCCAAAATGAACCACCATGTTTGAAAAAACAAGTGCAACTTGTGAGGAATTTTTGCACACCTTTCCACATGAAGATATGCACTCACAAAACTCATTTTGGGGTGGAGTTACTATGTAGTTGTATTCTAACAAGTTAAGGTGGTTCAATAGAATGTAATGAAATTCATTAAATAATCTAATGCATTGTGTCCACTTGGAGGATACCAAGACATTTTGAAAAAATCAAAACTCACCATGATGAAATGTGAAGAAGCATTGTGTTGATGTTTGACTAATGTTCACGCTTGGTCGTGACCTCCTTTCGTTCCATTCCTCATAATATCTTCATACAATCTTCTTAACATGTATAGGGTTGTTGGAAAGCTAATCTTTAAAGCAACAATGCTACAAAATCTTATAAATTTTTATTTCTAAAATCAAAAGTTATGCCTCAAAACAAAAAGTTATTTTGACCAAATTTGAAAAAAAAAGATAGCTTCAACCCCTCTACTTTCGACAAGTGTAGCTCTCTTACATCAACCTTAATGATGTTGAAATTTTGAGAAAACATTTTACATCTTTTAAATTAAAATTGTTTGAAGTTTGAGACAAATCCAATAATGAATTTAAGAAGAACAACTATTTTAGTAAAGAATTTAGAGGCTCATTCATGGAAATCATTTCATGAACTCCACGATGATTACTTGTTACACATAACTTTCTTCCATGCTCTTTTGTTTGCACACATTTGCTTCCGTGAAGAACACTTATTCGCACATGATAATTAGTTCTCCTCTCACACACTCATTATCCTTCCAAAGAAAAACCAAGATAAAAAAACTCCCCTCCCTAAGCTTTCCATGACCTCTCCTTGAACTTGTTATTATTATCCAATGGAAGTTGTGAAAATCCTTCCCTCTAGTCAATGGCCTCTTCATCCTTCATGAACCAATGAGAATCGAAAATGATTTGACCCTCCAATGGAGTTTAGGATAAGAATTTTTGTGCCCAATGAAACACTAAGAGGGTTCCATCCTCCAAACAAATACGATGATAATCCTCATGACAATGGAATTGAAGGACTCATCTTTTTCCCTATCTTGGACATCTTGATGGGGTTCTTGAACTCAATCATTGTCAATTCCATCTATTTGACGTTAACATCGTACTTTTTCATCTTAATTATTTTAAGCAACTAACTATTAGGATAATTTACTGGTAGTAATAAGTAAACATCCTTGAGTCCCCATTTGACTAAATCAATTCAATGGTCTTAATAACATTCCTGTGTACCATTTATTCTTTTAATATCCCCTAGTTATTCCTTATCATGTACTAATTAATTATGTAGTACATAGTAAATTAAAATTAAAATTTCCATTAAAAGAATTCTCATGCATTTCCTAAATCCATTGTTGAAATTAAAGTTTCACGAATCTATTGGAACTAGGATGTCTAAGTTTTCATGAAGTTTTGTCGTCATTGCCACACATTACGCCTACCCTAATTTCTTAAATAAAGGCATCGACCCCCTTCAAATGCAAGTACCAAATTGTTTCAGTTACCTTTTTGGTTTTTGTTGATGTAAGTAAAAATTTAATCATGGCGGATGATGTTGTTACACCTTCGAATCCTCCAGTTGCGCCAGTAGAAAAAGAAAAACTTAAAGAAACATTGTTTGATATGAATGTTTCCTAATGGTCACACAAAAAAGAACCGTCCAAAAGAGTGGTGTGCATTTGAATCGGTTGTTCAACATGGGATCATCAATTGTTTCCTAACCCACATGCCCTAGCAATTTATTTAAAATTTTTTCCTGCTTGTGGAATCGCATTAAAAAGGTTTGAAAAATGTAAGTGTGAAGTTGATGATGTTCGTATTCATTATCAAATTTGGATTATCGGTGATGGCCATTATCATTGACTACAAGGCCCAATCAACCCTCTTTCCATGGAACATTAAGCTAAATACCTAGCTCGCACCATTCATCGCATTCTTGATTTTTCGAAGTTGTGATTTATCCCCTCTAGGTCACTTACTAAGTTGTAATTCACTTAAGGCTATTCAAATGGAAATGTTAGTATCTAAATTCAATCTCAGTTCTGTTTATGAATTTGATAGAAATGAAGATTGAATAAGGATGTATTAGGACTACATCCTAGAAATCTTACAAATACATCATTAGTGTTTAAAGATTATTCTACAAAACTAATTTAATATTGGCATGGTGAAATGTTAATGTTAATTATGGGCTTGTATTCCGAATATATCAATAAAACCACATCTAATTCTACATCCTTTTTCACCTCTTTGTAACAAAAGGATAATGCACTCTGGAAAGTTTACTAGGTTCTAAACTTAATTAAGCGTTACATCAATTTAAATAAGAAAGTTCTTTATGCTTGGAAATATCCAAAGGTTAATTCAACTATTAATAATTACTACTTAGAAGTTTATACTGATTCAAATCATTATTACTAAGGAAAATTATGGAACTAAAACTTAACAACTTACTGAATTATAATCCATGGTTCATACAATTCCTTTTTTTTTTTTGCATAGCAAAATTTATACCCAAAATGCCTATGACATTTAAGTGACATGTACATAAAAAAAGTTGTACCCACCTTAGGAGTGCACAACATATACATCAACATTGGTCAATTGTACACTTGTGTGCACATTAGTTCAAATCCTCCAACACTTTTTCAATATCTAAGAATGGGGCAAAGTACCATGTGGTCATGGATATATGGATGTGAATTACAAGATTAAATAAATGTGGAAGCGATGCACAATATCAATGGATGGTGTTCAATTACTTTTCTGTTCCCATTTTGCTTGAATTTGCATTCATAACCTTATGATTGGTCATTCTCACATAGTAGTAGATGATGACATTCCTTGATTCATAGAAACCTAGCTACCACAATCACCACTCCCTACTAATTTCACCAATTATTAACATTGGATGTAGGTAATTATGTCCATGTGCTACAATCAAACTAACTAGCAAAACACCAACACTATCTATTGATTGACTATGGGACCATATTGGTGGTTGAAAAAAAATTCATTGTTTTAAATAATCAATAAAACTCCAACAAATTAATTAAATTTTTGTGCAAACCAGAACAAATTAGGAAAAGTTGTAATGAAATAAATTACATAGTTTCCAAACTAGAACATTTGCCCAATGGCATGAAATCCACAAAATTTGCAATCATTGGGATTATCTCAATTCAAAACTCAAAACCTTTCTACAATCATTAGGATTATTTAATTCAGACATACATACTTGCTTTCAATTAATTGTTGGGATAGGCCTTTGTGAACCATATCGACATAACCATGTGCGATAGTTTCAATTTTAAAAAATTGCATCAGGGATATTCGAGTCTGGTAAGGCTATTAGGGGTTTTTAACAACTTCATGTTAGAATAAGGAATGATGAGTGCGCATGGTTGCGTGGGGGGGTTGTTTTTTTTTTTTCCCCAAAATTCAATAGTGGATGAATAAGGTGTTGTGTTAATTATTTTCTTCAATAAAAAATTGGTGATCATAGTTTTAGAACCTTAGTTGTGTGATTAAGGGTGAAAAATCTCCAAAAGGTTGGGGTTAGAAACATGCGCCAAAATTCGTAATGTTTGGCAAAACATTAGTCTTGTCTTGGTATTTAGTGGGTAGTCGTGTAAACGAGGATATTGAAATTCGTGAAACAATTGAGAGGGGTGTTAATGAAAGGTCCAATGGAGATAGAATTATCTTCAAACATTATAAGCGTGAGATTAATTCGAGACAACATAATGATAAATAATGTGATAGGGTGGCAATGGTAACATGGATTTCATGATGGTGAAACTTTTATTTAGGTTATGGATAAATTCCACATCTTGAATCTTGGGCTATGTCACAATGATAATTCATAATTACAAGAAATCTAAGATGCATTGAATGGTGTGAACTAAATAATCCACCTTGCTATTAAGAGGTAGTCGATGATTCGAACCGCGCAACCAACGATAGTGTCCAACGTCAGGAATTGAAGACCATGTGAAGATAGAAGAGTCTTCAGTTTCGTAACAACTTTCACAAACAGTTTTAAGTTCATCACCAAAAGCAAGGTTGACTTGCAACAAAATCACCAAGGTGTGAGAGTTTAGAAGAATTCAATAATACCAAGTTCAAAGGGGTTTAACTTCAAGACGAGGGTGCACCTCTCGTGGTTTGGGATCTTCATCACGAGGATGTTGCGTTAATGTCAAATCTAAGGATGACTTTGAAGGCGGTTCTTCATTCATTTGTGAAACTTGAAGCCCGTAAGAAGTGATCATGCGCAGTACCATGAATTCAACGAAAGGAAAAAAAGAATCTTCAATCAAAATCAACTTGACAATGAATGTGTGGAAGATTTGGTACATCAAAATGCGTGGTTGTAATTTATAGGTCAAGGAAAAAGAAAAAAAGGTGTAAAGTAACGGTCTAGAACCATGATAAAATAAAACCTTAAAATCAATGGAAAAAAAAAAGGTTCAAGTAAAATTGTTAGAGGGAAAAGTGAAAAAATGTGAAAATGATGTTTCTCCTTCTCCTTTCAAAGACCACCAAACATTGGAATCTTCCATTGGAACTTTTCAAGGGCCACCAAACATTGAAACCTTTCAAGGGCCACCAAGCATTAGAACCTTTCAAGGGCCACCAAACATTAGAACCTTTCAAGGGCCACCAAACATTAAAACCTTTCAAGGGCCACCAAACATTAGAACCTTTTAAGGGCCACCAAACATTGGACCCTTTCAAGGGCCACTAAACATTAGAACCTTCCGAAGACCACCAAACATTGGAACCTTCCATAAGCCATCGAGTTGGGGTCTTCCTTCACTTCCTTCCTTCTCTTTTTCTTTAAAGGCGTGAATTCAGGTCATTTGGGTCTTTTTTTTCCAAACATAACTTTCGACTTGAATCTTGAGAAAACTTGTTCCTATAACTTTCCTTGGGAGGAGAATAATGATAAGTTTTAATAGATGGTGGAAAGAGGGAGAATAGATTGGATGATTGTGATATTTTTGAATGAATGGGAGTGAGTAAGGATAGTTTTGGGAGCTTGAAATCTTAGAGAAATTTCACAAACCTTCTTGGGTTTTGCAACACAACTTTTTGCTGATTTGGATGTAGAGCTTGAAATTTGGTAGGCAAATGCACCTTATAGCTAACTTTCTAATGAACTAAGGTTAAGCTAGATTTGGATAATGTATGTGATAAGAATAATATTTTAAGTGATTGTACGTCTGCTACTAGTTAAACTTTCTACCTTTGTGAAACCCTCTCGAGTTTTGTAGCTTTTCCAAGCTAGTTTTGGCACCAAGAATAAGTTAGTGATGCATGACAAACTTGAGTTCGAATTTGAAAAAAAATAGTTTTTTTTTTTTTGGGTAGGTAAGTTTCAATTAGTCTTAGCATGACAATAGGTCAATAATGCATGAAAAATCCAAGCTCAAGTTCAAGAAATAATTTGGTTTGTTTTTTGCAAGTGTTTTTGAGTTAATCTCAGCGCCGAGAGTAGGTTGGTGGTGCATGACAAACTTAAGCTCAAGTTCAAAAAACATTTTGGTTTTTTTTTTGGCTGCAAGTACCTCCAAGCTACTCTAGGCATTGAAAGTAATTTGGTGGTGCATTACAACCCCAAACTCAAGTTCAAATTTTTGGTTTTTTGGTTTATTTTTCCTTTTTCCAAGTGGTTCCAAGCTATTCTCAATGTTAAGAATAGTTCGGTGGAACTTGGGTTTATTTTTCATTTTTTTTGGTAACTTTATTTGCAAGAGCTCTAAATTCAACTCTAATTGGATTGTAATTTCTAGTCTCTTCCCATTTCATTCGAAAATATTGGAACCATGTTATATGAATTGTTTTAAGGTTCTCAACTTTGTTTTGCAAGACACTATGAGGGAGACTTTTGAAACAACCCCCACAAGTGAAGAAGTGGAGAACAATGGTTGAACTTCCTCTCATTTAATTTTAATTCTCATTTTGTTTGTTAGTGATTGATTCTTCTTTCTTTTAAGGTTCACACATTTCACGAGCTCTCGAGACCATGGATAACATGTTTTTTGATAGGATAATTCAAGTTGTCCAACAACATAAGTTGAATTCGATTGAAATCCTTGACAAACACAAGATGTTGCCAAAGAGGAAGGCTCCAATGAACATCCCCATGTGTAGGATGATTTCCATGCTTGTTATTGATCATGCCCTCAAGATAGATGTCTTGGAGATGGAGCAAGAATTTCATACTAGATATCGCAAGGGAGATAAGGTATTTTATGTATTTCCCTTGAATTGGAAGGGAGTGGAAGAATTTCTTGATTCCTATGTTGACTCTTAAAATGGCCACTAGTGTTCTGAAAATGAAAAATTTGAAAACCTCCTTCTTTGAAATCTAGATCTCATATTTTTTTAAAGGTAAATGTTTTTTGTGTGGGACAACAACCATAGGTTATAGGCATGGTTGCCTTACATCCAACGTGTGCACAATGGCACTACTTAGTGGACTCTATTGTGTTCGATACCTCACATGGTCTTGTCAAGCTCTTCACATCCATGAAGGAACGAAACAAGTAAGGTTCTCACCTTTCAATGATATGATGAATTCTTCATGGCATTTAGGTATGTTTTCTTTGAAAGTTTTGATGTTCTTCATTCAAATGCAAAAGTTTGTTCAACACACTACCCTTTTTTGCAACAAAGGATTTCCACTCTAATCCCTTGAGGGGTTTTATATTACTTTCATATGTCAAGGCTCAAGCCCAAGTCCTGGCTTTCGGGGTTTCATCGCCTAGGGTTAGGAATCCTTTTTTGTACGATCTTATAGTTAGAGGTTTCATAAATGATGAGGCATTGGAGTGAAATAGGTTGTCTTTGTGTTGAATGTAGGGGTGGATTGCTTTGTTATGAGCCTTTGTGTAGTCCTCAAGTTGGGTGGATAACTTTAATAAAGATGTTTTCTCTTTTGGATTCTTGTGTTGCACTTCCTTGTATGGCATTTCTACTTTTCTTGCCCCTTTCTAATCACCACTATTCCAATGTGAATATTCTATTTTCCAACATATTTTCCACTAGAAATATTTGGCATTCTCTATACTATAACATTATTTGTTTCACATGTGGCCCTACCAAATATATGTGTGAGTAAATATAATTGTTTCCAATGAATATTGATGGGAAAATGGCATCATTCAAAAAAAACAAAAAAATCTTTTGTTTCGTGTTATGTTGATAAATTATTTAATTTGTAACAGGATGAATGTTTGAAAGCATATTTTCAATCAATTCAAGAGTGCAAAATTTGGCCTTACATTTCTTTCAAATTTGATTCAAAAGATTACCAAAACACCTTACTAAATAATGGCCAAAGTGTATCATCTTGTGTCTTGATTTTTATCACCCACTTTTCCCCTACTTTTGGTGTCGAGAGTAGAGTATGGAGAACAATTCAAGTGTTCAAGCATGTTAGTTAATGTCTCTTAAGCCCACTGTACATTAGGAATCAGGGATAGAAAAACTTGGGGCTAACTTTGAGCTTTTTTGGGTTGCAAATTGGTCCAAATTTATTAATAAATGCTATAACATTGATGTCAAGATATTAACAAATGCAACAATATTGGCTCTAGAGGTTAGAAATTGGCTTCCCAAGTTTGATGGTATCCTTTTATCAACCTTGGGGCTAATACAAGGCAATAAAGTTCATCATTTATTAGTAGGTTGGGGTAGATTGAAATGTTTTTTTCTCTTTCAACTTTGATTCCTTGTGTAAAGCCCCTAGGTTTGATTTCAATTTTTGCACCAATAGGAATACTGGATTTGGGTTGAACATGGTCTTGACTCCTAGTGTAAAGCGGGCTTTAGTGATGCATTCCATATTTTATAAGATACCATGTAATGCAAACTTCCATGTTCCTATGTGAAACTCCAATACATGAGTATAGATCTCAAATCCAATTATGCACTAATTATTGAACCATACTACTAGTATGCCTACTCTTCTTTTCAACAATTGTGATATTGTATCACAATTTGTTATGTTTTAAATAATGCAATCACAGGAATACAAGTCCATATATGTTTTTTTTCAATTATGTATTTTCTAAACCATTCCATATTAATTGGTGTGGGATTCCACAAGGAATGTATCTTGGGGTTTGTTCCATGCCCTGGTTCCAAAAGGTTGTATTGAAAATGAATATCATGTAATTTTGTAGATATCTGCTTTGCACATACCTCATGGGCTTCCATGAAAATTATTGTTCCTTCCACTCACTATCATTGAACAATGTTTTTCACATGCAATGGAAAGAACTTCAAACATTGTCCTTTTTAATAAAAAATTGTGCCAACAAGCAAATGATTCATGTTATACTTTGCATGCTTGTAGCCAATTTATTCTTTTTAATTAATGCTTTATCATTAGTTTAAAACTTCCATTATTTTCCTTAAAAGAACAATTTACATACACCAAAATTAACTCTGACTGCATATACTTTGTGATGTTTCAAGCCTTGGTTTTCAATAGTTCAATCTACATTTAATGTTTAAAAAACCCAACTTTGGAACTTCTAAAATTATTTTTTCCAATCAACAAAGCTTCACATCCAAATGAAGTTTTTCAAAACTACACATTTTGGATTATAAACTATTTTGGGTGTTATGCTGCTACTATTTTTGAATATCAATGATATCAACTGTTTCTATGTCAAACATACTAAGTAGAGCCAATTTCCCTAGGTGTGTTGCTTGCATCTTTGGAACATGTTTTTGTCCTTGGTGTAGACAATTCTATGCCTTCCTTTTTTTCATTTGTCATGGCATCTTGTGGGCATGGTGTCTTTGGGGTCATGTTTTTTCTTCTTCATGTGACTTTGTCATTCCGCCATTTGGGCATGTTGCAGAGTCCTCCTCCTCCACCTAACTATTAATTGTATTGGCCTCCACTAGCTGGTCCATTACCCTATTGTAAACAAGTACTAGTGCTTCATATGGATCATCATCTACATTTAAATCATTTAGGTTTTAGGAGCTTGGAATCCTAGTAAGTAATTGCACTATCGATGAAATTGTGTTATGAAGTTTCTATTTTTTAGGTCTACTTGCCATGGATCATCTAGGTGGTTGTGGCAAATTATTTAAAGATTCTGGGATAAACATTTTGATCATTGTCCCATATATTTTGTAATCCTGCAAGTGGTTAATAATTACGTAGTATCCAACCTTTGCTTGGAACCCATTCTTTAGTGTTTTTTTTCTATAAATGAGTACAAATCCAACTTTAATGGTGTTTGACAAGAGTGCCGTGGATATGGATATCATGACATGATGCAAATGAATAAACTTTATCCTAGGTTTTTTTTATTGAACCTTTCAACTTCAAAATATAACTAATTTAAATGCACAAAATAATGCACAAATGGGAACATGTCAGGTTGGTGACATACTTGTAGTTGTCCACACAAATTTTACACTTAAATCTAGCATGGAAACCATTCAATTTGATTAGAGCATTTGGTTGGTAATGGTGAGTTTGGAACAGTAGCATATGCTAGAATGACACCAAATGGTAGAACAATTACATGTGTCTCAATAGCCACAAAATCATGTATTTGTTTATAACAATCATTTACCACTATGATTTGATATTTTCAATGACTATTTGTCTCAATTGTCACTACAGATTTGTTCAACAAGTAACTTCAATGTTCAAGTTCAACCTTCATTTTATTTCTTTTTTTCATAACTAAATATTTCCTTATGAAATCACATATTTTGAACAAATATTCATGTTAACACATGTATTGAATTATGCCATTTAATGCAAACAATGGGATTTTGGGTCCTCTTTCATTTGTTAACACATCATTACTATCGTACACATCTCATGGTTTCGGGGCTAACCTTATCATCCAATGATTCACTGGATGTTTTAACATTTTGTTCCTAAATTTTTGTGACACCTAGGCTTGCCTGCTTGAAGTTGCATGTAGTCATGTTTGGGGTTTGACGAATTATGTTGATAGTAAGTTACAAAAGGTTACCAAATCCTCTGTTGAAAAATCATTTAGTAAGCTTGTGAAAAAATGTTTTGGAATTAGCTTCTTTTAACTCGCGTGTTCTTTGAAGAAATCCTAAATCCTCCTTGGAAATGTGTATAGTTTGTTTGAACAATGTAAAACTTTCTTTGTCTATCTTTGCAATTGCCCATCACCATGCCGCCCATTTATTTGTTTTGTCAATTGCCCTTTTCCATTATGTTCCCCATGTTTTGACTTCTAGTAAATGCTAAAATGGGATTAACTAGGTGTCATCTCTTGGATATTCCAATGGATTTTTAATCATCTCACATATTTTATATCGTATGCTTGAGATTAATGTATATTCAATCATAGATTTCAACCTGTGTTTAGTGTGACGATTAGTGTCAATTTTTTTCTTGGCATAATAGAATAAAAGTTTAACGATTATAGACATGGTAAAGGTAGAAAAGATGCAACTAGGCAATAAGGGTGGAATAAATGTAAATTGAAGTATAGATCATGCAAATTAGTAGTAAAAGGGGAAATAATGTAATTTGATTATACAAGTAGCAAGAATGGTCCTAGATGCAAGAGCTTGAAAGACTGCATGAAAATAAAAAATAACTTTAAATGGTATGGACAATGTAAAGTGTCATGGGCTACTTCGTATTGTCTTAATTCCTAATGGGCACATGCCTCTTTGTGGTGAATAGGTAGTGTTTGGAATGGCACATACCTTTTGGTGGGTCAATAGGTTTATATGCCATCGAATTGGATTTAATTTAACATTTTATATGGTTTAGATGTTGCAGAGCATAATATATTTCATATTAAGCTAATATAAAATTTAACTTGAAGTATGATTTTAGCATTTCATGTGCTAAATTTTTCAAAACAAACCAACATAATTTCTTTCCATTCTTTTGCTTAGTTTTTCGCAAAAAAAAGTTTGTTGCTAACGTTCATGAAAAAGTTCGTCCATTTTCATTTGTCATTAACATTTTCATCCATAAATATCATTCATCCATGAACATGTGGCAAAATATTCCTCCACATCACCAAATATTTTGTCTCATGTGTCAAATAATATTTTTCAAATATTTTGCTCACGTCAACAAAATATTCCAAAAAAAATTCGTTCATGTTCATTTGCTCATGCTCACATGCTCACCATTCACACTCACATGCTCATGAAATAGCATCCTTGCCTACTAATAGCCACTTGTGCCACATTGCAAATATGAAAAAGAAACACTACTTTTAAGTGTAGAAAAACTAGTTGAAATGAGTTGTTTAATACATGTTTTAATAACCTAGGTAATCATTAATAAAACACCATTATTAATGATTTTAAATGCTAAATAAAATTATTAGAACTTGGGCTCAATGTTGCTACACATTACTAGTAACAATCAATATTGCAATATAATTTGAATTCAATTTGAGTTTCGCACTTTTGAACATTACAAACGACAATCTTTTTTTTTTTTTCCCTTATGTTTTCATATGATTTTCAATAATTCATCATTATTTATGTCAATGTCAAATTTAAAATATACATTTCATGGATGTGAAAAGACACAAGTTAAATTTTCTTTCATATCCATGTTGGTGGATAGGGGGAAAAAAATGAGGTAGTTATAAAATGGAGGTAATTATTAGAAAGGTGGGAGATAGTTATCAATAAAATTAATAGGAAAAAAAAATTATTAAGAAAGAAATGTAGTTAGGCTTGAAAATGAGGTAGTTATTTTTGAAATTGTCTTTGGAATGGTTCATGAATGATCATATAAAAGATTTTAAAAAATTCCCCATATATTAGTTCCAATTATTTGTGACTAGAATTAAAGAGAAATGAGATGCAAATTGGTAAAAAATATATTGAAAATTTGTTCATGAATATGATGTTGAAATTTTTTTAATTAAAAAAACACAGATTTGAAAAGACACTTTTTCATGCATATTATTTTGGAATGGGCTAAAAATATTTTCAATTTGAAATTGTTGAAGTGATAATTGCAACTTATGAAACCAAAAGTTGTCCTATCTAAATCAGCTCCAATGAATTATTGTCACTAGAATATAATAAACGAACAATGCATTTACACAGCAACATGATTTTTCATATATTTTCAAAACCCCAATTTCAAGGCATCTGAATTCATTGTCAACAAAGGTGATTAGTATCACACCTTCCTTATTACATAACCATCCATAATGAGAATGTTGGGACTCTAATTAGCTTTTAGGTCACAAGTTATATCCCATAACCTTCTACCTTGGTTTCAGTAGTGAGCACAAGGTACCAACATCAGCTCTCATTGGCCCAATAATTTGGTAACCCTTCATTTTTTAAGATGAACATGTCATGGTCTTTTCATGGATGAAAAGAGGACATCTCTATTCATTCTCATTAAGGTTAGTTATGTCCAATAACTGGCAAGAAGCACTGATTGCATCTACCTCAACTATTCCCTGCAACCAGCACCCTCTCACCAGGTACCTAGTCCTTAACGGCTTTTTTGCTTCATGAAGGGCAGACATTTTGAAAAATGAAACACCTGCCCGCCGCGCTGGAAGCACTGGCACTGTGTGTATCACAGATTTAAAATAATAAAAAAAGGGTGTGGGGGGGAGAAAGAGTACCAAGTCTTTTCACTTGGTAAAGACCTCAGCAGTGGGCTTTACCAGAATTGGCTCTACCTCGCATAGGCCCTTATTCGAGTAAAGCCCGCTGCCAAGGGCCCAGATCTAGGTCTAAGGCCGGCATAGGCCCATCGACCTACCGGTTAAGAAGAGCGAAACAGAGGTTTTGTCTTGCGACCTACTAGTTCACGACTGCCGCCAAAGAGAGAGAGAGAGAGAGAGAGAGAGGTTTAATTTTACGACCTTCTAGTTCATGACGGCCGCCGAAGAGAGATTTTGTTTTTGCAACCTACTAGCTACTTATTCACGAGAGTTGCAGGGCAAGAGGTTTTGTTTTTCGACCTACGAGTTTTTACGGGAGCCGCCGGGAGGTTGTGTTTTTTCCGACCTACGAGTTCGCGAGAGGCAACGAGAGGTTTTGTTTTGCGTTCTTGTGTGCATGGCGAGGAGGTTCTCGCAACAAACTTGTGCCGGATTTTCTTAGCCAACTCGTGTGCGATCTTCGCTGCACTGTAATTGCGGTGAGCCGGATCAGTTTCTCCCGAACTAGATATTCGTTCTCCGCAAAAATAAAATAAAATCGAGAGCTATTTTAATTTTTTTTTTCTGTAGCAGCAATAGTCACTTACCTGCTACTGCTGTTGATGTTTGTCGTGCAAGAAAGACGAAGGTCGTGGCCTTTTTTGTCACCGCCGGAACGTTGCAATTTGTTGAACCTATTCTTTCGCCGTCAATTACAAGCGGCTTCCTCATCAGGTTATTATTCTTATCGTTGTTCCGTCTTGAGTTGTTTCTTGCGCAAAATTGGACCTCGAATTGTTGAATTGTTTCTCAACTGGTCTATTTTCTTGTGCAACTGTCACGTTGTTGCTGTTCTTGCGTAAACCGATCAGAGTTCGCAGAGCTTTGTTGTCCTGTGTGCAATGCTAAATAGGGGATTTCAATGAAATAGCAGCTGTCTTTCTCGGGACAACCGGTGCGGACGTAACTACGGTTTAAGGCGCTTGGCTAATCCCAGGGTTTTCTGTCGAAGCAATGATGATGTGGGAGCGAGTGAAGGTGAAAACGGACATGATGAAAGACAAGAAATGGCTTGGTCGTAAAGGAAGGATGATCGGGCCTGGAAAGAAATGGGGACACAAACACATGCAGCTCAGTGAAGAATGCTCTCTTCCCTTATGTGTTCGATGATATGGCAAGAATGATTGTCAAACGCAGTATGTCCATCCACGTGTTTGACCCTGGTGAGATCTCCATCTCCTTCCAAACCAATCGAAATCCTCTCTGCCTGTTAAACCCGCTGGTACATTGTCTCTGGCACTTTAAACCAAACTTATGGATGAAAAATATTTTAATTAGGTTTAATTCTCATAGTTTGTATACTTAAAAGGTGAATTTATAAGATAAATTCTTCCAAAGTTTAATTTAACATATAATTTTAGAATTTTTTTGTGGAAATGTATTCATTTGTTATATATCAAAAAGAATTATTTTGTACTCACATTTAATTTCATGAACTTGAAATTTGCTGATGAATACAAGTGAATAACATTGTCAAAAATTGAATAGAAGAAACTAAAGTTTTCATAATGAAATGTGTTAAATTTGGCTAAGCCCAATATGGGGAAAGCATATTGTTCTTGATGTACTTATGTTACTGGCTCCTTTTATTGTGATTTGACCTGTGTGATGATATGACCTGAAAAAGCATTTCTGCCTGACCTGAGCTTCAGTAATCACTAATAGATAGTCCATGGCTCAAACCTCTGAAGATGCACCATCTGCAAGGGAGGGCCACAGTGCATCTCTTATAGGATCATGTATTTATGTGTTTGGCAGATGCAGAAAATGCAAAGACAAGGCCAACAATTTGTATTACAATGATCTGCACCTTCTTCATACAAGCAAGCTCTTCCTGAACCCAAATTGCATAAAATAGAGAAATTTTGCAAGGGTTACAGGTTGATTTACCTTAACAGCCTGAGAACACCAAGGACATCCTAAAGAAGTAAAAATGAGGAGGATCTGCACTTCTCAGACCAGTGCTTAAAGTGCATCTATTTGACAAGCTTGTGCAGTTTAGACATGAGTCCAAAGCTGGTTCAAGTTTGTCATTGTCAGTGAATCATTTGCTACTTCCATTTGTTGAAGATGCTCAGAAGATAGTAAGACTATGAACGACAATCCTAAGTCTACTGATTAAGCATGACTGTGTCTCTTTGCCCTTGAGTCTACTGCATCTGTTTCAGCAGTTGACACTATCCTATCACTGGGGGCACCAGTGATTGTGCATTGTCACCTGAACATTAGGAAGCCCCTTAGATTCCCACATTTTTGGAGGGCTAGTTCTCACTGTGACCCCCATGATTTCTGGGTGGTTATCATGGCCCATGGGTAACATCTAGGACATGACCTAGTGTGAATTAAGTCGACCAGTTGCAAGGTGGCATGAATACTAGGTATGAGGCTATGTGCTCGATGCTCACGATTTCCAGCAGGATCATAGCCTAAGGAATTTGAAACTACACTCAGGTTGGCAAGCCCAGTTGGCATTGTGTAGCTCACAGACAGCATGTCCATAATTTTGATTGTTGCCTGCAGAGAAACTGCAGCATGCAATTTCTCATATCAGAAAGTCTCTGGTGTCAGGAAACAAAACATGGAGAAGAACAGCAACTATTGGTGCAACAATTGGTAATGGCTCTACTCCTGGAGACAGTCACTCCATGTCTTCCTTGATCAACAAACTTTTTGTGCTGAGAGGTGAAGATGCAAACCGACTGTTTTTTGCCAGACATACATTTTCTTGATTCAGCTGTGTGGCTGATCTCCCTGAGAATTGGGGTTCAGCCTCTTGGATGGGTACTCAAAAGACCAGAGATTCTCTGAGAGAATTCTCAGGTTGGCTTGAAACTCTAAGTAATTGTCAAAAGCTAGAGTCATTTGGTCTACAAACAAGGCTTGGCATGTGTTTCAGAGACATTTGCATGGAAGGAGTTGACGACAATACGGCAGAAAATCATCACTTGAGCAGGACAAACCACAGGTTCTCTTGGGAGCCACCAATTTGTGTTTGGTGGGTTCATCAATGATCACAAGCTTTTTGATGACCTTCATGTTCTCAATGTGGATGCATTCAATCTCCTAGTGTCTCTGTGAAGGTAGTGTACAAACCAAATTGGCATATTTCATGATATTGCCGTCCACATTAAGAATGAGTGTGGTGGACCAAGGACAGAGAAGCATATTTTGCTGAAGGAACTGACAAGGAAGCAGCAAGGTGGTGACACAGCAAGTGCGCAGGAAGACTTCAACCGCACCATGGGTGCTGGTCCAGCAGGTGAGTTACACAGTTTCTGAACTTTCTTGACTATTCATCACATAATAACTTGTTCTCCTTTTGTGTCCTCTAGCTCTCCCAACCTGTGCCATCTTAGAGCAGGAAAACGACCTTTCAAGTTTGCTGCAGTTTATGAAGTGGACTCCTCCCTGGTGTAGTGGGGTTTTGTTGTGAAGTTCTGGAAGGTGTTTCATTGGGGATGCAAAGTACACTAATAAAAAGGGTGTAAGCAGCTTAGCCAAGGCTTGACACTGGTGGAGCAAGTGCAGGTCCAATCCTGTTGGGGGTGTGTGAGACAGTCCTAGAGGCTGAGCACATTTTTCAAAAAGGCATCCTTGAACAACGTGTGCTCACTTTCACTACATTGCATTGGAGCTGCAATTTTTTAATGTTACCTTACCTGAAATACATGTGCATTTGACTCATGCTATGTGTTGTGATATTATCATACTCATGCTATTGTCACTAATCCAAGATTGCTGATGGAAACAATTTTTTTTTGCAACATACAGAACGAAGGGGGCAGGGGAAGCCACTCTGGCAAAGCTCCAAGGGCAACAGAGACAAAAAAGGAACATGATTTGCATAGCCAAAGCACAGCAGAAGAGTGCTGATGATTGTTTGCTCACTGCCAATGCCAATATACTGCCAGCTCTCTCTTCTCTCCCTGGTGCAGTTTCAGATATACCTTGTACGTACTTATGATGTCATGCAATTTTCAGCACTGGCTCTTTCACATGTTTTATGTAGCAGAATGTAGTATATGTATGTTTGTCTGTGTATGAGCCATTCAATCCAATAAGCAATTCCCCAAACTGTTTTGTCTTAGCTTCTGATTGGCTCTTTGTGGGCTGTGAAGCAACAAGTGTTAAGGACAGCTGGAAGCTCTTGCACAGCATGAGAAGTGAGCAAATCTAGTCAGTTTGCAACTCCAGGTCTATGTAAGATCCATCTTGCAGCTGGGGCACAGAACTGCACATTTCAAGCTCTGCCTTTGGATCCTCTGGAAACTACCAATTCAGGTTTGTGGGGGTAAATTCAGTGCTTTTGGTCTACATGGACACCGGTACCAATCAGTTAGATAGAGCACCAATCAGTTAGATAGAGCAACATTTCCTGGAATGAAAGTCATTCAGCCAGAGGTTACTTTGTCACAATAGGTATTGTTGATGGTATGCTGACCTCGGACATCATCTGGAAGGATTGATATCCATTTGCCTTCAACCTCAGAAGAATGGGGAACTATGCAAACATTGTCCTTGGCTACAGGCTTCCATTCTCCTAGCAAAAATACCCTGATTAGCTATGCAGCTACAAAGTTTGATTATATCCACATAAGAACTTTCAGCACTGTGAAGAAGGAACAACACAGAAGGGACAAACTAGGAAAAAAACAATCAAAACACAACCAGGAACAATATAGAAGGGACAAACTAGAAAAAAAAAACAATCGAAACACAAGCAGTATGATCTCTCCCTAGTTCAGAGACCATCAACAGTAACATGTATGATCACGACTTTCCCCACTGACTTCAGCAGCTCCCTACAGAGAGTATATGGGTCAGTGTACCCACTAGCTGGTTAACTGAGTTTCTGTTGCAAGTCTGGAAGCAACAGGAAGACTCAGCCATCATGATACTGGCTAGCAACTAATGACATAGGACGAAAATATAGAGAAAAGTAGAGGGGGAAAAACAAAAAAAGCACTAGTAATAAGAACAAACATAGAAGAACAGACAAGTGTGGACAATGCAACCAAATATAAAATAGTTGTCAATCTGAATTCAGGATGATAATGTGGACACTTTTACTGGAGACTACCATGATGGAAAGTCCTTTGGAGTTAGATCAGCAGTACAAGTGTGGGCATTGGACCCAAATTCTAGCAGATGGAAATATGCACATGCAGTTTTGTTTTGGAGACCAGCAGGTAGAGTTCCTACTTGAACTGGTTCAAATTTATCGCAAGCTGGTTTTGGTCGATCCTACAATCAGATCCTACCATTGTGCTTAAGAGTTAACCTACTTGAAGGCCTCATGTAGAAACCATTGTTGAAGCGTGACCTGCATCCATGAGAAACAAAGTCATTGTGGAAAGCATGTTCTAAAGCAAGTCAGATCTGACTACTTGGACAGATACACATTGATGGTCCTAGGCAGTTGGAGGATATCAATACCACTCAAACAAACCAGGATGCAGAGACCAACTCCTTCATGTGTCAGCTTGGTGATGTGCTCACAACTTAGGAAGCCAGAGACTCTTGGACTCTTGGACACTTGGACACTCATAAATAGAGCAGAGTTTATCAGCTCACTAAATGCCTATCTCCTCTTCTCCAAATAGGTTGGACAGATTATCTGCTCGAATTTGACATCCCAGACAGGTAGAGTGCTGCAAAGGGTGTGCATTGAGGGAAAAGGGGGGAAACAGATTGGAAACAAGAGGGAGGAGATAATTACAGGACAAACAGAATTGGACTTGAGGCCTTCTTGGAGCTCATGATTGGAGATCAGAAGCTCCACGGCTCGAAACTCAGATGTGTTTCCATGGCCTCTTCCATCAACAAAAACAATCAGCTCCCGTTCCAACAAATGCTCAAATGCCTACACCAGACACCACCATAACACCACATTTAACCCAACACCACTGCATATCTATGACCTCTTGAAACCATTATTAACAGCCTCAACTTGAAATGGGAGCCTTGAGTTGTTCAACTCCAGAAGCAGATGTGTGCATGAGCCTATTATGAGGTTTGCAAATCAGATTTGGTGCAGTGTAATAAACACATAACCACAAAGTCATACTGTAGAACGATTGGTTAGCCTGCTGAGACTCACCCTCAGAGAGACTTGACGAGAGTAGTGGTCACTGGTTCGATGTGCTTCTTGAAGGTGCTCATACTCTGCATTCCAATCATACATAGGCACATATAAGGGAGCAAATTGGCAATTGGTACTAAGCCTAGACTGAAACATTGTACTACATATCCAACGGGAGGCTTCTTCTCTTTGCAGACAAAACTTTACTCACCTGTACTTATTCACTGGACAGACCTGTGATACTACTCTTAACTGATTGCTCACCTTTGTAAATGGCATTGAAATTGGTCTCCTGTTCCTTGCCTTCAAGACGTTTCATAGACACAAGCAAATACAGCTCCAGTACTGATGCATCTGCTCCAAACATTCACTAGGTGAGATTGTTTCTATATGAATCAGAACAGCACCCTATCTTGCACTTTGTTGTGAAGGGATCAACATCACATTAGAGATACCTACTCTGCAAAGCTTCTAGCTTGGGTTGCCGTTGAAGAGAATTGCTAGCTGCTTTGAAATTGGCAAACAACAGGACACCTTGTGCTCGATCAAGGTTGCAAAGTGCTCTGAAACTGCAATGAGTGAAGTGGAACCATGAGAGAAGTCTCACACATTTGTAACTGTTTGTCTACTCTTTCCCTTCCAACAGCCACTAACAAATGGTCAAATAACTGGAAGACAGCAAACAATGAAAGAGAGGTAAAGGGAAACAAGAACAACAGGAGCACACATTCTCAAGGTTCTGAAATGTGAGTATGGTGAACATACACAAGGTCCACAACACGACGAGGGCTGAGGTCCAGAGCTGTGAATTGCCTGATAAGCTCGACCATATTTTCCTGCTTTAGGAATTTCTGTTCGTAACATTAAGGTGGCTTTTTTGTATGTCATCACTGGAGCCCACTTATCTCATACCCACCAAACACCTTCACATACTTAGAGAATCTAATCTACTGTCTACTCACACAAGAAAGTGACTCCCTATCAGTATTCAAAGAGGTTCAGCCAGATAACGAATGCTAAGTTAAAGCATTTTGCTTCACAGAAACCCCTGTGCATTTCAATTCACCTATATAATACCAGCTGGCCATATGCTATGCATGCATGTAAACATAAATCTGCAGCCCTCACAAGGCCCCTCCACAGAGTCATCCCTCTCCACAAACTATGGTCAACACCAGACAGGATACCACGGTGTTCTCATTGAAGTATCTAGCATATGCACAATGCATAAAGCTTCCATCAACTGGCAACATCAGCACATGGTGAAGCAGCCTGAAAGATCCAACACCCAGTCAGTTGTAAGCAATGTAATCTGACTCCAATACCGTTAAATGCACTTGGAGGTTTCACTCCATATCTCTAACTGGAGGTATCTGGTTGGGATCGAACACCTACAGCCATGCAAAACCAAGAGAACATATTCTGCCCACAACTTTGTAGTTGGGCCACTAGCTGTTCCAGCATTACTATGTCCACTATGTTACTCCATGACACCTGGACCTTCTACAAGTTATTTGAGGAGCAGGACACAGGTATGTGACAAACCAACTATCACACAGGAGATTAGCAATACCTTAAGCCAAATCAATTACAAGTGGGAAATAATTTTGCTAAAACAGATCACTGACACATGAGATAGAAAAATCACAAATACAAGGACATGGACATCAGCAGAATACACAGAAGTACATTCCTCTGTCTTTCAGGGCAGGGCCTTACAGAAAGACATCCTCAAATGAGAGGGGGAGGAAAAGCAACTTGCGATTGGAGAACCTAGACCTCACCCGCTTTTCCAGCAGCTGATCTGCATCCTGGTCTGACAATCAGCTGCATCAATGTTCTATGATAGATGCACTCTTCAGACTGATGAGAAATGTTTAACAGCACTCAGGGAGAAAAGTAAGAAACAAAGCAAATATTTGCAAGAAAAGACGTTATCCATCTTGATAAGTAATGTGCGGAAAGATATTATATTACAAAATGCAGGTGGCAGAGATTGTTTTGCACATATATTCTTAAAAGGTCACCATAACAATTCTTGCAGTGTCTGGAAAAACTAAAAGAACATGCTTTGGAAATAGAATTTTGCACAAACCAGGCGGCAGCTCAACCCCACAACCGCAGCTTGTGTCAAGTTTGACTGCATGGCATCCAGTAAATTGTAGAGAAGTCTTTGCTTTGCTCTCTGATGCAGAAAACAAAAAGAAATGTTATTGCATTTCTCCATGTGATTTTTTCACATGTATCCCCTACAATGGCCCCTTGTACCAGTTGACAAGCTACCTTTCATGTTGGAAGAGACAAATCACAGCAGGCATGAGAAAAGACATGGAAGCCAGATTGGTGTACAGAATAGTGCGCATTGGAAATAGCTGCAATGCTGAACTTCTTCTGTTTCTCTTCTAAATACCCTCTGGCTTCTCTGCTCTCCTATTCAGACTGGAGCTGGATCTGTTGCCAAAGGAAGCAGGCAGAATCTAAATTGTACATCTTTCTCTCTCTCAGCAAGACTAGAGTGCAAATACCTGGGCAAAGAGGTCAAACTCATCAAGAACAAAGATAACTGTCTTGTGAGACAATGCACACTCCCTGTACCACCCAAAAAAATAGAAGCTCAATTACATTGAGGTCGATGTCCATATCTTGAGTGGAAATAACCACCTTCATTGTCGGATACTTGATAGAATGCAACAGAACTCAAAAAGAACATCACAACCTAGAAGAGGAAAGCCAAACCTAGACTACAAAAACTCTGAGGAGGATATTGTAGTCCTGACAGTGCATTAAATATCTGCACGATGTACTCCCAAACTGGTCTTTAGTGGTTGACCAGTGCCACTGAATTTGCCAAAAATCAAGATGGTAATCTAGATTGCCAGCTTCATTGAGCCATAATCAATCAGAAGTATCTTATTGTCAAGGTGAAAAGCATAAGTCTTACTTGAGCATGGTAATTAGGAATTTCAAGTTTTCATCGAATGATGCCTGCTCCCACCATCAGATACATATGCAAATAACTGAGTGAATACTTGAGCAACATTATCCTGGATAAATGGGCACAAGAGTACCTGCAGGTTACAGCTGTTATTTCACTCTGATCTGTAAACTATGTCCATCTATCATTCTGCTAAGGAAAAAACACCTCAAAGCTAAGGGATACACTTAGGTTACTCCTAATGCTTTCCTGATGGTAGCACTTGTGATTAATTGCACGGTGTGGGCTCCATCTTTTGAACTCTCTTTTTGCTCAGGAGATCTGCCCATTCTTACACTTTAAACTAGAGAAGTCTTACTGCAAAAATGTCTTTCAATCAGTCAGCATTGGAGTTACCTACCTACTCTGCAATGTTCTATGTAGTGGTTACCGTTTTGGAGAAGAGAAGATGGTGATCCATGCATAGCTGCTTTGCAATTTCCTGCACCAGACCAGAAGCAGCAGTCAAGCATTCTCCTTTGGACAACAAAGCTTCAAGCCCAAAACCCTTCTCAACATTATACCCACCACACATTTCAGGATAACATGAAGTCACAGGATTAACATTGTTGTTCTCCTCACAGACCTTCAAGGCACATCGGTCATCAGCATGTAGGAGACCGTTGAGTCGAACCTGCAAACCCAGACCAAAATGAAGAACGGCCCTAGGTGACACATATAGCTTCTGCAGTAAGACATCTGCAATATCTTTGCTCCTCTTATTATCTCCTGGAAGGTGAAATCTCCATGTGTACCATCCTCTATGCTATGGTAGAGCATGGAATTGCTGTGGTCTTCTCTTATTTCCCGTACTTAAGCAACAAGTACACAAGACCTTTTCTTCTCTTGCTATCAATGTCAGATCTTACCGGTGAAACTCTGTCTTTGAATTGAAGTTCAAGGTGTGCCAATACTTGCTCCAAAATCTGCAATTCCACATGAATGCATGAGTACACTCAAAGTGTATGCATGACAGGATCATAATGTGTATGCTGAATAGCATGACATCATACATCAATCTCTTTCTTATAATAGTTTACACCATGATTGCCTGACCACCTTAGGTTTCAGAACCAAAAAAGCACAAGGTTCCCACACTTGGCTGGCTGCTTGACCCTGTCAGTATATTGGGCAATCTACCACCAAGTCTGCAGCTACAGAAACTAACACAACCAATAAATTGGACTGTTTCCATGAGCCCAGAACATTAGGCAAATTGATTAATGCTGAATACCCACAAGCCTCTCTGGTTCAGAAAATTGTTATCTCTGCGAGCTACAAAAGATGAAGCTGCTTGGACAGAGAGGCTTACCATGGATTTACCACAGCCAGGAGGACCAAGGAGTAAGACTGAGTTGTTGTAACCATGTTCAACAGATTCTGCCATAAGCTGTTGTAGATGTCTGCACCATTGACCACATTTCTCACATTTATCAACACAAGATCAATTGATTGTTGCAAGACAAAGATAGCAGCAAACCATAAACTCTAAACCCTAAACCTGGACTCTTCATCATTTTGAGCACCAGAACCACTATTGCTTAGGAAAAAAGTTGATGAGACTTTGTGAGTGAATCCAGGTTTCAACACCGCAACTAGAGCCAGAGTTTTGGTCGACCTAGAGTCCCATACTCATACATTCCTCCACAGGGAATAGAGTCCTGAAAGCACGAGCCCAAGACTACCCCGTGGCTGTTGAAGTCTAGCGATGTTTTCTGACGCAGCAGTCAAACAAAACCACTGCTACATACATTCGAAATATCATGCTTGTATGAAGCATTTGAAGCATTTCAGAAAACATCAAAGTCTTTTGAATCATTATTGACCAGACACATATAACATCATGTTCGGAGCATTTCAAAGCATGCCATGACTGAAGAAGAAACATCCAGAGAGATGCGGATGTATGCAACACACCTGAAATTTCGATCTTGTTCGGGGAGCAAGGGCGAAGAGCAGTGTAGATTCGCAGCTCCAGGAGGAGTTCCACACAACCTCCGTCTAAGAAAGGCAATGCCATCCCTCACGGCAGCGGGTGTGACCACTTCTCCTGCTCCACCACCTCCAGCTCCTCCTCCTCCTCCTCCTCCTCCTCCTCCGCCATCAAGCGACCCCTTGGCATTGTCCTGCTGCTCCATGGCTCACCAACAACGAGTCACTGGCGACGACAACAGCAGCTGCTGAGCGGCTCGTCTCGCAATGGCTCTGCGCTTTATCACAAGTTCAAACCAGTGTTGGGCGGGTACCTGGTTTGGGGGAGTTTAGAACCTCCGGTTCCAGTTAGTGAAAATAAACCGGAACCGGGTCTGATTTTTGGAACCGGAATTCCGAAGATTTAAAGAACCGGACCCCGGATCCGGTTCTCTGTTGGAGTTATTTATGGAACCGGAACAGAGATTTTTGGGGAAGAAAAAATTGAAAAAAATGACTAGAACTGGAGCTAACCAGAGGTTCTAGGTTTTGGGCCAGGTTACCTGCAACCTGACCACAGGCGGCTCTGATTTTCAAAAACCAGAACTGGAACTGGAACCAGAACCAGGCGCAGAACCAGATCCCCAGTTCCATCTCTGCGTGGAACTGGAACCTCAAACTACATTGTTGTACCCAATTAGAACATGGTTCAAGTTCAAACCAGCCTTTTTTTTTTACTGACAATTTTTTGTCACTAAGCAAAATTTAAAATTTTAATTACTAAAATGAAGACATTTCCTAATCACCAGAACTTGAAAATTTTTAATGAAATATAGTCAGATATCTATATGTGGTTCAAGTAGATAGCCAAAAATATAGGAGGATGTTTAACTTTTTATTTTCATATCTTGTTTATAGCCAATTGTGGCTATATCTTCATATATGTACAATCATCACTTTGGCTACATCACAAAATGGCTACCCCACCCCCGCCCCCAAAAAAAAACACCGGTTCAAACGTGAATGCAATCCCAGACTTTGTCTATCCAAGGTCTCCAAACAATTTATCAACTTAATATTCTATTTTGCTCACACTAATTGGAACAATTTGCTCACACACTAATTGTGCAATAATAGTAAAGGATGAACAAACAAGCCTTTTCTTCAGGAAAGCCCCTTGGTCAAAATACTATGCTGGTAAAATCTCTCTTGCGGCATCACATCACTCCAAACAACTACAAACTTCAGAGTGCAACTAATCACAAGATTTGAAAACATTAGGATTACCAGAGTGAACAGATAGATAATTATCAATCTTTAGTTGATTAGAATAGTAATCTCAGATAACATAGTGCCACTATCCAGCAGCTAGTTACTGAATGGCATTTGTAGTTCTCTTCAAACCCTTTTACCAATCAGGAAAGTATACGACGACTCTTGATCAACCTCCTCCATTTTAGGACCCTCAATACACACAAGGAAAGCATATGAGGATACTTAGTCAACCTCCTCAATTTTAGGTCCAGGGCCGCCGCCTGAGGGTATGTCTTCATTGCCATCCTCATATGAGGGAGAAGGTCCACCAGCACCACCAGCTCCACCCTGATACATGCGGGCTATGATGGGGTTGCAAATACCCTCCAATTCTTTCATTTTATCATCGAACTCATCGCTCTCGGCCAGCTGGTTCTGATCTAACCACTGAATTGCAGCTTCAATTGCATCTTCAATCTTCTTCTTGTCAGCTGGGTCAAGATTGCCAGCCACCTTCTCATCTCTGATAGTGTTACGCATGTTGTATGCATAATTCTCCAAAGAATTTTTCGACTCAATTTTTTTTCTGTGATCCTCATCCTCACTTTTGTACTTTTCTGCATCCTGAACCATCTTCTCAATCTCATCCTTGCTCAACCTTCCCTTGTCATTGGTAATGGTGATCTTGTTCTTTTGGCCAGTCGTCTTGTCCTCCGCAGATACATTCAGAATGCCATTAGCATCAATGTCGAAACATACAGTGATCTGTGGAACTCCTCGAGGAGCAGGGGGAATCCCAGAGAGCTCAAATTTGCCAAGAAGGTTATTGTCACGTGTTCTCGATCGCTCTCCCTCAAACACTTGGATTAACACTCCAGGTTGATTATCGGAATACGTTGAGAACACCTGCTCCTTTTTGGTTGGAATGGTTGTATTTCTTGGGATGAGAACAGTCATAACTCCACCAGCTGTTTCCAGGCCTAGTGACAAGGGAGTAACATCAAGTAGCAAAAGGTCCTGCACTTTCTCGTTTCCTTCACCACTGAGAATGGCAGCCTGTACAGCAGCTCCATAAGCAACAGCTTCATCAGGGTTGATGCTCTTGCAAAGTTCCTTCCCGTTGAAGAAATCCTGAAGCAGCTGCTGCACTTTAGGAATACGTGTTGACCCACCTACCAAGACAACGTCATGAATGGAGCTTTTGTCCATTTTTGCATCCCTCAAACACTTCTCCACAGGCTCCATGCACTTCCTGAACATGTCCATGTTCAACTCCTCAAATCTGGCACGAGTGATAGTAGTGTAGAAGTCTACACCCTCATACAACGAATCAATCTCTATGGTGGTTTGTGCAGTAGATGATAGAGTACGCTTAGCCCTCTCAGCAGCAGTTCGCAATCTTCGAAGAGCCCTTGGATTCCCAGTGATGTCTTTCTTGTATTTCCTCTTGAACTCCTGTACAAAATGGTTCACCATCCTGTTGTCAAAATCTTCACCTCCCAAATGTGTATCCCCTGCTGTTGCCTTCACCTCAAAAATGCCTTCCTCAATTGTAAGCAGGGAGACATCAAATGTTCCACCTCCAAGGTCAAAAATCAGAACGTTCTTCTCCCCAACACTGGATGCCTTCTTGTCAAGACCATAAGCTATGGCAGCTGCTGTTGGCTCATTGATGATTCTCATGACATTCAATCCAGAGATGACACCTGCATCTTTTGTAGCTTGTCTTTGGGAGTCATTGAAGTATGCAGGCACAGTGATGACAGCATTCTTGATGGTGGCACCAAGATATGCTTCTGCAATCTCCTTCATCTTGATGAGAACCATCGATGAGATTTCTTCAGCAGCAAATTTCTTCTCCTCTCCCTTGTGCTGGACACAAATCATCGGTTTGTCACCTGGTCCTGCTATGACTTTGAAAGGCCATAGCTTGATGTCACTCTGAACTGAGGCATCACTGTACCGCCTTCCTATCAACCTCTTTGCATCTGCAGATCAAGAAAAGAACTTTAACACCAGAAAATCAAAAAACCAAAGTCTTCAGCAGCTTTTTTTTTTTTGAATTCCATTCCTTCAAATCAGTCCTTGAACAGCCTAAAGAGAAAAAAAAAGTACTGACTGCTCAAAACATAGAACCCTGTCCAAAACTGATACTTATCATCAACAGACAAAAACTGCATGTGCACACCATGCATAGCAAATTAAAGAGCAAGAAAGAAGAAACAAAGAAGATATAATTTTTTTTCCAAAAGCCTTGTAGAGTGAAGCAGAACCTGCAAAGCAAACTACAGTACTACATGAGGAAAGAGGCAAAATGAGCAGTAGAAAATCCTCTACCAAATCACAGGTCACGGCAGACATCTCCTGACCTCGGAAGCACAAACCGCAACTCAAACATGAACTCAACACAGACGAGAACTCAGATCAGGCACCTAGAACGAGACACGGCCTCCTAGCGGCAGATAGAACTGGCTTTTGTACTTTGGACCCGAAGTGAGACGGCAAAAGAATCATTTGCCAAAACAGCTGGGCTTCCATGCAGCACATAGAAGCTCAACAATCCTAGTCAATTTCCAGCAGGAAAAAGACGTCTAATGTAAAATCTATGTCATAGAGAAGATCACAGGCTCGCCAGCGATGTGATGGTAAGCAGATAGCAAACGCCTATCCTTCCATCCTTCCTTTCTGCTACAGAAAGCTAGGAAACACACAAAAAAGAGCAGCGGAAAAAAGAAGAGAATTACGTACCAAAGACAGTATTGGTCGGGTTCATGGCCACTTGATTCTTGGCGGCATCTCCAATGAGCCGCTCTGTGTCGGTGAACGCCACATAGCTGGGAGTAGTGCGATTTCCCTGGTCGTTAGCGATGATCTCCACACGATCATGCTGCCAGACACCAACGCAGCTGTAGGTGGTTCCTAAATCTATCCCGATAGCTGGTCCCTCCCCCTTGCCGGCCATGCTAACAAGTTGGAAGAAATGAAAAACAAACAAACAACAGAATCAATCCGCAGTAAGCGGCTGTACTCACAAACTCTAAACTACGAACCTCGACACGTGAAAAAAAAGAAAGTTGTCCACAAGCAAGACAAGAATGCCACAAAACAAAAACAGACGCTAGGAATTCTTCTCACGACGACGAGAGAGACAACGATTCGTGCGCGACGTTCGACAGGACGATGGCAGGCAAGCGAGTGCAGACTTGAAAGCTCTCCTTGTACCTCGTTTGGCTTTGCAGTACGAAACCATGAGTCAACCACGGTTTAGTAGAGTCGTCTTCTAGAACGTTCGTCGAGAACAGCACTTTCTCTTCCAGAACTTTCTCTTTTCCAGGGATAGAGAGTTTCAGAAAAAGCCTATCTCGTGTAAGGGAAGGATCTGTAGGCAGAATTATTATTATTTTTTTGTAGCCAAAATGGCTATATCCATACGAAGATATAGAAAAAGTGTCAAACACCCCTAGAAAGATTTAGCCAAATCTGGCTATTAACCAAATATGAACTACAAGTCTTTTAGTCATCATCTTTCTATATTTTGGCTACACACTGAAAGCCAAGTATAATAGAAATATGGTGATTTTCACTAAACAAAAATTTCTCACCTTGACTTTTGAAAACCTCCAAAGTCACCTAATTTTTGAATTTTGAAATTTTGAAATTTTCTTTTTGGCAAAATTTCACTCCAAAAAAAAAAAGAAAAAAAAAGAGTTGTTTATAGGGTAAAGCCCTAGGGTGTGGCCGTTCCCAAAATCAAAGGGCCTACGATGATGTGGTAATCGAATCCGACCTTGTAATTTGAGAAGGCCCCCCCCCAGCCCACCCTAGGGCTTTCCCCATTATAAAACCATAAGCCTTACACTAGCATGAACCTAAACATTTGTTAGTTAGCAAATATGTAGGAGGAAGAGGGTTCGGAGTCCTTAGGCCTACTCCTTAAGAGTAGGTGTAAGGTCCCTTGCACTCCTAAATACCTAAATACTGTAGGACCCTTGATGGATTCAGCAATCATTTAACTTGGGCTCTTGCATGTGTGCTACGCACTATCAAACAATTTTTAAAATTAATTGATTTTGTTGAAATTAAGTTTTCATTTGAATGAAAATCGTGAATGATATTGCATGTAGCTTATTAAATGAAGTCAATTTGAATTGAATTTAAATATATTGAATGAAATTTAATTGACTTCAAATTGCATTAGAATTCAATTGAAAATAAACAAGATGAAAATTGATATCCAAGGTATTGAAAATATGCTTGTCACTTCCACCATCAATGATTATGGTGTTCGAAGGAAAAAAAAAAAAAACACAAATTCAAAAAAATTTGTTTCCATTCCATTAAATTTACATTATATACTCAAATTTTTTTTCATAACATCAATTACTAATTCGATTTAAATCCATTTTT
>Ga0116227_10004367_pt1 | contig 30718 bp, 29 predicted proteins | sample S1TSphgellanicum_FD_89693 | JGI IMG/M metagenome (GOLD analysis project Ga0116227, IMG submission 89693) | Host-associated microbial communities from peat moss isolated from Minnesota, USA - S1T2_Fb - Sphagnum magellanicum MG | ecosystem: Host-associated > Plants > Peat moss > Unclassified... | reverse complement strand
GTTGGGGCTTTACCCTACAAAATCCAACAATTAAGAAAGTAAATACCCTGTAAGACCTACAATCACATGTTGAACTGATCCAACATAGGTAGTGTGGGCAGTGGTGGCTGGCTAGTCTGCCACACCAATCCACTAAAAAGATAGCAGTTTTGTTAGGATGATAAAATCCAAACACCAAAATCACACACACAAAATCAGGGCTTCCATTCATAGGTACTGCTGTGGTGGCCTCTGGTGTTGAGCACAATTGTAATATTGAATGAATTTGTTTTTAAAAGCAAATGATACACCTTCTTTAGATTGGATCTGATATCCAATTTTCACTAAAAGTTTGGTTGTTAATTTTATGACAACACTTATCCCAAATGCAATATTTCTCCCACACTAGCTCTACACACCTACATGAAATCCCACTCATCCAGGGCTTTCCAACAATACTCTTAGCACACCCCAGTTTTTGGAAAAAAAAGAAAGTTTATGTAGGTGATTTTGGGTTTTTGAATGTTTTGTTCAAAATTTCTGAAGCTTAGGTTATTTTTGTCAATGGAAACTCAGTAAAAACCAAAAATGTATTCAAATGGAAATTGGATTTGAGACTTAGATCAATAGAATAGGTCAAAATATTCTAACTAATAGAACCACCGAGTTACTGTAGCCCAGACCCATGGTCACATAGGCTAAAGTATACGGTCTTACCTTCCACTGGACAAAACCAGAGTTCATGTGTTTGATATAAGGCATATCTTGTATGTCATTCAAAAGGTGTGTTAGAAATGTCAAACAACAAAAGGCATAACAAATAAATTGTTGATTACAAAAGTTAAACTATAACACCCCTAAGTGTGGATTTCCAAGTGTTTCTCAAATTTCAAATATAGTATTAATGACTTTTGTTTTGGTTATGGTGTTTTTTTTACATTTTTTTCTTAAGCAATTGGCACTTCAAGGGTCTCTTAAATTAAGACTTGTTGCATGGTGTGTTTGGGCAATTACATAGCAGGTTATTTCATGTTAAAACTTTATTGCTTTTCTTTAACCTTCAACAAGGAAAAACATTTTAATTTTTTAAACCTGAAATTCTTATCAGTAACCCACCAAGACAAGTAACTCTGATGAGAATCTAGAAATCTCCATACTCACAACAACGAGGTTAGAACTTTTCCTTGGAAGTCAAAGAAGGACTTCCAAATAAGGACTTTCTAGGGAGAAGGACCAACACAAAAGGAATGAATTAAAATGAAGAATCAATGAAACAAGCAGTATGATCAAAATTGGCAGTCTCTCACTTGTTCAGAAACCATAAATGATAGCGTTATGATAGCAACTTTTCTATCCCACCTTCCCCACCAACTTCATTTGTTCCTTAAAGTGCATGTAGGCCAATGTAACTACTAACCTATGTGTTGAGTTCTTGTTGCAAGTCTAGAAGTGAGGGGAGGATTTAACCATGGGACTAGATCGCAACTAACAACATAGAAGGGGAAGAAAAATAAAGAAAAACAATGGGGGGAAAAGAAGAAAAAACATAAAATAACTAATAATAGGGAAAAAGACAAACAAGGACTAAATATGCTTTAAAAAGTTCCACACTTATAAGATTTTATACAAAATTCCCATTATTAAGCAACCCTCTAGTTCTCTTTAATAGAATCTTTAAAGGGTGGCCTTTGTTTTTCAAAAGGATGATAAGATAGACTGTCTGAAAAACAAAGAAAACTTTACAACTACAAAGTTTCAAAGGTTCAAATTTTTTAAGGAGTACCAAAATAATGTCATGTTGTCATTATTTTTATATTCCTTTACACAGTCTTATTTGACCATGTAAAAACACAAAATGGATGAAATTGATGGAATCTAGAGTTGTAGTGGTTTAAAATATGGTACTTGTAAAATATTTGACACATTTTGATTCATTAATATTAACAAGGATCAAAATATAGGACAAAAAAGGCTCCATTAAAAATTAGATTTTTTTTGTCCTTAGTTGTACACCTTAAAAATTGTGGGCCCTTAAGAAGGTGTAAAATTGACTATTGATAACATCTTCAAAGAGTGAAGTATAAAGATGAGATGAGAAAAAAAAATTCACTAAATTCTATTTTAAAGTTGTTGTTAGTTTTTTTCGCTTTGGGACAATTGCTTGGGTTATCAATCTGAAGATCTTAACTTAACCACATGTTTAAGTGATCCTTAGTTGATGGAAAATTTTGTAACCAAACATTTTTATAAATCCACCTACTCCACCTTGTCCTTGTAAGTGAAATGGTTTTTACATCATAGTTTCACCCAAAACCTTCAATCACTTTGAATCCAAAACTATGAAACCCACAACAACTAAAAAACATTTTACATTAGCAATTAAAGATGGACCATCATGATATGGCCATGGCTTGAAAATCAATATTCCCAATTACATAAAACCTGTCACTTCACACAATACTGTAAAAATCTTTTAACAATCAATGAAATAACAATGTTAAACAAATGCATTTCACAAACAAGAAAATAACTTGAAAGTTATGCCACATATGAACATATCAATGGAAAAGCAATTGCTCATTTAGAAACATAATAACCTGCAATTCCCCAAGAGAATTTGTTTGTTTGCAAGTTGGCACTTAGTGTTAAGACATGTTACATAGTGATAGACAATGATGGAAAAGGGTTTTCTTGTCCAACTTATGATATGCCCAGGTTTTTCTTGGTGATTTTCCCATGTGATTTGTTTGAAATGGGTCCATGTGCGGTTGTGGGACATGTTTGGAATTTATTGTGTTATTAATTATTATCCAATTTTTTGTAAATCTTCTCATGGGATTTCCTTGGAATGGGTTGGTGTGCGAGCTTGTGGGGCACTTTTGGAAAAGAAGCAAATTTTGCTTCTTGGAAGAAGTGGGTTTGCAAGGTTGGATTGATAGAACAACCCCTTACAACCCAACTCCACCAATGTAATCAAGCACCCAAATGCCTTGCAAGAAACTTCATAGGTTGTTTGAAGGGCATTATATATGCACAAATTTCAAAATTAGCTTAAAATCTTATTAGGTTAGTAATTTTGACAATATCCCTGTCCATATGCATCTTTTGTTCAACATCTTTGTTATGCCCAAGTATGTATTTTATGTCACACATAACACATATTTAATTAATTGAAGACTTTACAAAAGTCCGAAAATTCAAACAATAATTTGACAATGTTATATTTATTCAAACTTTCATTATAAATCACTTGGTGGAGACCACGACGAAAAGAAAATCTAAAAAAAAATGAACATTTACAAGTTAAACTTTAACAATGCCATGGCAAGTTCATGTGAAAGAAAAGTTTACATAGATCACATTAAAATTTTAACCAGTAAAAAAAACTCTATTTAAAAACATTGTAGATACAAATTCAATATGATGGCCACTGGGTTGTGAAAACAAATAACATTGTTTTTTTTAAGAACTAAATTTGAAAAATAAATTGAAAGACAATGTCAAATCCTCATAATATTAGAAGTCTTATTCTTGTCTATGGTAAAAAATGTCAGCACATCGGCAACATCTTGAAATAAAAACCTAAATGGCCAACATCGTTTTTTCCCTTTCAAAGTTGCAAACATCATTGTGTAATCTATGAATAATGGTCTAAACCAACTACAAATAGAAGTCAATATTAGCAAACATGTCAAATGAAAACAAATACCAACTTTAAAAAGTTATAACAAAAAAATAACTTCCAAAATGAAATGATTTAGATTCCATACCTAAAGGGGCTAGTTATTACAAACATCATGATTATCATTATCGATATACTAGACTAACTAATAATAATTTTTCAAAGACAAACTCAAACAAGGCTTAAAACATTTGACCATACGGTCATAATGAATTTGAACCATCTTGGTTAAGGGCAATTCAAACAACAGTGGCCACATACGTCATGCGAGGTCCAACCATTGTACCTTGTTTTTTTATAACATTTGTCCCCTGAATGATTTTTAAAAAAGACCACTCTACTTCGGATTCCGAAACGTTTTGGTAGGTTCATCATCAATCAATACTATTTGATCTTCCTTCCCATAAGGTAGTCTAGGGACAAACATAATACATTCATTTCAAATCCTTCAAATTATAATGAAACCCAATGGAAATTTGACCATATGTTTTGGAGTACTATTCGCATCCCCAAATGAAAACAAATTGCTCCAAGAAAGTTTTAGGCATGAGCATGGGAAGAACTTCCAACACATCTTCTAGCTTCATACAAGACCAAATTGCAATGTAAAAGTACTTGAACACTTGAGAGAGGAAATGTTCCACTCCTACTTTCACTTCCATTATGCTCCTATCAATATTTTTTCCAAACACTTGTGCATTCTCATATCAAACAATAGAATGTGGGAAATAACATAATAGATCGTTGACGTTGAAACAATTTCTTGGGTCTCTCAATTTGCAAACATAGATGTGAATTCATCATTGAAATACATTTCAAAACCTTGAAATACAACAACAATAAGATGTGTTGGTGAAAAAACATATGTGGTCCATTTAAATTAAAAATATTAATAAATTAAAGAATTCAAATGAAATTTTAAAAATAAACACCTTGTGGCCACCAAGTAATTATTAAAAAAAAAAATGAGAGAAGATAATCAATGGATCGAAATCCTAAGCTGCTTAATGAAAGATAGTAGAAACATTATTGAACCATAAGCAAAAATAAAATAATAAACCACATTAATTGGGAAAATTCATTAAAAACAACATCCCACAAAAAAAATTGTTGGCATAACTTCAATTTAAACATATTATTTTAACAGACAAAAGAATTAAAAATGAATGTTAAATTGATATGTTAAAAATAATAGTGAATATAATACATTTATATTTTATTTTATTTTATATAGTACATTGCATCACAACTATCACTATAGTATTCAAATAACATATTATAATAACGATCACTTCAACTTATGCTTTTATTAGTCCCAAGAGAATTATGTTTCACGTAAGTTTGAACATTAAATCTAAATGAGTGAAGTGAGATCAAGCAAGGAAGAATGGTGAAAAACAAATAATTCCCATTGCTACTCACACCTTCAAATGATTCCAAAAATATAGCACTACACAAATCATTAAATATAAATTTATATGGGGTGTCATCAACAAGCAAATTGTTCCCAACATAGGTGTCAAGAAATTTCGAGAAGAAAACATCAAGGTTCTTATGAAAAATCAGCTTCTTAAGATGACCAGGGAAAAAATGATCAATTTTCTGGCACAACTTTTGTCCAAGAACTCTCAATGGATAAAAAAAAATCTTTTTTTCTTTAATTTGATCTAGATATTTGTCAATGTTGTAACGGTGTGTAGCAGACCAAATATAAACTTTGAACTGAAATAAACAACTTGTTAGAAAATCTTTCAATCTGGGCTGGAGTGTAAGTGTAGAATTGGTCCACATTTGTGTACGAGAACTCGAACCCCACTTTGTCACCAAAACCCCATTGAAATCAAAAATGACATGCAAATGATTCAACTTAGCAAGAAGAGATCTTAACAATTTGAACTAATTGTGAAAACCTGAAATAAAATGGACATTATCTAGACCCATTTTTGGAGGTGAAGAAACCACCATTGCATCCTCACAAAAAAGCAAGAACAATTTAAAACCATCAACAAAATTGAAAAAACCCACTTAAAACATAACCTATAATTCCCACAAACAAATTCAAAATAAGAAAATGAAAATGATATCCACAACTACAGAAGTACTACTCACTTGGCCATCAGTTTGAATTCTAAATTATTATTTTCGATTCTAAATATTAATATTTCAAATCTGATTTTTTTAAATTAAAATTTATAAAAGGTTATTTGATTTGAAGGTTGGAATTGCAATTCCGAATTATTATTTTGGATTCTCAGAATTAATATTTCAATCCAAAAAATTATTAATTGAGTCTAAAAATGGACATTTCAATTTTGAATATCTTTATTTGAATCTGAAAATTGACATTTCAATTCTGAAAATTTAAATTTAAATGTAAAAGATTTAGTTGAACAAAAAAGTTAATATTTGAATTTTGAATTATGTTTTTGGAATCTAAAATTAATATTTCAATTCAAAAAACTATTGATTAAGTTTTAAGGCTTTTTCCTACTAAAGTCATCCATAATAAATCACTTTTATAAGTGATTATAATTATTAATTTAAAGTTAAACTAAATAATTATTGTTACAACATAAATTTTTATACTATATAAGTTATATTCTTACAATAAAAGAAATGAATTATTGTAATTGATGTTACATTACTTTAAAATCATTATAATTACTTCAGATAAGAATTAAGCATAGTATATGCATAATTATTTTATAATTGAACATAATTATCCAAAATCTGTAATTTATAACTTTAAATCTGAATTAAAATTTTGGAAAAATTATGATATAATTAAAATTGAGTGGTTTGAAAATATGTTATGAGCTGTTCGATTGAATTTTTTTTTGTCAAAATGACTCCCACTACTTAGCCCTCCTCGGGCCTGGAACTTGTGACTCAGGGCTTGGTTTCTCCACTGAATTTCTGGCAGGTCTTTCCATTGAGTAAAGCCCTCAGTCGAGGGAATTACCAAAATGGGGCCTGCACTTGGCTATTGCCTCGTGCACACTTAATTTGGTAATGGCCTCCACCTAGGGCTTTACCCTACATCAAGATTTGTTCATCAAGACATGCAGACCTTTCTAGGAAGGTCTAGACCCTTCTTGGATTTGAAGCAACTGTCACGAGGCAGCAGCAGTGTTTCTTTTTTCAATTTCCTGATGGACCCAGCTGCCGAGCATCCCTAGGCAGATTTCGACTCAATTGGGGATATTATTTCAAGGTACTTTTAAACCTGTAGCCAATAGGCATAAATGTGGCGACACCCTCCTCAGAAAAAAACAGTTGTCTGTCCCTTTTAGGCGAATTGTTTTTCAATACAAAAACTTTTGCTACATAATATATTCCGTTTTCATTTGGGCAATTTTTCGCCAAAAGAAAAACAGACTGCGAGGCAGGTGCGCCTGAGTTAGGTTTCTGAAAATTCACGAAGCGTCTCCTGTACATAAAACTATTCCCGGAAAAGCAAACATATCGGTCCAGGCCACGATACAAACGCGGCAAGACAAAGCAACCGGTGGGGACCCTCACCATATTGCAAGTAACGGCGAAAGCAACACAAAGGCGGTCTGGTTTGTTTGGGCCCTGGGACTATCGCATTCCATCCACCTTTTGGAAGTTTAACCTTATTACAACCGCTTTCACATTACGTGAACCAGTTTCTTTGGTGAAAGTGTTTAGACTGTTAAGATCGGAACGGATTTTTTGGTGTTCAGAGTGTGGACGTAGTAGGTAGATGTGCAACATCGTATCTATTGGCAGGGCCAGCGTGTTTGTGATGCCTTGTTGGCCTTGCCTACCAAGGCAAGGGTATTGTGTTTAGAATCATTATAGAGTATAGAAGCTTAAGGGATTTTGGCCCCTAGGTAATAGGACTATTTTTATATGAGGATTTTTGAAAGATGAAATTTTGGCTTGTGTTGAAACTTGAGATTAGTTATAAGGTTATAATATCTTGAAAGATTTTGATTTCTTTTAGAGGATTTTCTGAAGATTATATTTTTGCATGGTGAAATATTTGAGTTACATAATTCTTCTTTTGCCATAAGATACTTTTTAATGTAAATGGCAAGGCCACAATGTGACACACCCCTTGTTTTGTCCACGGAAAGACCGAGGCGTGGCACAATCCCAGGAGTCCAAACTCTACGAACAGGATTGAGGCTTTTCGCAGAAGAGCCAGAGTGCTGGGTTTCACAGAACTGTGGACCCGGAGAAGGCTCGGTTTTGCAGAACTGAGGACCCGGAGAGTGCTCTGTAAAGGGAGCCGGGGCGGTTGGGGGAGGGTTGTGGGACCAAGGCGCCTCAATCTGTGTGAAACTGGGGACGCCAACATGCTTGTCCTGTTGTGTGGTCAGGTTGTGTTTGTTTTTTCTTTGATTGGCTCCCTTAATTTGTTGAGCAATTTTATTACAGGGCAACCGATTTTTTGAAAAAAATCTGACTTTTTACGGCCACTGGGCATAGTAGGTGACATTTTGCAAGCATATCTTAGCTCTTATGTCTCTCAGTCATAATAGATGACATCTTTCAAGCATATTTTAGTTTTTATGTCTCTCAACCATAGTAGGTGACATCTTCCAAGCATATCTTAGTTCTTATGTCTCTCATCTACCTTTTAAAGATGATGCATCTCTACTTAATCAAATCTCTCATTTGCCTTAAAAACCTCGTCAACAAAGTGCAACCTCTTTGACGTATGCCGAGCAGATCCGTCGAGTACGTTGAAAGCGGGGATGTCACAACAAAGTGCAACCTCTTCGACGTATGCCGAGCAGATCCGTCGAGTACGTTGAAAGCGGGGATGTCACAGGACCAGAGTCAGGAGGACAGATGCACACTTGCTATCTTGTCTGAAGCTTTGAAGAAACTTGGATTGGTTCCCTAGCCTGTCGGTCTGTTGGCTTTCAGGCAGTTAGTGCAGCATGTAGCTCGCGTTTCCTGTGTTGCAAAAATATGCAGCGTCTGGGTTGTGCGGTGCCTTGGAATAGCGCGATTTTGCGGTCACTTCCAGCACCTCGTATGTCGGGGTCCGGGTCGAACAGAAAATTCAAACAGAAAGGACGTAAAGGTATGTTCTATTTCCTTCTTTCAAGAAGTTAAGTTCAGACCAAAAAGATGGTTATCATCAAGAGTCTCGGGAGCGATGGAAGTCAGTGGGTAGCGATGGCTGGTAAGTCACTATATCGTCCGTGATGAAGGTTACGGTCTGGCTCACTCACACCGACAATCGTTTGGTTACCTTGCAAATTCTTGTGGAGTTTCTATCTGCACTCACTTTGATGTTTCTCAACAACCATCCAATTTCAGAAGCAGTGCATTTGTCCAACAAAAGAGCACTGCATCTGCATTGTTGCTGGTTTTCTGAATGACACAGGGATTCAGTCACTGCTAATTCAAAAAACACTGAATTAGCATTGAATGTCAATGGACACTACCGAACAACTTAATCGTCCATAGTTATACTTTGAAGGTTGGAAGGCAACACAAGTGAGGGATAATGTGCCAGTAATATCCTTGGGGTTGAGAACTGATAAACGAGATTTATATTCAAATGAGGATTAATGTAGCTGTACTGATATAGCTAACATTTTGTTACAGTACAGTCCAGCTCAAGATCCTGTCGATGTTAACAAATAAGTGTCTATACCGTATCTGTCACTGAATTGTGCGTCTGTTGAATCTTGTACAAACAAATGCTGCAAAAGTCTCTATTCCTCCACTTTATCTTGGCTATCTGCACCTCATAGGTTAAATTACATCGGGCATGTTCAGGAAGCTGCCTGTCATAGAACATCAGTTTGTTTCCCCAAAACAATACTGGCTAATGCTGGCCTGTATATAGATGAGGTTGCATTATGAGCCAGCAAGAAGATTGCAGATTGGCATTTCCACTTCTCATCGAGCAACTGAATTGCTCTCAATGTTACCAGACCACCAACTTCACAGACACCTATGGAAGATTTGATGCACTGAAACAAAACGTCAATGTACAAATGGTTTCTGATCCATCTGGAGGAAATATTACATTCCACAGCACAGCAGACTCATATAATAAACGAAACATAATTAAGAAATGCATGTGCAAATATGATGAAAGTATGTATCCAGAAAGATTCTTTGTGGGTCAAATCAGCCAGTAACATTTTGAGAGTATTCACACCCACAAGCAGACAGCATCTTGTGCTCATGCTTCAGAAGAAGACTTGGACATTTTGGACTGCCATGCATTTTCCCCTCCACCCACAGTGGACCATCAGGAGCCTTGCTAAGTTGAAACTATGCCATGCCTTCTGTGTGATGCCTGGTGTTCAGATCCTTCTCACTAAAGGACAGTAAACTACAGAATGCCCCTTGATGCCAGATCAGTGGGCCCACAACTTAGGACTATCTGAAAGGTGCCCATGCAACCAACTTGGGAAAGGTTCACAATTGTATTCTTACAAACCAGCCATCTCCTTTCTTGAATTATTTCTGAGGTAAAATGTAATAGTTGAGAGAACTTGCCCTAACTTTCATTGACATCAACAACAGCAAAGCAAGTGATTCAGTGGAATAGAAGAGCATGCCAAAGACACTTCATCTAGCTCTTGGAGACTCCAGAGGTAGAAAATAAGATCAAGCCTCAATGGTACTGGCAAAGATTGGATAAATAATTCACTTCACGATAGCCTTGCCCATATGAACACATGGGGTATCCATGGATAACAAAAGAAAGCAGTACTGAACCAATAAAGATCATAATCCAAGTTGAATCACATGCCTCACCTGTCTTTCACAAGTAGTCTGCAGACACAGGAATGTCTCACCGAATGCAGCAGGGTGCACCCAAACCCATACTTGGCGCTCCTCTGGTGGAATTGAGCCTATACGCTGCTCTGACTGCAATTCCTTGGGGACTGGATGCCACAGAAGGGTGACAGGCGCAATTGCAGCATAAGGGGATCTATCCATGTGAAGCTACTGCAAAACCGAAAAAAAAGAGATTCCAGTCATTTATGCACATGTAATACAAAACCTGACCACTTGCAAGATGCACCTCAATCTGCATCAACTTGGAAAAGGTAATATCATGTGGTTTGATGGTTTCACTCACCATGAACTTCTCATTCTTCAAAGCCTCATACTCTGCTTTTGCAATGTCAGATATTGCACTCACAGCACAGGGAGGTGGCTCAAGTAGCAGCTCAAGGTTGATATGCAAACAGAAACTTTGCAATTATGCAGATATCAACTTTTGTCACAAAACACATTCAGCAGGAGATTCCCAACACCCAGTAAGTTAATTGCAAGTGTCTATGAAATTTGCTTTTTACCCTCCAGGACAAGCTACAATAGGGTGCAATGACTTATCCCTTCATGTCAGAAGGGTACCTCTGATCTTGAAATAAACACAACAGCACTTGCAAGACAATGTTATGGCACTTGAATTGCACATGAGCTGTCAATGTGGCAAGAAATTCTCCCACACAACCATTGTTAAAGTAGAGGGGAGGGAATCCCAGGCCTGTATGGACCACCAGCAAAAGCTCAGTATTGGAAACAATAAGATGCAACTTGGAATATCAGTTATGACAAAGCAAACACAATTGGATGCAGGGGGTTTGAACCAAACTGACAGAGTAACATACCAGAGGTAAGTACAATGATGATATACTGCCATCCAAGGTTTGGAGTACGACTTCTCATATCTGCCAATGAGACAGCTTGAATTGTCTACAAATTTCCATATGTTAAGGAAAACATTATCCAAACCAATCAGATGGGAAGAACCTCACTGTCATGGATACAGTACACCTGCAATTAATTCTTCAATGTTCCAGTGTACCCAAATTTTCAATTTTCCAGAAAACCATTATCTAATGATTTGCTACCTGATCATGTACAAAGGCCACCATTTGGAAGCAGAAATGCTCCGTCTTTCACAAAACCTCCCTGAGGATTATAAGGGATCCATGTCTGCAGGATCCATGATTCAAAGGCATACGACTTCAAAACAAGGACAAGTCAAGTGAGAGAGTTTGAATTGCAAAACATACAGCAAAAAACATAACAAGATCAAATTTCCATCTACAAAGCTCTGTCTTATTCTCAGCCTTGAACCATCTAGATGAACGGCCCGTCAGAAAAGTCTAATATCTACCTTTTTTTCTTTAATACCTTTTGCCCTCTTGTGCAGAGTCCCACAGTCCTTCCAAACGGCGACTCAGGAAAGATCACGAAACTCCAGGGAAAAATAGAAAACGATTTAGGTCCCTATTCATTACAGAAGAACTGGAACGGAAGAAGAAAGTGCCCTGGGCCCCTGGAGTCCTTCCCCCAACAAGGAATAGGGTATACCGGATGTGAGAATGGTATTTTAGGTAGGTCTGCGAGGAGTGGAAACTGGGTGATAGTCAGCACCCCAATCTCTCTATTTCTGATGAAGCATCAAAAGTATCGCTTTTTTCCCATCAGAATCTGAGAATCAACCCTTTTCCTTCTCATCTTTTTGCTGGGAGCACGAAGGGTTCTAGAACGAGCCGGTGTCAGAGCTTGCTCGCTGGCCTCAGGGTGTGGGAGGAGGGCACGAGAGAGAGAAAGTGTAGAGTCCGAGCAGGAAGTTGTTTTCTTCAGGTTGGAAGAATCATGGCGAATGAATCGCCCTGGGATTCATTGAGAGCCCGGGCATCCCAGTTTTTTTTTCTGCTCATGCTTTTCTCCTTCCCCATATTCAGGTATAGTTTCCTTCCTACGCCATCCATGTTCTAACCTTGTTCTGGGTTTCTTAATCCTTTCTATGTAGATTTTTGGATGCTCATTAGCGTTATTACTTCATCGCGATATACTACAAAAGGGGACATCATGGATTTTAGAAAAATCTGTGTGGAATAGTGGATTGCTGTGAGTTAGGCATGGTTCCAGCAAGATTGCATAGATCACACCACTTTGACAACTTCTTGAGGTATAAGGAAGAGGGAGAACTGTTTTGTTGAAATCGTCCGTGCAGAAACAGGAATTCTTTGGGTTGTGTGAAGAAGTTAAACCTAAAATTTGGTCACTTCTGTATGTGATTTGTGTAGTGTTCCTTGTGCAAATGGAACTTGTTCAAGTCCAGCAGAGGTGGTGGCAGTTTATGCACATGGCAATGGTATACTACCTCAGGATCTAGCAAAAGCTCTGTTATACCCGGGGGCATTGTTACACACAGTAGAAGAGGCTGTGGCAGATGGTGTATCAATTCAGTGGCCTTCATGGGATTCCCTTCTCAACAATTTCTTCAACACAAGCAAATCTAATAGCCAAATCCAAGCACCTGTGAGTTTAGGTTTTGTTGTGGGTTGTGTACTCTGTTTAGTGGGTGGGGTGCTTTCCATGTTTGGCCCATCAGTGTTCTCTTTTGTGGGCATGATGGTGACTCTCTATTATATCTACACAAGAGGTGGTGAAGACGACAATATCAAGTCGATGCCCATGTTTGCACTGGCAGTGTTCTGCTCATTTGGTTGGATTAGTTCTGATCTGTTCACTCAAAGAAGAGTCCTGTGGCAGCAGCCATCTGCCAGAGGCATAACAAGAAAACAACTATGACATCAGCTCCTTCAGACCAGACTACCATTTGTACATGTTAGTTCATCATTTGTGTTGGGTTTTGCATGTGCATCATCTGGATTTACAAACTCTAGTATGCATGCACAAATCTGATTTGCAGTCTCTATGTGGTTTCAGCTATTGGGCACCCATTTAAATGTGGTACTGCATTCTGAGTGTGTAGAGCTGGGGCAAGATGCCAAGGTATAATGTGCTGATATGTCTCTGGTGTAATGAAAATTGTTGGTATTTGGTGGACAGTTTGGGCCACAATATGTTAAGTATGGGTTTCCACTCTTTTGCTATGGTTTATGATTTATGAAACCTTGATGATGACTGACTGGGCATGCCGAATCTAGTGTTAGGAAGATGGATCTCTCAGTGATGATTCACCTTGGTCCCAGCACACAAAGACACCATAAGCCTGAAGAGGCTGAGTGTTAACCAAATTGCAATTGACAAACAAGCTATCATAAGCCCCAGTTGTCAAAGGTGAGGTATTAGGTTTCCATATGGAGGCATCTGGGATTTGCACTATGATCACACCCTGAGCAAAAAGACTCCAACAGAGTACACTAGGGTCTTCAGCTCACTTCTATTTTGATTCTGACAGATTGTTGCACTCACAGACTGATAAGATTTGCAACATTTGCAAGATTTGTAGGCAGGATGAGGATTGCTATAACTTTACTGATAGAGCCAATATATCACTACAGTGCAGTCCAAGCTCAACTGGGTATCAAGGTCAAGAAATAAGTGTTTTATCTCCTCACTATGTTATGTGTCCTTGTCAGGTACTGTACAAAGAGGTCCTGCAAAAGTCCTTTTCGCCATCATCTTTGGCTGACTGAAAAGTGCATAGGTTAAAATGCAACTGGCAGGTTCCTGAAGCGCCCTGTCATAGGACATCAGTTTGTTTCTCCAAAACAATACTAGCTAATGCTGGCCTGTACATAGATGATGATGTATTACGGGCAACCAAGAAGATTTCAGATTGGCCTTTCCATTTCTCATCCAGAAACTGCCTCGCTCTCAACATTCCCAGACCACCCACTTCACAGATGCCTACAGAAGATGTTGATGCACTGAAACAGAAAATAGAATAGTAAGTGATCCTTCCAGCAGATACATATGATCAACGAAACAAAATAAACCACACTTGTGAATATGATCAAAGTAAGTATCAAGAACCTTTCTTTGTAAGTTGGGTCAGAAAGAAAAGGAGCCAGTTTGTGGTGCACCACATCACTGAAGCAATATTGCAATCAACATCTTCAAATTCTCAGGCCATCATTGAGAGATGTACCTTCCTCTAGGCAAAGAAGATGTCACAATGCCAATTGGACTGCGAACATTGCAAGACTGATGGTGTACCTCGCCTTGCTCTACTTGTGACAACTTGGTTCCAGTTTCAAGTGGCCCAGCACAAACATTTAGACCATCAGATTCTTGTAATGTGTGTGTTGATGCCTGTTTTGCTGCTATTTTCCTTTTACCCCAAGCCTGTTGAGAGACACTATGCAAGCCAGAATCGTTAAATCCTTGCCAGCGAGGTGAGCTGCACTACAAATTATCAATGTGAGATAAATGATACGGAGTAGAAGCAGAAAGGAGACTGTAGACAAAACCAGGACAGTAGCCAATTAACAAAATGCAAGACAGCAGAAACATCAGCCCTGCATCTCCGTCAATGGAGAAATCAATACACCATGCCAATTTCAACCAACGTGATCACACATGGAAGCTATCTTACGAGCACAGATATGATTCTTCATCAGCAGGTATTGGCATGTAGATAATAGCTCCTGCATCAAAGTTCCCTTTACGTGGAGCTCGAATCAGCACCCTCACAAGGCAACCCTTTGTTGATTCTTGTGCACCATCATGCACTGCCTGATGCCAAGCTACCCTTCCAGTCTCAAGAATGTTAAAATTTCCAGGTCTTGTTTCATCAGGAAGTATTGGCAAGTGGTGAAGATTATTGTCTCTTAATGTGTTCATCAATGTTGTAATAGTTCGTGCCACAAACATGAGAGGCCCCTTGATATTTTCAGCTGCTGAAAGTGTTGATTCAAAACCTGTTGAATTTCTCTGCGAAGACAAAAGGATGTCATATTCAAATCAAAGCAAGTTCATTGCAAAAAGGTTGGTAACTTGGAAAAGGGCGTAACTTGGAAAGGTCTTTATCACCCAGCCCAAGGAGACTGCTAAACTGCAACCCACCTCTCACTAGTTCTTAACCAAAAATAGTTATGTGGAATCCTTACAGATGCACATGGCAAAGATATGCTGTTGTCAGTTTGCTCCAGGGCTCTGTGTCCAATAGTATCACCTGGACCACTCTCACTGTCCACCACAGAAGCACCAGCAGCAATGCTTCCAGTGTCCATTGGCCCTGCATCATCAACTGTGACTTGTTGTGGGCCAAGCATGGCATTGATGCAGGGGGACGTGGATTCTCCACAGTTCTCTAGAGTTTCAGTGCACATTTCCATCACATCAGTCACATCCCCCTCATGGTTCACTTTTACAGTTGCAATCTGTCTATCCACAGTCTTCTCCATTGCAAATTCCAGGGCATTGGATCCTGTGGCAGCTACAGGGTCATTTCTGGTCTTACCACCATTTGCAAGAAAATCCTCTATGAGATGATCACCCATATTCACAGCCAACTCCTCTGTCTCTTGGGAAGAAATGCCACTTCCTGGCCCAACTGAAAATCTCCAAAAAGGAGGTGAAGGGGAGCTCGGGCCTCTTTTATTAGGCAGAGGTCTTTTACTGCATTGTTCCCGGAGCTCTGCAGCCTGCCTGGCCATAAACTGGCTGTATGCAAAGCAGTCTGGGAAATCATAAGGAAATGATGGCAGTCCTGCCTGCAACACCAGCATAGGTGACATTTCATCAAATAACCACACAACCCATCTTCACAATGTAAAAGCACATACACAACTCAACAGATCAGTTATTCAGTAAGGTGAGAGATAGCTCTTGCAAGAGAATGAATAGTCAAGATACAGTTTCAACCCCTGAGCAATATCATGCCCAAAATATATAAACAGTTCATTGTCTGCATAATAGAACTGTACATCAGTGGAGAGCCAATGCCGCTCGCGTAATCCAATCACATGACCCCCCGCAAACACCAGAGGAACCCAAAATGCACGAACCCATGCAATGGGTAAAATCAACGACCACCTGCAGATTGTACCCCGTTCACAGCATCAAACACAGTAGTTGCACACATGCTGCCTCCAACTTCTAGGCTGTCTCACTTTACACACAACCTGGCTCCACTTTGTCAATAAGCTAAAACAGTATTAACACCACCCAGAAACTTTTTGAGGAGTATTCGCACCCACAAGCAGACAGCATCTTATGCTCATGCTTCAAAAGCAGAATTGGACATTTTGGACTGCCATGCATCTTCCCCTCCACCCGCAGTGGACCATTAGCAGTCTCACTAAGTTGAAAGAACACCATACGTTCCTTGTGACGCCTGGTGCTCAGATCCTTCTCACTTATAGGAGAGTCAACTATAGACTGCCCATTGATGCCAGATTGGTAGGTCCACAACTTAGGACTATCAGAGAGGTGCCCATGCAACCAACTTGGGAAAGATTCACAATTGTATTCCTGCAAACCAGCAAACTCCTCTCTTGAATTATTTCTCAGAGGTCAAATGTAATAATTAATAGGACTTGCCCTATGTCTCATTGGCATTAACAACAGCAAAGCAAGTAATTCAGTAGAATAGAAGAGCATGCCTAGCACACTTCATCTAGCTCTTGCAGACTCCAGAGGTAGAAAATAAGATCATGCCTAAATGGTACAGGCAAAGATTGGATAAATCACTTACTTCACCACACCCATGCTTTTGTTCTGCCTGATCTGCAAGTATGTTTTTTGACTCTGCTCTTCCACAACCCATTTGCTCTGAAGATGGGCCAGTGCCTTGGTCAGACCCCAAAAGAGGCAAAGCTTCAAACTTTGCTTGGTTGTGTGGAGGATCCCTGGGGTCCCAAACTTCCATCCCCAGCACCCCTGCACCTGGTAGCCAGGGAGCTCCAGCTAGCAACTTTGAGTGAAGCCCAAGAGAAGATGAAGAACTTGAGGTATTGATAGCACAGGTGTCTTCAGCAGAATTTTCTTGTGCTGCAAGGTCACTGCATCTACCATGAGAATGAGACATTTTTCAACATTTCATCAACTGCCGTGTTGAACTTGCATATTGAAAAGGTAGCCTAAAGTCACAGACCTGGACATAGGGTGCAGCACCTTCTTCAATACAGCTAGAGCACCATGGCCTAGCAGATCCAACCGCCCAAACTCTCCTTTCCTTGACTTGCACTGCAAGACTATGCTCTCAATGCTGGCCTGCATCCACAGCATGCTCTTAGGTACATTGAACACATGTGGGGTATCCATGCATAACAAGAACACAAAGCGGGACTGAACCACTAAACAGCATAAACCAAGTCAAACTACATGTCTCACCTGTCTTTGACAAGCAGTCTGCAGACACATTAATGCCTCATCGAATGCAGCAGCATGCACCCAAACCCATACTTGGCGCTTCTCTGCTGGAATCAGGCCTACGGGCTGCTCAGACTGCCGTTCCTTGGGGACTGGACGCCACAGAAGAGTGACAGGCGCAATTGCAGCATAAGGGGATCTATCCATGTGATGCAACTGCAAAACCAAGAAAAGAGAGATTCCAGTCATTCATGCACATGTAATACAAAACCTGACCACATGCAAGATGCACCTCAATCTGCATGAACTTGGAGAAGATAATATCAAGTAGTTCAATGGTTTCACTCACCATGAACTTCCCATACTGCAAACCCTTGTACTCTGCTTTTGCATTGTCAGACATTGCATTCACAGCAGGGGGAGGTGGCTCAAGTACCAATTGCAGAACATCTAGCAGTGCCTCCTGAAACAACATAAAATTCATACCATTCCCATTCAGAAATTCCAACTAAGTTCAATGTCTTGGTAGCTATCCACATCAACATTTCAAAAAAAACTGATCCAACACATAATCCTTTTTCCTGCTGTGAACTTACAGAAGGGCCTGACAGTTCAACAGGAGAGTAGAAGCTTGCATCCTGCAACAATGTGGCATCTCTGGCCCAGCGCATCACTGCTCGGGATCCTCGGCCCCTGCTCTTGGAGACCATAACATTTCCTTTCTGTCAATAAACAATCCGCCATAAAGTCGCCCATCCATCACAAAAATTGGATTGTTTCTAAGGTCACACACATTTCCATGGTTTAGGGTTTAAGCATATGGTTGCTCCCCATTCACAATGGAATTGCAGTCGAGAAGAAGAGGACTAACCTGCCAGGCAAGCCTTCAGGAAGCCAGTAGCCCCAGATTTTGGTCATGGAAAACCGCTTAGCATGCCAGACATGAGTGACAAGTCGCCGTGTGCCATCGCTCGAACAGCCACCACTCCCATCGGCTCCTCCCTTCAATTCAAACTTCCTCCTAACCCGCCTACAAGGTCTTTTCTTTTGAGGTTCTTCCTGCGGCAATGCTCCAGCGTAACTACCAGGCTCAGCAGTCTCCGACCCAGTCTGAGAGTTCGATTTCGGTTGAGCGGAGGAATCCTGAATCACGGCAGCTGACCTTTTCTTGCTGTTCCAGTAGTAAAAGCGACGACGGTTGTGACTCGTGGCACGTCTGCGGAGATGACGAGGGATGGAGCTACCAGAGCCTGGTTTGTCAGAATCCCGGGACACGGCATGAAGGGCAGCAATCTCAGGGCCACGAGCAGAGGCATACTGCTGCACGTCGAGGATACGCGGAACTCCAGAATGGCGGCTTCCCCCTTCCATCCCCAACACAAGACTCTTAAACCAAAACCGATACAACACGTCCTGTCCTACTTCTCCTCCCACACAAAACAAACTCTGACTTCAGTTCCCATCCGTTTTCAGTTGAGAAACAACAAAGGCTTCAAAGCATGCTCAAGGAAATCAAATGTGAAGAAAACACCGACGAGAATGACGACGACGAAGGCGGCAGACAGGAGAAGAAGATGCGCAAGGGAGAGAATTCATTGTGTAGTTGCTCCATGGCCACTACCGAGGAGAACGAGCTAGCCAGGGTTTAGGGTTTAGGGCTCATGCAAAGTAAAGTACATGAATTTTTTTGAGCGAGAAATTTTGTAATACCCGTGGTATAGGGGCAGCTTCAAAAGGATTTTTCTTTTTTTTCCCCAATTTTGTCATATCAAAAATTTGGAGTTTTTTTTACAAAATTAGGAAAAATAGTCAATTTTACACTAGAAAAACAGAATTTCCCAATATTTTCCCAATTCTTTGGTTGAAAACATGACAAAATTTGTCAGGAGAAAAATACTGTTCAACAGTATTTTGAATAGTTGTAACAGTAATTATGTGGAACTATTACAGTTGATTAATTTTGAACATTTGAAGTTGAAAATATTTCCAACATATTCTTTAATTTCTGTCCCAATTTTTTTAACTTTTGAAAAAAGTTGTTAAATCTCAAATTTTCAAATTTCTAACAAGTAATACTAAAAATTTGCCACAAAAAAACTCACTAGGTCACAATAGGAATTCCACTGGTTATTGGGAAACTCTGGTTGACCTTCAAGTAGAGTTTTCATATAACTAGGCAGGTGATCTTTGGAACTCAATTGCATTGTGATCTTAACTACTTTTCACTAGGTTCAAGTTAACCATGATTCTGTCCCAAATATTTTGTCACAATTTCCTTTTTTTTAAATAAAAATCTTCAAAATTTGGAAACCAATTTTCAAAAAACACCATGTTCTATATGAAGTCCCAATAGGTAGCCATAATTATAGAACAATGCTAAAATATTCTTAATTTCATATTTGTTTAAGGCAATATTTGACTGAATCCTGTTATGGACAATCACTGATTTACAACTTCAACTACATCACAAAATTGAGGAAAAAAAAAACACTTCTTCCCATTGGTCTTTGGAAGATCACCAATTATTGCAAATAACCAATTATGTAAAGCTCACCCCAAAGCTCCAAAAAATATTTATGGGGCTCATTTTTTGCATTCTTCACCAAATGAAGATTACGTAATCTTTAAATATTTCTTTTGGCTTAAAAAAGACTTTTAGTAGAATTTGGTAATAAATCATGTAGCAAAAGAAAGTTGTGAAATTATAATTGCAAAGCTTGCCATAAACATTTTGCAAAATGATTTTGAAGAATAAAAAGGTTACATTTGTAGAATTACAATTTTAAGTAAACAAAAGAGTTCAATGATATCATAACTTCACAATTTAACATAACCATTTTAAAGGCATTGTTAAAAAGCTAATAAATAACATTGGTTGCTAATGCAATGAAATTTCAAAATGATTCAAACATGAATTTGCAAGCAATATTACTAGGATATTTTTAATGCATGAAAGAAAATCAAAGGACAAAAGTTTTTACATGCAATATTAGGATATTTTACATGCACATGTGAAAGTTGACAAATGAAAGACAATACCTTTTTCAATGCACTTCACACACTTGATGCCTTTTGTAATGGAATAGGGATCACCTATAAGCATTTTCAAATCCATCAACATGAGCTAGTAATGTGCATCCTGTGTAAGTACTTACTTGCCATTGCAACTATATTCTATGTTTTACATATTTTTTAAGAATTGGCCCGTCCTTTTGACCCTCTACACGAAAAAAAGAAGGAAAAGGAAGCAAAGCCAAAAAGGATGTTAACGATCCTGATGCCATTAGGGAGGCAACAAAATTCAAATGTGGGGACAAACCTAGAAGGTAAGCTAGATGGAACCTAGGTTGAACATTTGCAGAGTCGAATAGATAACCCCACAAAAACCAATTGGGAAGCAAAATGATCAAAGGTGAAGGAAACAACTTGGGTAGGGTTGAGAATATGGGTGTCATCGGCTAAGAAAAAAAAAGATAAGAAAAGAAAACCCAAAAAAACAACGCAAAACGCATAAATAAGTTAGGGCAAAAAGAGGCCTTGCAAGTAGGTCGCCTTAGTAGGTGCCCATAAAAAAAATAATGATATACAAAGCCCCTAAAGAAGAATGATGACTAAAATACAAAAGAATTCAAAGGCCATAAAAAGAACAAACAAAGGGAAAAAGTTGTGACGACTAGTCCCCCATTGTTTGAAACTTTTGAAAAATGGCCTTGCATGAAATGGTGTTGAAACTGTTCACAATGTCTATTTGGAATACCACCTAATCAAGATGGGCATCCAAAGTGATATGAATACCAAAGACCATGGTCTCATAACCTCCTCTAACTTCCAACCTAAATTAATATGGTGATAAATGAAAGACAAATGCATCACGAAACTATAGGCATAAAACCCTATTCACTAGCTGATAGAATGCCTTTCCCATTGCAATTAAACGGATGATACTAAAAGGTTTAGCCAAACCCCAAAACCTATTAGCCCTAAGAACTCAAACCATAGACCTAAAGATGTGGCTGGTGATCACATGGGAACATAATTAATGGACCTAAATGAAGCCACTTGTTGAATCCTTAGGGTCAAAGGAATCTAAGATGCTTGAAGACCATGCCAGAAAGACCACTAGCCAACAAGTGTCACATGCACCAAAAAATTGACCTAAAAGAGTTCACGAAAAGTTTAAGGTCTAAATTAAATTGAAAGTCTAACAAGGAATTCAAATAGGGCAAGTTTGTGTCCAATGAGTGCAAAGCTAACAATGCATTAACCGTCTTTAAGGATGCCAAAGTTGGGGCAAGAGGGACAAAAGCCCTGGTAGCATGTGCAGATTCCCCAAGGTTAAATTTTGTCCCAATCGACACTACAGGGGGGTGCCATAGGGGTAGAATCAAAATCAGGCAAAACTAAATACATGCCCATAACTAAGGACAAGGTTGTCACTCACACATGTGTTTGCAAAAGGTGTTATGTTTAAAGTTCTTCCTAATCACTAGAAAAGAATTGTCAAAGGTGTTCCCTAATCTTTCTATGTTTGGCTAATCCCCCATGAGGGGGAATAAAAGGACATCACTAAAGGAACAATAAGAATAAGTGTTAGGCTATCACATCAAACAAGTCATGGGCTAGAGGGTCAAAAGGAAGGTGGAACACAAATTGCACCTCCTGCTAAAGAACAAAAGGGATGTTTGAATATAAACAATTAAGAAAGGCCCAAATGGAAAGCATTCAAAGGATCTAACGCCAAAATTTAAACCCAAACCATTAGGGCAAAGGGGGAGCCAAAGAGGAAACATAAAAACTTAGAAAACCACTTAGAGGGGGAGCCTAATAAACTAAAAATGTTTTTGATGTCGAGCCATGCCATGTTGGGAAAGTAAGGCTCCACAATCGGTACATGGAACATTGCAAAAAGCCACACCCCTACCCCAAAAGATAATGATACACCACAAGGGCCACGAAATGCTCAAAAAATCAAATTGAAACAAGAACCTGGAGGAGGCCCAAGAGCTAAAGAAGGAAAGGCCTCCATTGTGTCAAAAGAGAATGGAGAATAATGAAAAAACAAAACAAAAAAAAACCAAAAGAAAGAAGGAAAGAAATTGAAAAATAACAAATAGGAAAAAAAAAAATTAAAAAAAAAACACCCTAGATTGTCAGGCTTCTCACACCCACCAACCCTTCTGCTCCTACCATCACTAGGGCATGTCCTTGACACCTTAACACACTTGCTACCATTGCTAGAACCTAAACTACCACCTTTTCTACCCCTTTTGCGTTGTCCTTGCCACCTATTCCATGTCTTTTTAAGAAGTGACCCCATCATCGCCTCCTCTCTCTCACATTCTCTTTGGAAATGGATAAAATTAATTTTCCTAGGTAAAGTTAAAGAAAGGAATGAAGGCAAAGAGGGCAATGGAAAATAAAGCCAATGGTTCCATCAAGATTTTTCTTCAAAAGTTAGAGGTGGAACCAAATAAAAACAAAGTTTTAATGAGGTTTTACATTATAAGATGTATTAACCCCTTTGCCACCCTTTCCAATTTGGATAAGTGCTTGTAGTGTGCTAACTATCAATGATGGGGACACAATTATCCTATAGACACAATGCACAGGTCCATGCCATCAACATTGGAGGCCAAGTCCTATCAAACCATGTATGTTTTGGCGAACAACATTTGTGTTTTAATTATTGAAGAACACAAGTGACAACAAGTGATAGCAGTAAAAGGATGATTTTTGAACAAGAATGTGTTTCATGTCCAAATGGTCGAACTCCAATCCTTGCAAGACTTGAAAATATATTGGAACTACATTATGGGGTGTTCAATATAGTTGTTTTGTTGTGCAGTTGGGTAAAAACAAATTACAATGGAATAACACAATAATCGATTAAAATGAATATGGTTTCACGTTCATAAACTTCGCTTCCTTTATTGTCATTTTGGACCATTCCTTTGTTTCCCACTACGTGAATTTCTAACAAAAAAGGGTGAAAGGTAGTATCATGAAAAGGTCCTTATGGAAGATGAGTGACTAACAAAAATCAAATTGATTGTACAAATTTTGATTTCTTCAAGGCTGAAATGTTGATGAATAGCTAGGTTGACAAACTCCTATTTCTATTTTGGAATTAATTCAAACCCTTTTTATTATAGGAGTTTGTATCATAATTATTACAACTCTAGTTGTTGATGGCCCTAGTGGCAGGGAGGAAGATGGGTGTGAAAATATAGAGGATTGATTTGCAAGAAGTTTAAATAATTCAAGTTCATGTTAATTGTCTATGGCATTTATGAGTTTGGTTAATTCATTTTGCAATTACAAGTCCTTTTAAAAAATTAGATTTTATTGGCAAGCCTTATGTTTTATGACGAATATTACAAGTTTATAATTAATTACAGTCAATTTTGTTCAATAAAAGTATTGTAGGGTGGTTACAAGCTATAATGTAAACACAAATGTGTCACAATTTGACAATTTTCATTTCAACTCATTTGTACGTATTTCTTTAGATAGGTGGAGAAGATTTTATGATGGAAATGTGCAATTAAAGGTGAATAACATCCTAAACTCTCATTATGTTGTGAAATTGCTACACATATGAGCAATTTAATTCGCAATCAAAGAACATTTTTGGATTATAGTTGTTAATTGCAACTTTACAATGTAACCAAAGAACTAAAAAAATTACTTTCAATGGGAATTTGTACATTTTTTTTCATATGCAAAAAAGAAGAAGATAAAGAACAATATTTTCCATTAAAACTTTGAATTTGTTTTAAAATTTTAAAGTTTAAATTAAATGACATGTAAATATTTGGTATTACATTTGTTAAGACAATGTTGACCATTATGACCTTTTTAGATTGTAAAATGTCCTTCCATTGAAGATGGAGTTGGGTTAAGTCTTATTTTTATCATTCTACAAGAATAAAATAAAAAGTTCAAATTACTAACTATTTTTATTTTTATTTTTTCACTCTTGTCAAACAAGATGTTTTCAACAATCTTTATAAAATTATTTTGGTATATTTACATAAAAGAATGATTATGAATCAATTTCATATTCCTAGTTTGTGTAATTTTTTTATATCACTAAAGCATAAATTAACTAAATATGATTTTTATAATAATTCACAATTATTGAAATTTATGTTTTACTACTTTTCCTACTGTATGTGCTCCCAATTTCGACTCCATCTCTCTACATTGTACCATGCAAATGCTTTGTAGTATATTTTTGTGCCCTTTTTTCATTTTGAAATTAAATTGACCATGTGTATCTTGTGATTCCTTGAACCTCTATAGACATATGTGCCTTGAAATAGGTTAATAGAGATGTTGATTTGTTTTCTATGCAAATGCAGTCTAAATATTAAGATTAGATTGATGACAACATGCCATTTGCAATTGGAATATTTTCCTTATGTGGTTTGCGTTATTATAAAACACTATTTGAATTAATGCTTATTCAAGTCAAGTTGTTACAAATATGATCATCACATTGTACATCTATCATAGATTTAAAGAAATATTTGCTTCAATGAAATAGTTTCAAAAATAATCAAAAGAAAAGTTTTTACACATTACAAGACATATGAACTGACACTTTAATCATATATAACATCTAAACTAACACTTTAATCACATATAACATTGTGTCCATGTTGCATGTTGAAGGACCTATGTTGATGATATTACACAATCATAGAAGCCAAGTAAGCAACCCACCAACCATGTGTACATGGCAGCGTCTACTATGACTAGAGGGGAAGTTGTAATTAGTCATAATGGACACCACTACTTTTCATGTTAGTCAAATTGGACAAGGCCGATCGTTTAAGATGACTAAATTTGAATGTGTAGTCATTATAGTCACAATATCACTATTGTAAAAGCCATGGGTTTTATCCTAAGGTATTAGGGCAATATTCATTAAAAAGGCAGGAGAGGGATTCCTCACCTAACCTTACCTTACAAAACTTGGTTTTACCATCTCCAAGAAGGATGAATGAACACCTAAGAGGATGGAAGCCCTTTTCGATAGGTAGGTGTTGGTAATAAAGAGGCATCATAAGGGAGGGTTGTACCTATTTGTGGAGGACAATGATAGCTCTTCTCCTCACACTAGATAGTCACACTGCTCCCTTGAAAAGAGAACATTAGAGAGAGAACTTCGTATGTTCTCATTTCACCTTGTAGGTTTAGGAACATCAGGCTATAAGTGTGGGAAAAGGGAATACTGGAAGGAACCAATTTGTAGGTGCAAGCTTTTTTTCCCTTGTAATACATGGACAAAATGCAAAATTAAAAAAAGGAAGAAAAAGGGAGTGATTTTGGAGGTTTTCAATAATCAGAACTACGATGAGGAATGTAACAATTGCCGAAGTTAAATTTGTGGTTTTCATTGTGTAGCCAAATATACAGAAGGCTGGTTAAAGATTTGTTTGTTGTTTTTTGTTCATAGCCTGATTTGACTACATCCTTTTAAAAATGATTGCCACTATTTCAAAAGCTTTGAATGAATGGTCACCACTTTAGCTACAAACAAAAATTCCTGAAAAAAATCATTGGTATAGATGGGCGTTACCTCTTTAGGGTTAACTAAAAGTGAACAAATATATTGTCAAAATTTTGATATTCAATGAATTCATTATCAACTGCAAGAGAAAAAACCCTGTTCAACACAACAGTTTCCAAATTTTCGTCCTTTCTGAAATATTTAACATTTTAACGTATTCTAATTTATACCATGGTCGATAATAGTATGGGTAAATGAATCCATGGTGAAATGATTGGGTGAAAACTAATGATTGTGAGGTAAAGTTGCAGTGACACTTGTTCCCAATTAACATTCTCATCAAGTATAAGTACCAATAAATTGAATTTCCAAATTTGAAGCCTTAATGCGTTAAGTGGTATAATATCTAACAGAAGGAAATACCGGTAAATGGTCATGGTACAAATATTAGTAGAGAGTCCAAAGGACAACAAGCCATTTGACCTAGGATTGAACCTTCTAGAACCCTAAAACATTAGTGCAGACCAGATTCATCTGCCTACCTGTAATTCTGCTAGCTCCTAGCCATAGGTCGAATAAACACCATGTATGCCTTCGGGCTGCCATGCACATTGATAAATTCCATGCTTACAATGAACTAAGGGCGTACAGAGAGTTTAAAGATTTTGCAGATCGGAAACATCATATGAGATTGTAACATTGTCAAAGCTTGAAGGAGCTGGCTACAAATACTGAACTTGCCATACAATATAATTTTTTTCCATTAATTATATGAATATGCTGTTGTTCTGTAGTGAGTGTGTGTTGAATTCACAATGAGTGAATCCCTCTCACTCAGAAAACTATATAACATAATTTTTTTACTTTAATTACATGAATATGCTGTCATACAGTAGTAATGACAGACAGTGAGTATTCGCTGAATTCCCAATGCATCCCTCTCACTCCAGAAAACCAGCAACATTATTTGAACCTTCATCAACAGGTTCTGCTAAGATCTCAATCATTGCGTATAACTTGATTGGAATCTGCAGACACACATTTAGTTATGCACATACTACATGGTCAAGTATAACGCCTTCCTAATTACTACTTATGTCAATTTGAATAGAATTGAGAGATGACCCAAAAACAATGTTATCACAATTTCCATATCCAACAACATTTCAGCAAACAGGAAAGAGGAAAGGAAAAAGGAGGCCCAACCCTTCAAAACAGACAAGACTGACAAAAAGGGTTTGAATATATTTTCCAAAATACTTGCAAATTCTTCCAACTTGCAATTTAGCTCAACTTGCAGATGCCCCTCTATTAAGGTGAGAGAACTTCAGTATCAGCAAGCATGAAAAGGGGAAAACCTCATTTCAAAAAAAATAACAAGACAACCAAAAAATATTCACAACCAGTTTCAAGGACAGACATGTTCAGGAATCTTCAACAGCAGCATTAATGGTATTGACAACATGGTGTAAAACCCCACTAACTTCACCAGTGCTGTTCTCTCTTTTTTCCCCAATTTTGTGATGTCACACGAGTTGTCATCATTCAAAAGACAGCTTAGCAAATTTAGGCTAAAAACAAAATATCAAAATTAATAACATTGTTTTTCCCCAGTTTGAAAGAAAAAAAATCAAAACTTGCCAGCTGGCAAATATTCCCCAAGAACGAAAAAATATCTTCACCAGTTCCTGGCAAGGGGTGGAAGCTAATGTCAAACATTAACCAACATACTGAGTTTCAGTCACATGGTTACCAAAATAACAATTGGAAAACCTTACCCACTATGCTGGTTAGCTGAAGAAAATGGGAAAGTGCAGGAGGCGACCCAAAACCAAGAAGGAAGAAAACAAAATGATGAACAGAAAGAGAAAAAAACAAGAAATCAAAAAACCCCAAGAGAGGAGCGTGATTACAAAGAAAAACAAGAGCTTTGAGAGCAAGATCTTTAGAGGATACAGTGGACTGAGAAAAATTCCCCTGCTCAGGGACCATCAACAGTAGTATGTATGGTAGTGACTTAACTATCACAACTTCCCCACTGCCTTTGTGAGCTCCGTACAGTGGGTAAAGGCCAGTCACAAGCACCATCCTACAAACTGAGTTTCTGCTGCAATTCCAGAAGCAACAGGAAAACTCAGCCATACTACTGGCTAGCAACAGACCCCACATCAAAGACCAGACAAGGAAACAAAGAAAGACAGAAAGGGAAAAGAACAGGGAAAGACTAAGAACAAGTGGGCTTACAGGAAGCTCCCCACTTACATGACCTGAAGCAAAATCATTCTGAAAATGCCAAAAGCCAACAATCCAATCAGGAAATTTTCCTTAAGAACCAACCCTCTAGTTCTCTTTAGAAGAACTTTTAAAGGGTAGCCTTTATCCTTCAGAAATACAATAAGACTAACAATCTGGAAGACAAGAAGCTTCTTACAACTAAAAAGTCTCAAGAATCTGTAAAATTGACTATTGATAACCCCCAGCTTCCCAGTCATCAAGATATTGGAATGAACATGAGGTATTCTAATCATTTCAATACCTGCTTGCATGCTCTGGTTTAGAGCGCTTGTCAAGAATGTCACCCAACAAACCTTGAGGACTGTGACAGTTAGATCAAACAAAATTGCAAGAGAAGCCTTTAGATGTACAATTCAACTTGCAAGAGGTTTTTGGGTGAATGCACCTACCAAAAGAGTCTTGGTTAAGGTACTTTAAGTTATCAAAATCTGGAAAATCAGGAACAAAAAGATCATCCACAAACCTAAGAACCGAGGACAAACTATGACACACAACAGGACATGTGTTACTCTTCAAGAGACACGTAATGAAATCAAACTCATAGGTGAAGAGATAGAAATTAGTGAAATAGACTGCAGAAATTGTAACATTACATACATATATCCATACATGATAGGCACAGCAACATGTATTAGGGTTTGGAACATTCATACTTTAGAATTAGGGTATTAGGGTTTGCTGGAGACTTCTTTTTAAACTGTTAAATGTGACACAGTCAACACAAGATCACTCAGAAAAAAAGCTCACAGCACAGAGGAAGAGATGAACCTGTGTTTATAGCTGCACCAGATCAAGCATTCAATTCATCGAGAGCCTTCTCGAAATCACCCATAGTGATAAGGACGACCGCGTTATGTAATGCCTCAACATTCTGGGCTTGCTTACATAACCTGGGGCATTCACAAAAAAGCAAATGGGTTTAGCAAAACAGACAGCACCTCCATGTCTACAACAGTTATCTGTGATTTCTAATTCCTTGCTTCAAAGGCCATAGCAAAGGCCATCACTGCTCTAAAAGTTTCATCACCTGTAGAGAGCATTTCGTATTGCATTTTTCACGCACTGCTTCAACTGTTCATCTTCAAGGCTCCTTGAAGTTTGAACTGCAAAACCCCGAATGCTTAGTGCCAGCTGGATGAAAAAAAGAAAATTCACAAGTCCAGAGGCCTACACAAAGCATTTATGTACTACATGTTTCTTTTTGTTGTAAGGGATATGAGACAAAATGATGTAATATAGCCATTTGCCAAAAAGCAGAACAGTGTACCTAGTGACTCCAAAGTAACACCATCACTAAGAACCGACATGCCCATGGTGTCAGTTGTGAGGTCTTGCAGCATCCGTCTACGAGATTGCATAGCTTCCAGTCCTGTGCCCATAAAAAGATGATCTGGATTAAAAAACCCATAGCAATAACTCTGTTTAAGAAGAATGACAGAATGAGCTACCAACACTAGTGTTGCATCCTTCTCTTTTGGGAAGGTATACAAAATATCTTTCATAAGAACAGAGAAATCTCCATTCTCACAATGCAGAAGAACTCACAATGCAGAAGAAACGCAAGGCTAACACTTCCTCAGGAAGCCACTGAAAGAACCAAACAAGGCGAGACAAAAAACAAACAAAAAATGAAAAACACACACTGGTATGACTCACAGCTGTTCAGGGACCATCAACAGTAGTATGGATGATAGTGACTTAACTATCACAACTTCCTCACTGACTTCATCAGCTCTCTACAGTGGATAAAGGTCAGTCACAAGCACCACCATCCTACAAACTTGAGTTTCTGCTGCAACTCTAGAAGCAACAGAAAGACTCAGCCATTCTACTGGCTAGCAACAGACCCCAGAACAAAGACCAGACAAGAAAGAGAAAGGGAAAAGAACAGGGAAAGACTAAGAACAAGTGGGCTTACAGAAAGCTCCCCACTTACATGACCCGAAGCAAAATCATTCTGAAAATCCCAAAAGTGGAAATTCCAAACAGGAATTTTTCTTTAAGAACCAACCCTCTAGTTCTCTTTACAAGAACTTTTAAAGGGTAGTCTTTTGCCTTCAGAAAGACAATACGACTGACCATCTGGGAGACAAAAAACTTCTTACAACTACAAAGTCTCAAGAATCTGTAAAATTGACTATTGATAACCCCCAGCTTCGCAGTCATTGAGATATTGGAATGAACATGAGGCATTCTAATCATTTCAATAC
>Ga0116227_10004366_pt1 | contig 30719 bp, 25 predicted proteins | sample S1TSphgellanicum_FD_89693 | JGI IMG/M metagenome (GOLD analysis project Ga0116227, IMG submission 89693) | Host-associated microbial communities from peat moss isolated from Minnesota, USA - S1T2_Fb - Sphagnum magellanicum MG | ecosystem: Host-associated > Plants > Peat moss > Unclassified... | reverse complement strand
ATTTTTGGCCAACTTGATGAGGAAGGCAAGGAATATGTTATCGCCTATGCATCTCGAAGCAACAACAAGGCTGAGAGCAACTACTCTTCATACGAGGGGGAGTGCCTTGCTGTTGTATGGGCCATCATACATTTCAGGCCCTATCTTTATGGCACCAATTTCACTTTGTATACCGACCACCAGCCTATCAAGTGGTTGATGACCAATGATAAGCTTATTGGTAAGTTAGCTCATTGGGCACTTATACTTCAAGAGTATGAGTTCAAGGTTATTCACCGACCTGGTATTACACATCAGAATGCGGATACCATGTCACGAAGACCCTTCACTACCTCTGAAGATTTTTCAGAAGCCAGGCAAGATTTTGACCAGATTCCAGCAGTACTTGTATTTAAGGCATCTAGGTAACTTGCACTACTACAATGCAACTTGGTTGAGCATCCCATTCTCGATATATGGGAGGACTTGGACACTTTGAGGTTTCTTCAACATGGGGAATACCCTCCCCAAGTTATGTCAAGTCAGCGAGATCGCATACAACAACGGTTCAAACGCTATTCATGGAGGGACAATCACCTCGTCCGATGTTTACCACAAGGTGATAGAGTGGTTCCACCCGACATGAACGGCCTGGTTTTATTCAAAAGGTACATTCGAAGCTTGGACACTTTGGATTAAGCGTACTTATAACCTTCTTGCTCTTCATTACCATTGGAGAGGTATGTATGCTCAAGTCCAAGACATCATTGCTAGGTGTGAACAATGTGATAGAGTGAGAACTTCTTTCTCCTCTCGACAGCTCACGCTTTCTCCACTCCCTATTCAAGGCATGTTCTATCGTTGGTCATGTGATTTAGCTAGAGAGTTACCACAAACCTCAAGGGGTAATGTTTACATCATGATTATGATTGAGCATTTTTCAAAGTGGGTTGAGCTTGTTACGCTACCGGACAAGTCATCACACAACACTAACCAGGCTTTCTTATAACAGGTTCTAAGTAGGTTTGAGGCTTGTGCTGAGTGCCTTACTGATCAAGGATCAGAATTCAGGGGAGAATTCCAAGACCTACTTGACCATGCTCTCATTGACCATCGTTGGACTTCAAGAGATCATCCCCAAGCTGATGGCCTTGCAGAAAGGATGGTTCAAACGTGCAAGAAGGGATTTTGGAAGATTTGCCTCACTAAGAACAAAGAGGATTGGGACCTGGCCCTCCCATACATTACCATGGGTTACAGATGTCCAAACACGCCTTTTTATCTCATTTCTCTCCTTACTTTTTACTTTTTGGGAAACACCCCATTCCACCTTCTTCCATTACTGCTCAAATGGACCAGGTCGTGGACTTGGATTCCCTAGCCACTTGGGTTAGGGTCATTGCAGAAAGGGCTGCTCTATTCAGGAGGGTTATGCCCATGGCCATGGAAAACTTGTCCATTGCACAACATCGAGACACCTTATGGTATGCACACACATGAGGTGGTAGTTACAAACCTAAGGTGAAACAATTTGATGTTGGTGATTATGTGTATCTTTAGCAACAACCCAATGATACTTTAGACACTTCTTCCGGTCGCACTATCTTGAGGATTAAGGCAATCAGGCCTTCAGGTGTGTTAGAGTTACAAGGAGCTAACGGACGCACAATTCGTGATGATTCCAAAAATTGTGCGCCCTACCACTTGCCGAACTTGGATCCGACCATCATCACGTCGACTTGGATTCCTCCACTTGATTATCCATGTCAGGTATGTCAAAGGACAGATGATGCTGATCAGATGCTGCTTTGTGACAATTGTAATGGTGGATACCATCTCTTTTGCTTCAAGCCGGATGTCGCAACCCCACTTTGGCCAAGTGTGGGGGTGAAGCCCAACACTTGGAAAAGTTGAAGGTTTGGAGTCCTCCGAGACTCCTGAATGTTCAGAGCTCGACAGCAAGGCCCAAAACACCTTGCATTGGGGTGTTTTTGGTGTCATTGGAAATTTCTTGAAACGTAGATATCGAAAATGGGCTCGCATTGGTAATTCGGACATTTGTAGCCCAAGTTATGGGCAAAAGAAGGGCCGGGAGCCAAACTGGCAATTTGACTCCCGACCACTAAAAGTCGGGAATCGACCTCTTCTCGACGTCCGAATTGAGAATGCAACACAGCGTTGAAAAGCTCTCGACGAGAGCTACAACATTGATTCAAGACTCGTCCCGGTCCGAGTTCGGGGCGAGGAGCTAGGGCCGTCCAAAGTCCCGAGAGTCCAGCCGGGACACTTTCGGGACTCCATTTCAGGAGTCCCAACAAAATGTGTCATTCGGATGTAGCCTCCGCGACCAGCCGCAGAGAATACTATATGGGGGAAGGTGATGGCTTCCCTCGAGTCCGGGCCGTGGTGAGTCTTGTGTGTCCAAGTGCCCGTGGCAAGTCCCAACACCCAAGGGTGTCCCGAATGCTAAATTAACCCGATTTGGTTGCTTTTTGGATGCAGATTCACACGAGATAAGTTAGTCCCTCTTCCTAGTCTAATCTCGGGGCTCCCAACTCGACCCTCTACCCTTTTTTAGAGTTGGAAACCGAGAACGTGCCTCCAAGTTTCATCTTTCCGCAACTTGACTTTGTGAAACCCTCAAGTGGGTTTCACCCCATGACTTGGGAGCGCGTCACCGAAGCTCATTCAAGTTCCCATCGGCAATTGGTATTGTTCATCATGTTCTCCTATAGCACTTTGATTCCTACTCAAACCATGCCATGTTTTTCTTGGCTCAGGTCTGGGGGGGATACATGAGAATTTCATCTCAGCCTCACTTGTGCATTGTATATATATGTGAGCATGCATCTCTTTTTAGTTGATTAGTTTATACATTTGATTGGCTTTAATCTTTTTGTTTAGTAGAATTTATTACGTATTTACATCCTTACGACACCGTACGTCACGACACTACACGTCATGACAGCTGTCATGCCCATACATGACCTCAAACATGATGGCCAGTTACGGGCATGCCCATGTGCAGTTTTAAGGTTAATGTACGGTCTTAGGCGACTGTACGCTATTAGGTACTTAGGGTTTCAGTGTTGGCACGATATAAAAGGCCTAACCTTTTCTTTCTCCTTTTAGTTTTTCTAGAATTCCTTTGTCAAGAGTTTCTTCCATCATAAGCTAAGATTTCTAGATGTTCACGGCGACCATTGCACGGCCACCGTTTACATACACTTCATTTCTTTCTTGCTTTGCATTTCAATATACAAGAGAATTTCATCTCAGCCTCACTTATGCATTGTATATATATGTGAGCATGCATCTCTTTTTAGTTGATTAATTTATACATTTGACTGGCTTTAATCTTTTTGTTTAGTAGAATTTACTACGTATTTACATCCTTACGACACCATACGTCACGACACTACACATCACGACAGGGCACTAACAATAACCATGATTAGTTACCAATCTTTATCACTTTCCAACATAGAGTGTTCATTGTTTCGTCTGTCTCATCCAATGTTTTTTTCATAAATTATTTTCTATTTTTTTAACGTTGCATCAATTGGGAGCATCCCAAGAAGGATTTAGCATTTAAATGACAATAGGTGTCTAGAACATAGTTCTTTAAAATGAAAGATTGATTCAAAGAATGTGCCCAAACTAAAATCCATCTTGGAATGTGGTGAAAAATACTTTTCTGGGGAATTTGTTTTTTTCCCCCCAAAAAAACAAGGAATACAAAACCTTTTTTCATATTTTTTTGAAAATTTTCACCAAAATAAATTACATGCCCATAAGTCATGGTAACCTTTTGGTAATTGAAGTCCATTGTATTTTTTATGTGTGCCTTATTCATATGAGTTGATTGAAATGGATGGCAAAGCTTGCATACATGTATTACCTTGAGGACTTTGGCACAATTTATTTCAAAGAATAAATTTTTAATTATACTATTTTCACACACAAAAATTGTTGAAGGAAATTTGAAAATCTACTATAATATTCAAAAATATTCTATTTGTTGAATGAAATCTAAAAATTCAACTAATTATTTAACTAACATTTGTTGAAGCTACCCCCTACACTATGATATACCAGTCGGACAATCTCAATGACATCAAAGTGTTAAAGAAAAGGGGCTTGATTGAACCAGCCCCCATGACCACATTAATCCCATTTTGGATGGAGGGCAATTCATCCACTGACTTTGGATTGGCCAACCACCTGTTTCATTTTGGGCGGGTTTTTTTTTAAAAATCCCCCTTTTTCTGAAATTTTTTTTTCAAACCTATTTTACAAACCTACGAAACCCCTTTCTAGGGCCTGCAACCCTTTTTCCTCTTCCCCTTCCTGCATTTTTGGAGGGCCCATCACTTTAATGACAAACATCTCCAAGAGCAACACACACTTCTTCATTTACAACACCATCGTTCGTTCGAATGTGAGCTCCATTCACTAGTAAAAAACCCGCTTTTGTAACTACCTTTTCAACTAATGTTCAACTACAAACCAAGTCGAAAACTACATATATAATTGCAAATTGTTTTTGCAATTGTAAAATATGTTTTGCAACAACTAACCAATGTTGTTAACAAGTACAAGTTGAAAGTGTATGCCACATGTCAACACCACAACAATAGCCATTGCATGACACTACTTGCCAAATTTAGTTGAAAATTGTTTTACTAATCTAATTGAGGGATGTTGTTAATTGTATTCAACTAATGAATGAACTTCATTCGCTGATTAGGCATGACGTCAACAAAAAATATAATTACAATTTCAACTACGATGTAACTATGTAAATTAAACATTTGGCTAGTTATTTGGTGAAACAGGGCACATTCATAGTGTTGACATGTAGCACATTCATAAAATTTGGGATCAACGAATAGTTAAATGACATATAGCGTGCTCATAAAATTTGGGGTCAACAAATAATTAAATGACACATTGCACATCCACATTAATAAATACATGGTGCATAAACATAGGTTAGGCTTAAACCTAAACATAAGCCTTTTAACTTAGGTTGAAGTTAGGGCTAGACCTAGGCACCTATGTTAGGCCTAGACCTATGCCACATGACAATTAATAAATGAATCCTATTTCATTTGGTTTAGCTTTTAAGGTTGAACATCTTTGATTGGCTCATCCCAAATGACTATTACATTTTTCATGTTTATTGTGTTTTCCAACAATCATAGTGCATTCTTTTATATAGTTTGGATTCATAGAATGGAAGCCAAACAATATGGGACAAAAAATTTAATTGTAATTTAGTTGTAACCCAATTGCAACCTCATTGCAATTCAAGTAATTATAATTTATTATACAAGTTAGTCTAAAATTAGTTAAGCCTAAACCTAAACTAATAATCTACCTAACCTAAGTATAACTACTTACTTTAATTATTTGTAATAATTATTCATCACTATTTTTATTTGTATAATTGTATAATTAAACATATTATCATCATTTACTAAATAATATGGCGATTTGTTAATTTTTTAAAAAATCAGCATTAAATGTACTTATCTATTAAATTATTAATTATTACTAATTTTTTAAAATTCCAAATTCATTATAACTTCTTATTAACATTTCATAAAACAAAGAGTTAATTCAAATATAAATACTAAATAATAAAATTTAAATGATATTTGAATTATAATTATTATTATAATGTAATGATAATTAATAATTTTAATTACAACAACAACATTAATAATAATATTGTAGGTAAGTTAGGTTAATTATTTTATTATTATTATTCATATTTTTATCTAATTTTTTAGAATTATTATGAATGAATATGAAAAATATTCAATTTAAAAATATAGAAAAATGTTTTAAATATAGTAGTGTGAAATAATGTTAAATAATTTTTGAAATTATAAAATAATTTACTGAATATATTTATTATTTATTTGAATCATTATAATAATTTATCATAAATCAATAAATAATGTTAACAAATTGAAAAAATGAAAAGATGATTGGAATTAATGGCCAACACTATAATTAAAATGAAATTTCTTAAAAATATTACTTAAGTATCATTACATGATATGTTGTAAACTAAACTTGGATCTACATACAAATAATAAATTTTGCATGTATTGAACACACACATTATTAAATTGATTTACATTTTAGAATATCTTAAATTTTATTTTCAAATTAAAGTGTAATATTTATATGCACAAAAAAATTCATCATACATAACCATTCAATATGTATACAAAAAATATTATATGTAATTTAATAATTAATTAATTTCTATCATATTTCATTACTTGATTTGTTGTAAACTAACATTTGGTTTACAAAGAAATGATAAATAATATATATAAAACATACATCATTATAAATTTGTATTTCATAATTTCTTCAAATTTTATTTTGAAATTGGATTTTGTTTGCATCACACATAACCATTCATTTTATGCAAGAAAAAATTACATGTAATTTAATCTATTTATGAAGGTAGATAGTTTGTTTTGTTTTGTTCCCTCATGTTGATTTTTTCCAAACCAAATTGCTTCAAGTAATGTTATTAATATCTTTGAAAGCTTAACAATGAATAGGGGTGCACTAACTTGGGTTCATAATTTTTGGAGTTACGATGCAAAGGTTATTGATTATTGAACCATTTTATTAGTAAAATTAATAAAATCATGAAAAAAATTGTATTTGAATCCAAAAGTGTACCTGGTGTTGTTGGAAAGTAGTTGTTGAGTCAAATTTAATGAAGTTTATTTCATAATTTTCATACTTAAAGTGTGGAAGATATTGAATTTGGAATGAATTTTCTTGGTGAAACTTCAAACAAATTACAAAAAAATTGGGTTTAGAAGGGAAAATGAATTGAGTGTGTTCCCACTTGGGGCCAACAACACATGTTACATTATCTATCCATGAAGGAAGGTAGTTTGTTTTGTTTTGTCATAATGATATTTCCCAAACCAAGGCATTTTAGGTTATGCTATGGAACTTATCATCATAAAGTTTTCAATGAGTATGGGTGCACCAACTCAGATTTAAATGTTTGGAGCTATGGTGTGGAATTTATTGATTATTGAACCATTTTTTCATTGATTTTTTTAAAAAAAAACAAGATTGAAAACTATATTTGAATTTGGGGTGTTCTTGGTATTATTGGAAAGCCCTCACCACATTTGATTTAATAAAGTTGATTTTGTAATTTTGAGACCTAAAATGTGAACAATATTATTGAATTTTTAATGGGTATTATTGTTGGAAATTCAAACGAATTGCAAAAGGGGTTGGAAGGAAAATTTAATTGAATGCATTCAAACTTGGCCAATGACATAGGGTACATTATTGTTTAATAATGAATTTTTATCATAATTTAAAACAAATATTAAGATATTATGTGTATAAAAATGAATAAACATTAAAGTTGCAAAAAATTATTGATTACGTATCATTACTTGATATGTTGTTTAATGATTTGTATAAAAATAATAAATTACATGTGTGTTGAACATAAACATTATTATTAACATTTTTTTAGATTTTAAAAATAAATAAATTATAATATTTATATGCACACAAAAAACATTCATTTTTTGTACAAATAGAATTTACATGTAATTTAATGTTATCATAATTTTAAATATAATATCAAAATATTATATGACAAAATTTAAATTACCTTCTAGTTGTTTAACCTAGCTGAAAAATATAGTTGCAACAAAAATACAAACATGATTACATTTCATCCATCCTTTAATACATTTTAACATCCATATATGTGTGTTAATGGTGTCACCAAAATAGTTGGACATTATTCAATGTTTTGATTGTGTGCCAACTAATAAGATGCCAAGAATATTTCAAAAATGGCCCTTTAGTTAAAATTAAACATGCTTCATATTGTTTACCAAGATAGTTGTGCATTTAACTTGGAGACATTGTTGATGTTGGGAATATTTGGCAAATGATCCAATTGAAAAATGTTTTCAATTGTATACCAATATAATAGACGACTCAATTTAATTAGTAATCGCCATAATTTTATTTAAAATTTTATTAAAACCCAATTGAAACATAGTTGCAAATGTCATGTAGTTGAAAACTTTTGGTTAAAAAAGGAGGTTTTCTATTAACAATTGTGCCATTTCCATCGCTTGTTCTAACGTGAGTTCCATTGTGCCATCACCTATGTCTCCAAGTACATTCACCACTGTACCCCCTTTTGTCAGTTTTTAAATTTTCTTTTATTTTGCATTTTATTGTAGAAGACGATGATAAGCAATTGTTCATCATCATCTTCTTCTTCATGTTGCCTTCGTACAAAAGATAATGATGAATAACTACATTGTTTGTCGCCATCTTCTTTGTGTTGCTAAAATGGTTTTGATATGCCATACCTTCATGCTTATGTTAAACTTGCATAATTTTTTTGTTGGATTTTTTTATAGACTCAATCCCAAACCCAACTTTTGTGCCTTAAGAGGTTCCTCCTTAAATGCAAAATCAACATGGAGATGAAATAAAAGAGAACAAATGGGTTCATGAAGGCTCAATAGGGTGTTGCAAGGTGAATGCATGCACTAATTTGTATGCGGCTAAGTGGTTGTTTCGTAGACACTTAAACTAAACACACGGCCTTCAAATGCAATTGGGTAGATCCAAGCATCCATCTATTTGTCCTAGGGGTTTTAGGTGATAAGACCACACTTTTATGAACGTTTGTATTGTGAACAACCTGGATGCAAAGCAAAAATGGAATTAGAAGGCCTTTGATCGAGTTCTTTAAAAAATGGAATTTAAATGGGATGAGTTTCAAACCCAAGCACAACAAATGCATGAGGTATGATGGCCCTAGTTGGTATGTTTAACCTTTGACACATTGTTGAACATCATTGGCATTCTAGCAGGGGGCTGGGGTTCATCCCACAAAGTGCATGGGCGTAACTTGAGAAAGATGACAACTTTGTTGAAGCAATTTGAACAAGCAAAATTACATATGTAAAACCCTTCAAAGTTGCATGGGGTGTTTAGAATTGGACAATGAAATCCAATAAATGCAACTAAAAAGAAAAATGCAATCAAAATATCATGATTTATAAATTATTCATGGAGGATATGTTTGCATGCTTAAATTTTGTTTTCTATTAACATTGTCTGCATCTTTTAATTAGAATCTAATTCGTTTTAACATTTTTTGTGTTAGGTTTCAAAGCACAACAAAGGAGGTTTTTGTGGCCGATGTGATTTGACTTGTGTTTGAACATCATCAGTTGTTCATTCATCATCATGCAGCAAAAGCTATAGTAATTATAACAAACTTTCACATCAATATGGGCATTGCATTTATTTCATCCTCCTTAAATGAATAATCATAAATATGTCATTGTAGTCAAACTTGTAATGAGGCTTTAGTGCATGTACCCACCATTTTTGTATCAAACCATTATAGTTTCATTTGGCATGATATCTTTGTCATTTTTGTAATGTCACTATGAAAAATTGTGTCCACGAAGACCACACTACCTTGTAACTAAAGTTCAAAAACCACTCCAATACAACTTTGTTGCAATTACCACATCAATACTGTAACTCCTTTGCAACTATAGTTTATAAATATGTTGAACTTATAAATAAATTTCCACATTGGAAATAGGCTAGTTGTTAGGTAGTTATAACATAGTTGTAAATGGTTGTTTTATACAATAATTTTTATGCACCGTATATATGATTGTTTAATCAACTAGGTTTCATTTCTTAAGGAGTTGCATTGTAGTTGCATAGTGCAATTAAGTTAGGATTGCTGAAAAGTGGTTACATAATGAACAACTATTTTACAACTAATGTACAACATTCATACATGCGATCATGCCGTGTGTCTGCGTTCCCATGTCCATTAGGTACGAAACAAATAATTAGTTTTATATTATGAAGTTTGATGGATGCGAACATTAGACACCATTTTTTAATGAATTGAATTCATCCATAATGTTCATCCATAACTCTATAGTTTTTTGTTAATTATCAATTAAGTACAAATTAACTCCAAGTTAAATCTTAATTAATATTAATTAAGTCTCAATTAACTCAATTAACTCATAATTAAATCATAATTAACTTTTAGCTAATTCTCATCTAACTCTTAGTCAAGTCATAATTAACTCCCAGTCAACTTCGAATGAAGTCCTAATTAAATTTTAGTTAACTCATAGTTGACTTTTAATTATGAAGGTTTCAAAAAAAAAATTATTTGATGCACACATAGAAGCCTCCTTGGAAGTTCCCTTGAGCAAAATCTCCAAAGGGGTATAAATATAAATACAACCCTTCATTTCCTTCAATCTGTTCAACACTAGTTTTAAGCACAATTTTGCACCATAGTTTTGTTATGTTTTTTTCATATTCATGGGTGGATGTAAGATTTAGCATCTCACTATTGATAAATTTTGTATTCCATAAAAATCCAAAAACAACATTGTTTTAATGATGAGCTAGCAATTTTCTCCTATTTTATTAATCAAACATATGTCATGGAATTATAGGAGCCCATATTAATAGTGCCCCATGTGGATTTTGTGGAAACATTATCTTATGAAGGAAAAAAATTGAAAAATAATTCAAATTGCACCTTCTATGGCTTATGAAAATATGATTCAATTCTAACCATTGAAGAGTCCATAACTATCATTTGGTTAAAATTTTCATGGGAAGGATTATTGATTTGAGTTTTTCATCTCATATTATAACCTATATTGAATTACTATAACACATTTAGAATGGAAATCAATACAAATTTTTACATTTTCTAATTTTGAATCTATTCAACCAATCTTTATTTTTGAACTTTAAAAGTTCACTATTATTAGCAGATGAATTTTTTTTCAAAAAATAACTACATGGATGTGTTCATAATGAAATTGCTAATCTAAATTCAATTGCCAATTATTGTGTGTGTGTGTGTGTGTGTATAAATTACCATACACATTTAAACAAAAAGTGCCCATGAAAAATGTTATTATGTCACAAAAGTGAGCAATTCAACCTTGCATCTACCTTCATGTTTACATATGTGAACATAATAAATATTCATTTTCACATTTGTTTTGCACATCTCGTGCTTTTAATTCTTAATTCTTGTGTTTTTGTTTTAGAATCACATAATCTTGTTTTGTTCCTTGTTTGAAAATTAAATTTAGACCTTTCTTTTAGACTTTGTCCTTGTGGTTCTTCATGTCTTTGACAATTTGAACAGACTCCATTAGGTTTACATCTATTTTTGTGTCTATAAGTCATTTAGGACTTAGATTATTTTCCAAGTTGAGTGTGGATTACCCCTCTTTTTCAAAAGAAAAGTTTTTCAAGAAATCATGGATTACCCATTTATTATTGATTAAGGTTGTGCATTACCCACCTCTTATTGGTGTCATATTTCACTATGTTCATAATCATGTGTACATCTATAGATAAGACGGTTGCATCTATGGAAGAAGTCTTTATTGCTCTTAAGCACATGTAACAAGAGAATTAAGCTCTTCGTCAGTTTGTTGTTCATCTTCAAAGTGTTCAAGCATCAAAGTCATTAGGATGTGTTCCCACGACACCATCCCAAGTAAAGGAGCCATGAATTAGCCTTCTTGACAAGTTTGATGGGACATGTTCCAAATTTTGAAGTTTCATTAACCAAATGTGATTAGTCATTCAGTTACACCCCCATCATTATCCAAATGGCCCAACTTAGGTTGGCCTTATTGGCACGTTGCTATCAAGCCCATCTTTAGCATGGTTCACACCTTTGTTAGAGTGATAATCTCCATTGTTGAATGATTTGTGGCATTTATGGAGGAATTTAACACCACCTTCAAATACTTGACAAAGAATGCACATCAATTGGCAAATGGAGAGCTCTTTGTCAAATACCATGCCCAACTATTGTGTATGCATCATATTTTAAGCAATTGGCTTGTGATATATCATGGGATGAAACAACATTCATGAATCAATTTCAATATAGACGCGAAGTGAAGTGCCTATTGTCCACCATGTTAAATACATCCACATTAAGTCAAGTAATTGCTCAAGTTGTTTATTGTAATAACAGGTTTTTTAAACATTGACAAAAAAAACATTGGGAGTTGTTGATAATCCCAAAAAAATTTGCACCTGCTATGATGTTTGCATCAATAACATCTACATCAAAAGATGATCCCATGCAATTGATCAAACATGATCAAACCATTCATGGAGCAAAAGAAGCAATGACGATATGTGGACAAACAATGCATGCATTATGGAGAACCAAGTCACATCGCTACCAACTACCTTAAGAAACAACTATCACATACAACACAAGCCACTTCTATTCACACCCCACCTACTGAAGATTCAAAAAATGAGGATGTCTAGTCTCAATAGGGACTATGAGACTAGACTTGGACGCATCATGTGTTAAAAATGGTCCCAATTTACCTTAGACCCAATACTTTGTTTCTTTTTGCCAATCACGATCAAATGCGACAAATCCATGACAATGGAGATTGACACATTACTTCATTTTAATGCATTCAAGTGTTTCATCGACAAGGAACTAATGCAATGACATAAGATGATTCTTGTGAAGAAAATCCGACTAATAGTCATGGAGGTCATTGATGGTCAAACTCTTTTTTTAGGACATGTGATACATGAAACCAAGGTTTTAAATATTACTATTGAGACACATACTTGAACAAGGTGGCCATCAATGTCATTTCATCCCCAATAAACCCTATTATCATTGGGTTATCATGGCTCATTTTGCATAACCTTCAATTGGATTGATGTTACAAAAAAAATTCATTTTGACATACTTCAAAAAATAGCATCAAAATGTGAAACCTACATCCAAAAGCATCATTAGTGAAAGTGAAGACTACTATCTAAACAAGTCTTGTAATAAGTTTTTTGAATGTGACAAATATTTGGAAGATGCCCAAAATGTCAAGAGTTCATAAATTTTGTTCATTGAAATAAGAATTTTCATGTAAGTTGTTAAGAAAGGAAATGCATTTTTTATCTATGTTGATGCACCCCCAGGTTCCTTGATAGATTCAACAGCGAGTCCAAAGTGAAAACAACAAAAGGATAAGGAGTTGGGGTACGCTCCCTTGTTTGCACCACTTCAAAGGTACATGGTCATGTTGGAACTTTAGGATTGGGACTAATATGAGTGACAAGCAGGTCAATTATTCAAATGGACTTGTAAAAACCAAACAACAAGTTGATTAATGCATAGTTGGAGCACTTTTGGTGCACGGACGAGCTAGGCGTAAACACGAACTCATAGGATTCACAAGACTCACCACGGCCGAAACTTGGGGGAAGCCACCACCTTCCCCTTTATAGTATTCTCTATGCCTAGCCACGGGCCCTGCACCCAAATGTCAATTTTACCGGGATTCCCAAGTTGGGAGTCTCGAAATTCCCAAAATGGGGACTCTCGCGACTTTAGAGGCCTATAACTTTTTGTGCAAACCTTTGAATGAAGTGAGGTTTGAAGAAAAGTTGTAGCCTTCATCAAGCGTTTTCTAACAATATGTGGTACAACACATGCACACAAGTAAATCAAGGCGATTTTCGACTTTTAATGGTCGGGAGTCAAATTGGCAGTTTGATTCCTAGCCCTTCTTTTGGCCATAACTTATGTTTTAAGTATTTAAATGGATCATACGAGCCCATTTTAGACATCCAAGTATTTTAAAAAATTCAATGGTATAAGGAACTATTCAATTTAATGAATTTTTACCACTACAATCACCCTCTGAAAATTCAAGAGTCCATTAGGATTCTAATTCCCAAAATGGGAGCCCACATGGGAGGGTGTGGGTTCATTCCCTGACACTCTCCTACACATCCCAAGAGCATGAAATATGGTTTTCGGGCTTCACTCTTGGCCCACACCTTTGTAAGCCCTTGCCTTGGTCTCAAGCCCAAGGCTAGGGTTGTGACATATGTTCTTCCCACATTAAATGTTAAATCACCTCGTCATGAGATTCTTTCCCAGTATAAGGAATTCAAGGATGTGATTGAAAAAAAGAACATTGACACCTTACCAAAACATCGTCCATATGATTATACCATTGATCTCGAAGATGGAACACAATATCCATTTGAGTCAATCTATAACTTGTCACAAGACGAACTTATAATTTTTCATGAGTACATCGATGAAAACCTTAAGAAGGGGTTGATTTGATATTCCAAGTCCCCAACTAGTCGGCCTCGATCCTATTTGTCAAAAAAAAATATGGTTATTTACAAAAGTGTGTTGATTATCGTGGACTAAATCGACTCACCATCAAGAATTGATACCCTTTGCCCTTCATTTCAAGGTTGTTGGATTAATTCAGTCATGCCAAGGTGTACACGTAAATTGATATATGTGGAACATACAACTTGGTGCGCATTTGAGAAAGCAATGAATGGAAGACGACGTTCAAAACCCATTACGACCATTTTGAATATGTTGTGATGCCATTTCGCTTTATTAACACACCTATTGTTTTCCAACATCTAATGAACAATATCTTTCATGAGTATTTGGATGATTTTGTGGTCTATTACATTGATGACATCCTCATTTTCTCAAAGAACATGGGGGACCATGAGTGCCATGTATATTTAATTTTGGAGAAACTTTGGGAGGTTAAACTTTATGCTAAATTGGAAAAGTGTGAATTCCATTAATTTGAAGTGGAATTCTTGGGTTATATCATCTTTGGATATGGCATTCACATGGATCCTTATAAAGTTCAGACCATTGTTGATTGCGTTATTCTAGATTATGTTCAAGATGTTCAATGTTTTCTTGAAGTTATCAACTTTTATCAACGTTTCATTACCCACTATTTTTCAATACTAGCCCCTCTTATTTGGTTAATTAGGAAGGATCAACCTTTTTCTTGGGGAGTTGAAGTTGAAAATGCCTTTCAATCTTTGAAGGATTCTTTCACAATTATCATTACTAGAATTCCTATTTTTTCAAATTAATTATTAGGCCCACCTGGTGAATTCCCAAGGGTTTTTTGGTATTTGATTGAAAATAAGTATAGATTTAAACACCTTAAATCTGCTAGTGTTTAATGACAAATTGTCACTTGAAAACAAATAGAAAATAATTAAGTAAATAACCTACCACTTTCTTTTTAAGGAAAAAATAAAAAATAAAACGATTTTGTAGCATATTTGACACACCCCCACACTCCTTGAAAGATTCAAATGCGAATCCAAAAATGAAAACAATGGTGGATTAAAATGAGTGATAAGCGGGTTAATTATTCACACGGACGTGCACAAATAAAAATTCAAGTAAATTAACGTGTAGTTAGAATAATTTTGGTGCATGGGCAAACCACATGCATACATAGATTCACAAAACTCACCATGGCCCAGACTTGGGAAAACCACCACCTTCCCCCTTATAGTATTTTCTATTACTACCCGGGGGACTACACCCAAATGTCATTTTTCCCGGGACACTCGGAGTCCATAAAATCTCGAAATTGAAATTCTCACTACTTTGGAGGCCCATAACTTCTTGTGTAGACCTCTGATTGATGTGACATTCAAAGAAAAATTATAGCCTCGTCCAAATCTTTCCAACGATATGTGGCACGCCACTTGCACGCATTAATCTCAGGGCGATTTCTGACTTTTAGTGGTCAGGAGTCAAATTGACACTTTGATTCCTAGCCCTTCTTTTGGCCATAGCATGTGTTATAAATATTCAAATGGATCATGAAAGCCCATTTTAGATATCTATGTCTCAAGAACTTTCCAATGGCATATGGGACTTTTCAATCAAATGAGTTTTGTCCTTTGAAATCACTCTCTAAAAATTTAGGACTTTAACTCCCAAAGTGGTAGTCCATTTGGGAGTGTGTGGGCTCATTCCCTCACACTCCCTTGCACTCCTAAGAGTGCAAATGTGACTCTTGGGTTACATTTTCAACCCGCACCTTTCCATGCCTTTGCTTTGGTTGTAAGGCCAAGGCTAAGGTCATAACAATATCCAAATTTGACAATAAAAATAAATGAGAAAAACAATTTCAACACATTTTGCAAAACAAAAATTGAATATAAACAAAATTCATTTCATGCTAAGAACTTCAAAGTGCCAAATTACATTATAGTCATATCAAAACAAAAAGATAAAAAAGACCTTTCAAACTTCCATAAAAGAAGACTTCAAGTGTGTAAAAAAGTAGTGGGGATCCCAAAAAACAATGAAAATCCCTAAAAATCCTCTTAAACTCAAAGTTATCCAACCTTATTTTACATCTAAAATCTGGAACTAAAGTTAGAGGCAACCTAATATTTCAGTTATATTAATAAACAATTTCTCAAAATTGGTAGTAACTTAAAACCAATAGTGGCCTAAAATCAGTACTAATTTTAAATCAATAATAACATAAAGTTGATAGAAATGTGAAATTGGTAGAAATGTAAAATTAGTTTATATAACAAAAATCAGTAAAGTTTGATTTTCGAGACAACATTATAATTCTTCAAAACTAGCCTAGAAAACTTTTTAGCCTTAACATTATCTTCCCTTCTTCGTTGGATCACATCCTTGGGATCAAAATAATATTTTCTATATTTACCAAAAAAATATCTACCTTATCATCAAAACATTTCTAATGTCATCCTCCAGCTGAAGGTTTTCAGTACCCTTTTAAATTTTTATGATGGTGGACAGGTGGAAGGATGCACAGTTTTGATAATAGCCTTAATGGTATTGGGAGCAACCTAAGTGCTTTTGATTGCCACTTCGATAACAATGGAATCCACCTCCATTGTGATTCTAGTTCCTTCCTCTGCTCCTCCCATACTAACTATCTCAGATATGGTTTTGGATGCCATCCTAGCTAGAGAAGGAGTAACAAAAGGAGGTATAACAAAATCTAGAAAAGCTTGGGCATAGGCAACCAACTGAAGTTTCAACAATTCCTTGTCTTTTCGATTGCTAGCGAAGGCGTCATTCAAAATTTTGGTAATATGTGCATTGTAGAACTCCCACTGTTTAACCTCATTCTTTCTAGACCTTATGTTGATAGATGAAGAGCTTTGCTTTCATGAACACATTTTTGGTTCTAATCACGTCCAACTTGGCAATCATGGTGGAAGGAATAATCCACCTCCTCAACTTTTCGGGTGAGGAATTAGATTTGTGTCTGCATGCCTTCTAGTTGTTCTTGAGTGATGGGAGCATGGTAGGACAACTCTTGGGCATTCAACTATAAACGTTCAATGGTTTTGGTAGATTTCCTCAAGTCATCTGCTTAGGAACACAATTTCATGTCAAAGTCCCTATTTTTCCTCACAAAACATTTGGCTCGTTCTATTGCAATTATGAGCTCATGCACATCCATTACAACAATGAGCTCTAAAAATTTCTAGCTAGCCTCCATTTTCTAGTACGCCACGTCCAACTTTGTTCATTCAGCTTGAAGACGGTCTAGATCAGCTTGAATGTTATCAACTGGTCTTGGAGGGTAAGGAGTTGAATTTGGTACTTTTCATTTGAACTTGCGTTTGAGCTTGGCACAACTCATTGTTCAAATGCAGGACCTTGATTTTCGCATTCAAGGTTTCTTCGAATGCAACTTCCTTTTAGCTAGTGGTTGCTTCAAAAGCTTGTTGCAATGTTCCTATTGTATACATTTATGTATTAGAAACATGCAAGTGATCCTTTAGACCTTACAAAGAAGACTTCCAGGGAAGAGATTCCGATTGTAGCTTCACTATTAGAAATCCTGTCATTTGCAACTAGTCACTATGCAATTGACATGCAACTTGTTATCGTTTGTAATTATCTTGGTCATGTTTATAACTACAAATTTGGTATTATATAATTTTTGGGTCATGTGGTTGTGTGTGCAACTAACATGCAACTAAATGTGTACAACATGGACACATGTCATAAAAATAATAGCCTAAACTTATACATACTTAAATATTATACTTAATATATCTACATAAGCTATATATAATAATATTATGTATCTCTAGTATTAAGGTTAACCCCATGCTAACTTAAGCTAGCCTAAATTAACCTAGGTTAACATAACCATGGTTAAATTAAGTTAGGTTAAACTAATTATGGCTAATTTAAATTAAACTAAATTAAATCAAGGTAAATGAACCATGGTTAAATTAAGCTAAACTAAACTAATTATGGCTAAATTAAATTAGATTAAATTAAGCTAAACTAACCATAATTAAATTGAGTTAGGCTAAATTTGTTAGATTAAACTCATTATGGCTAAATTAAACTAATTTAAATTAAATATGATTAAATTAAGTTACGCCAAATTAATTATGGCTAAATCAAGTTAGGCTAAATTAAATTAAACTATATTAATTATGGTTAAACTAAATTAAGTTAAATTAAACTAGGCTAAAATAAATATGGCTAAAATAAAGTTAGGTTATAATATTTATGGCTAAAATAAATTAGACTATATTTATTGTGGCTAAACTAAATTAAGCTAAAATTGATAATGGTTAAATTAATTGTTGCTAAACTAAATTATGTTAAATTAAGTTAAATTAAACCATGGTTTAAATATGTTTGACTTTATTTTATTTTGGAAATTTTTTCAGAAAATGTACATTTGATTAAACAAAAAATTATTCAAAGTCAATTAATATGATAATATTATAAAATTTATTATAAATAATCATAATTATTAATTAAATTTTTTATTATAATTATAGTGATAATTAATTATATATATATAATCAATAGGTATTATATATTTAAAATTTATTATTTATGTTAAAATATTACTGTAAATAGTTACACTAATTAACCTACAAGTATACAAACGTCTTAAGTTAATTATTATTTAAACTAAATAATAATATTAAAATCATATTTTCATTAAGTGATCATAATTAATAAATTCCTATAATTTCCTTTGAAATGCAAAAGAAAAGGAGTAATGAAAAACTAACAAGAAGAAAAATAAGAAAATAAGCTTTTCAAGTTATAAATCGTTTTTTTTTGTTTTTTTCTTAGGACCCCTCTTATTTTCAAAGTTCATAACTTTCTTATTTTTTATTCATTTTAAGCAATTTAAAGTGCTATAGGAGCGCCATCTGAAGTCCTACGAATCACATTGGAATTCTAATAGCAATAAAACAAGATAAAATGAACTTTCTAGGTGTTTAAGAACTGGCCTCAATAGTTTTTTTTTGAGTTTTTTGACCCCCTTTACTTTGGGGGGCCATAACTTTCTCATTTTTAATCTCTTTTCAACGATTCTTAGTGTGTTAAATGCGCTAAGAGCAGGGCTTCAAGTTTTGTTTAGACACCATAAGCAACAAAGCCCTCCCCTGGTTGTTATATTTTAATACAGTAGTTGTGTCTAATGTGTAAACTAGGTTGGTTCATGAGGTTTGCAATGGAATGTTTTAACCCATATCCTTTGGCTTTCAATTCTATTTGGCTCAGTATATTAGTAAGAGCACTAATTATGTTGAAACCAAATACCAAGTGCCATTGGGGATGAGTGAATGAAAAAAACTTGACCTTTATGAAATGGTCAAACTTAAAAATAAAATTGAATTATTCTAAACCTATTTATATAACCTAGGCCTAGCTTTTTTTCATCCTACTTATATACCTTCTTAAACCTACTTACATAATAGGGTTTAATTATTATCTATCTACCTAGGCACCACGTGTCAACATTTTATTAGCCAAAAATTGGATGATTTAGATTTCATTAATTAATATTTTAAAATATTAAAATAGGTGGGCCTTGATTACCACGTGTCACCATATAATTGGTGTTAAAATATTGAACATGTATCAAATGGTCAATGAACGTTCCATGGTGTGCCACATGTCATCATCTTAGTGGCAAAAATTTTAATGATTGAGATTAATCCAATGAACTTTTAATTTTAAAAACACCAAAAACTTACATAATGACACGTGTCCACAAGCTAGTTGTCTAATTTTTAAACATGTGTCATATTTTGATTAGTTGCATGTAGTTATAAAGAAAATTGCACATAAGGTGCAATTACATTTAGATTGGTATGTATGTATGAACATGTATATTAACACCGTATATACATGTTGCATACGTAGTGTCGCATGCAACTACATGTCATGTGCAACTTGTCTTAAGCAACTACACAAATTTGCAATTGCATGTGTCGTATGTAACTGAATTTTAGTTGCAAACAATTGTTGCAAAACCCAAAATTTCTAGTAGTGTTTGGTTCCAACCAAATTGAGGGTGTGGAAGAGGTGTATTGAAAATGAAATCTCTACATCCATGGGAGGGGACCTTATTTAGGTCCCATCGGAATTGAAATCCAGTGGAGTGTCCATTTCTAGTATGCCATTGACTGGAATATGCTCACCCTACAACCTATCGTGTAGCCTCTGGGACATGGATTGGGTTTGAGAGGGCATGGTACTGAAAAACATGAGCCAAGCCTCATAGGTGACATTTTCGGTGGAATGTCTAAACTTGAACTCCTTGTCTTGTCTTACCATTTTAGGCTTGGTCTTTGTAATTGGGATCACTTGATAGGTGTCCGTTTATCAGGTGATGGGGCTGGTGGTTGTTATTGTAGGCATCCCATATACAAATTGCCCATTGCTTGCAATATATTTTTTTTTGGCACAAAACCAAAAAATGGTTGTTGGCTCAATTAACTAACTTCCTATTATGTTTAAGGAGGGTTGTCAAGATCATTCAACCCACCTTGAGGGGATGGTACTAACCTTTTGCACTTCACATTAGAAACCAATCCTATTGAAAAGCTATCTTTTTTTTCATCCTCATCTTTGAATTCCAGTAGTTGGAAACTGAAGTCGACTAAAAACCAATGTTGGAGGATGATGTTTAGCATGGGGGCTACACCAAATTCTATTTCCTTGCTAGAATTTTTCTTTTTCAATTTGATTGTGACAGATAGATCCCATAGCCTAAAATGCAGATTGCTAAATAGCACATGAGCCCAATTTATCGATTTTTGGAATTTGGCCAAGGCCACCAAAAGCATAAGCTTCTTGTTGACATGTGTCCCCTGAATCCCCTTGAGCCATATTGTTTGATTCAACATTAGAAGTCTAGCCACATATTTTCCCTTTTGCTAGGAAACTTTCCACTTGTCTTTTTGCACAAATGCACTTAGGGGTGCCATCTGCAAGCATAGATTCACCACCTTTCTAGAACACATCATTAGTAGTTTCATGATTATGGTTTGTGGCCAACACAACATCTTCACAACATGGTTTTCGTAATAATTATTGGAACCCCTTGCACCACAAATTATATGGCGTCTACATTTAACTAGAGTATTGACTATAAAAATTCTTTGATAACTGGATGCTTAATGGGTGTCAACTTAAAGGTCGTCAAATTGGAAAGCCCTATTGATTTTGCCCATGCTACATCTTTACTAGTTACCTAGCGCTAAAACTTATCCATCTGGTTAAGCATTAGCCTACCCCCATTAAAAAAACTCATAATTTTTCTCCTCCATTCATTTTCCAATTATGTTTCCATTTTGATTCCCTCTTCCTTGTTCTGTTCTACAATAGTTTTTTACCTATCTCTACCTAGCTATGAAAGTCTTTTTGCTTCTTCTTTGCTCACTCTTTGCATCTTGCCAAAAATTAAATCTCTAGTTGATTTGTCAACTTTTTACATTCTAGGAATTCTTCAAGAGGAATGATAGAAAAGAAAATGCCAGAGGTGAAATGGGAGAGAAGGTCCCACATTTATACTCGGTGGGCCAATTGAGTTATTTCCAAGAACAACTACATTGTTTGTGAAATGCAATATTGGTTTTTGGATATCGATTCAGGTGACATTTACCTTTTTGTTGGATTTTGAAAATGCATTGTTGCTGAAACACAACATTGGATCATTGATGCCTTTTCCACGTTTTTTTCGTTTGATTTTGAAAACGCATTATTACCGAAACGCAACATCAATTCACTAATCTCGTTTCCGCATTATTTTTAGTTGGATAACGTTTCAACAAAAAGACAAAAGGTGCCAATGGATGTGAGAAGACGAGTTCTACTTCCATCCATCGATTTCCCATCCACAACATTGATGACTAATTCTACAATGGAGGTATTGGCTATTGAATATTCCAAATTCAAAATTTGGCCAATATTCATTAAGTCAAGAATTTTGGTTCCTTGCTTCGAATTTCAAATTTAAATTGGCAAGATATTTTGTGTTTTGGACCCTATGGCATAGTTTTTGGTTCTAATTGGGTCTTCCAAATTTTTGGTTTGACCTTGTAGGTCTTGAATTTTGGTTTCGACTAACGAATCTTGGTTTTCGGTTCCAAGTTGTGACTCTTAGATTTCAATTCCAACTACCGAATTTTGGTTTTTGGTTCCAAGTCATGACTCTTGGATTTCAATTCCAATTACCAAATCTTGGTTTTTGGTTCCAAGTCATGATTCTTGGATTTTGGTTCCAACTACCAAATCTTGCTTTTTGGTTCCAAGTTGTGACTCTTGGATTTCAATTCCATCCATTAAAAATGAAAATTTTGTGCTTGTACCATGTGCATTTTCTAGGATTACAATGTTGATCCTTATTTTGGTATTGGTTGTATCCCTCCCCTTTTTTATTATTGATTCCCATCCTTTAAAAGTAGTCGTGTCTTGGAATCAATAGGGCTTCAATTTGTTGATGTTGATTAAAATGGGGTTGGGATCAAACTTGTTTATAATCACTAGAAATATTGTATTGTTAGGTAAATAATATTGAATCATGTATGGTCCAAACCAACATTGTTTGAACTTGCCTGTGTGTTCCTTGTGTGCTTTTGGAAACCAAAGCACATAGTACCAAAGGAAAAGGACTTGGTTCAGTAATGATTATACGCCCATAGTGCATGATTTCATTGTCTCTTGCATGTAAACATGTTCATTATTTTAAACGATGCAATAACACTTACAGAATGTAATTTCCAATTCCAAAAAAGTGCAACTAGGATGAGACTTCATAAATTTTTTGCCCCAACATTCCAAAATTGCATCTTTTAAGGTGAAGCAAAATAAGTTCATTATGTTAGTGTTTAGCTTTTCACCATTGGCCTAAATTGCTTTCCGAAACACTCAAACATGCGCATTTGAATCTGTCCTAGTAGAGTAAATTGGGTACAACAATGATTTGTTTGATGAAGGAGCCATAAGGGTAATGAACACTAGTGGTGGATTCCATGGTGGGTACCATGGGTTCCAAGGGGAACCTAACTAAGCAACACCAAAAGGCACCTTTGCGCCTCTAATCGGAAATCCATTTCCACCTCCTCCTAGAGGTCTTCCACCGCTTGGGAGTCCACCTCCACTTGGGGGTTTGCCTGTGTTTAGAGGTCCACCACCTCTTCCCGAAGGTTTGTTGGGTGAAAGCACACTATGGGAGGTCTAAAAAAGTTATCACATTATATTGTTTTCTAGGGGTCTCCATGTTTGAACTTCAACCATGGTAATGTTGGAGCATATTTTTCCAAATTTTTTTCATAACATGGTAGATTATAACACAAAAAATTTAATCGCAAAGATTTTTTTTTTCCAACTTATATTGTGAGGTTCCAAAGTATATTTATGGCAAAAAAATGTAAGTCACTATGTACTAAAAAATGCAAATATACTCAAAAAATGATTGAAATGATTTTGTCTTTATGAAATTTGTAGTATCTATTAAACATTGTGATTCCATATGATTGAAATAAGTTTATGAGCCATGTGAAGAGTTTGGTAATTATCATATCCCAAATGGGTGTTTTGGGGGGTTATGACCATAAGTATGTGATAAATTAACATTTTGACGAACTATCACTTTGAAATGGAAGATGACAAGATATGTGAGGTGGGTATTTATTTTAAATTTCATTTTAGACATTTTCAAGCGAACTAATTCAAACTCAAACCTAATGCAATCCAAAAATAAAAATAGGTTCTATTATATTGTATATACCATAAATATATTCAATATTCCTTGAATTTGAACTTTTACAATTTTTTTTCAAATAATATTAGATATCATTAACTTTGTGAAAATCAAAATATTAAACCCAAACACCAAAAATGAAACCCAAAATTAAATGCAATATGTTTTGTAGAAATATATTTTATAACATGTCATGAAAGCGCCCAAAGTGGCCCCCCTTAGTGTGGTTTCACCTTGTTCCCCCCCTTGGTGGTCCTCCACTCCCATGAAAAGATTACCACCGCCTCCCGTAGGTATCCCACCTCCAAAATTATGAAATCCTGATGGGGGGTTTCGTGTGGGCGGTTGGAAATAGGGCATTGGATTTTTAGTAAAAAATTCGCCAATAGGAATAGTTATTAGGGGAGCCATCACAAATGCTTAGACACCTGACTTCCTCTAGTTGTGGCAATTTTGATAGACACCATATTTGGGAATGGGTATGCCATAGGTCTAGGTGTGTTGGAGAAAATAAGGGGAAGGTTTCCTGATAATAAGGATTAGAAATCATTGTCCATGGGTTGGGAATATTATCGTTGCTTGCATAGGATGGTCCATGGTTCCCAAGGTAGGTCAATAAAATATTATTTCTGATAGGATTCATTTTTGGGTATTAGTCGTTCGATAATTTAATAATAGGGTAACTTGAGCAATTGTGAAAGAAGGGGTACATTTAGGTATTACAAAAATTTGGGTCACTAAAATATGGGAGTTAATTGAAATGGCAGGTTAGGTTGTACCAAAAATCGATTCAATCACAAAAATTGGTACTTGGTTGGATATATGGGGGTAATTTCCTACTACCTGTGTGGGACCTTTACAAAAATGCAGATTTGGCTAGTGGGCGTGGAATTGATAATAAAAGTAAGCATTACCAAAATCATCTTATGTGGGTCATGTTCCCTGCAAAGATTCATTGTTGAAGAGTGGTCATTATTGTTAATTTTGGAAGCAACATTTTTCGAAGACTTTGCCAAATCTTCGATTGACTTTTAAAGTTGAAAATTTTCAATCTCTATGGTTCAAGTATTGGGTGCAACAATTTCTTAATACCAAAAAACATCATTTTTAGTAGGGGTCCAAACATGGCGCCATGAAGGTTCCACATCCATAATCATGACCAACTACTCCATCAAGTGAATTTCATTATCAGTTCGTATTTCCATTCTCTTCTTTCAATGTTGATTTTAACTTCTTGTTATTCTACCACATAGAATAGCAAGGCTTTCTCAATCCATCATGCGAAATTATCTTCCTTGATTAACAAAATGTTTGTCACAACCTTAACCTTGGGTTCACGACCAAGACAAGGGCTTGCAAAGGTGTGAGCCAAAAGTGAAGCCTAAGAGCCACATTTCATGCTCCTGAGAGTGTAGGAGAGTGTCAGGGAATGAACCCACACACTTCCAAGTGGGCTCCCACTTTGGGAGTTAAAGTTTTGATGGACTTCCAAATTTTCAAAAGGCGATTACAAGGGTGAAAAATCATTAGATTAAAGAGTTCCTTATAACATTGGAAAGCTCTTAAGACGTAGATGTCTAAAATGGGCTTGCGTGATCCATTTAGATATGTAAAACATAAATTATGGCCAAAAGAAAGGCCATGAGTCAAATTGCCAATTTGACTCCCAACCATTAAAAGTCAGGAATCGCCTTGATTTACCTACGTGTAGGTGGTGCAGCACACATCATTTGAAACTCTTGACAAGGGTTACAACTTTGCTTTAGACCTCACCTTAATCAAATGTTTGTACAAATAGTTATGGGCCTCCAAAGTTGCAGGAGTCCCTATTTCGTGAATTTCGGGATTCTCGGGACAAAATGACATTTGGTGCAGGGCCCGTGGCCAAGCACAGAGTATACTATAAGGGGGAAGGTGATGGCTTCCCCCAAGTCCGGGCCATAATGAATCTTGTGAGTCTTGTGAGTTTGTATTTGCTCGTGGTTCATCTGTGCACCAAAAGTGCTCCAACTATGCATTAACCAATTTATTGTTTGGTTTGTGCAAGTCCATGTGAATAATTGACTCACTTGTCACTCATCTTAGCCCCCATCTTAGAGCTTTAGCAGGGCCCTTTACCCTTGTAGTGTTGCGAACAAAAGAACGTACCCCAACTCTTTATCCTTCCGTTGTTTTCACTTTGGGCTTGTAGTTGAGTCTATCAACGAGCTTGGGGGTGTGTCAAAGTACATCCCCACCTTCTTGTTGCAAAGCCTCATTCATTTGCTTCCTCATACTCCTTGTCAACACAATTGTCATCTATCACAAACAAAAGTGGTTCACACATACAATAAATATTTTTTTATGTTTTTTTTCAAATTTGAGCAAAATAATGAATTACACAAACAATAAAAATTTTGGAAAAAATAATACACAATTTTCTAATGAAGAGAAATTACTTCTATTAAATATTTCAATAAGAGAGCTATTGAACTAGAAATCCTAGCTTTGTATCCATGGAATGGTCGCTAAATGTTAAACCCACCTAATCAATTCCTAGGTGTTTTTTGGTATTTGATTGAAAATAAGTATAGACTTAAACATCTCAAATCTACTAGTGTTTAATGATAAATAGTCACTTTAAAACATGTAGAAAGTAGTTAAACAAATAGCCTACCAGTTTTTTAAAAAGAAAACAAATAAATAACAATAAAAAAACTTTGCAACATATCCAAAGCTGATAGTCAAAATAACAAGTGGGGAAAACAACTTCAACACACTTTGCAAAGCAAAAACTTGAACAAAAAAAGAACTCACTTCATGCCAAAAATTTCAAAGTGCCAAATTATATTATAGTGGTATCAAAATAAAAAGATTAGAAAAAAAACCCCTCAAGCTTCCCCAAGAGAAGAATTCAAGTGCGTAAAAAATAGTGGGGATTCCAAAAAAATTGAAAATCCCTAGAAATCTTCTTAAACTCCAAGTTATCCAACCTTATCTTATTTAAAATTTGGAATTGAAGTTAAAGGTGACAACTGATTTTTTAGTTCTAATAATAAATAAAATTTCAAAATTGATAGTAACCTAAAATTGGTTCTAACCTAAAATCAAAAATAATGTAAAGTTGGTAGAAATGTGAAATCAATAGAAGTGTAAAATCGATTTATATAACAAAAACCAATAAAGTTTGATTTGTGATACAAAATTACAACTCTTCAAAATTGGCCTAAAAAACTTTCTAGCTTTAACATTAACCAAGCCCATCTGAAGTTTTTGAACCTTTTGAAGTAGAGATCTTACTTTTGCATAATAATATGTGACTTGAAGTTATAAGGATGATCAAACCTTTTTTGGATTTTTTGAAGTCTTTTGATGCATTACAAAGTTACAACATGATGGTTAATTATGTTGGACCCATGTTTCAAGGATTTGCGCATTGTCAAAAATTTAGTGGGATGCGGGAATGTAGTTAGATTGGCATTTGAATATGATGCCAAGATTGTGATTTTGCTTTTGATGGTGTGTTTTGAATGGTTTAACCCCAATATTGTTGCAATTGCTACAACAAAAGATGATGCGAGATTGGAGTTTGAAGAAAATATGTTTAGAGTGGGGCCTCAATTGAGGAATCTTTTTTAGCATTAGTCGCTATAAAGTTGTTTCTATTTAAGAGGGTATCTATTTCTTCATTTGCATGTGCATATCCACTAACTTGGTGGCACATGCATGAAGGCCAGTTTTTGAATGTGGGTTTTCTTGCAAAACAAATTTTTGGAATCTTGAGTTCACAAATAAAAACTAAATGGGCTTTTAGTATTGCTAGGTTGTTGATAGCTTTAAGGCATTGCCACTTGCAAATGGACAACATGGATTGGATCATCACTATTGTGAAGAATTGGCCTTATGACCCACTTGCTAATTACAAGCCAATTTTTGACTTTAAACAATACTTGAAAACATGAGTAGAGGATAACTATGATTTGATTGAAGAACATGAGTTTTTTGAAGAATTGCAAGTTGATGGTGACTAATTTTATGGGTTGGGGTGGGTTTGTGTGGGGTATGGTTGGGTTAGGAAACTTGTGCTACAATTTAGTAGAGTTCTCTGGTTCTTCATAGAATTGGCACAATTCCCCTACAAGATTTGGTTTGATTCTAGAAGTCTAGCTTTCTAAGTTCATTGTTGCAAATTTTTTGGTAGGTAATAAAATCAGAAAATTAATATGCATATGCTTTGGGCATATCCATCATTTTGTGAAAATTGAAAACTAGCATATTCAGAACTGGGATTAAAAAAAAGAGTAAAATAATGTGTAACCAGATGGGGTAGTAGATTTCAATTTTTTTCGAAAACATATCTTTCTTCTTTTAAAAAAATGGAAATATACTATATTGGTATCCGTAGCATAAGCCTAAAATGTGATAACTGGACAACATTGGTATGAATATGGCAATGGCATTAGGCTTTTTGCACCCATGCTGGAATTGGGTGCAGCTCCTCAATTTCTGAAGATGTGGCTGTGAATTGCAACAAATCTCTTTAGGATTATGGCAAACAAATTGCCTGTATGAAGGCTCCTTGGCATTTATTTCCATGTATAGTGACCAATGGAAATATCATATCAGTGCTCATATATCCTAGTAAAAAGAGAAAAGAAGAAACAATACCAAGACTCATGTGCAGCCTGGAATATATACCATATATATATACCTTAGTGGCTCATACCTATTTAGATACCCATACTAGCTGGAATTAAAAAAGGGGGTTGCATCTTTAATACTAGGATTTTCTGGTATGAAAAATGAACATACTCATCAAAACTACCATTATGTCTTCTTCTATAATGGAAAATGAAGATAAAAAAGTCCTCATGTTCTTTCCCTATAATGCAAGGAATGTGAAGACATCATGATGATGTGTTAGTTGGAGTGACAGCATATTACAGCTACCATTCAACAAATGGTGGTGGAATAATATGATGTTCTCATGATGTGTTTCAAGGGCTCATAATCTCAGAATATTTTATTAAAAATTTGCCTGCCCAGGTCACTAAATTTGAAGTGTAAGCTCCAGTAAAGGCCAAGTAGCCTAACCTTTCCAATTACATTTTGGATTGGCTTGCTCAGTCTTACACTTTGGTTTTGCATATGCAACCCACGTTGGTTGATTGAAAGATAAGGCCAAAATTGGAGTGTGGTACATAAATTCAGACAGACCCAAATTGTTTGAGAGTAGATGTCTCTAGTTCAAAATTCTAATATTCCCCTGTCTACAAGATACCTACCCAAAACTGACCAAAAACATATGGGTTTTTGAAGGGTGTACATAAATCACCTAACTTGAGTACCTACCTAGAGTGTGAAAGAGCTCTGTTGTTCGAGCTTTCTTTTGCTTCGGAGTTAACAGTTACCTAGCAAAACTACTTACGACTTGATTGATGACTATACCTATTTGCTGGATCCCTATATGTCTCTGAAACAATCCAGAGTGAAGCGTGTAGTGAAAAGAAAGCTGCCAAAAAATTCATTAACCCATCACAGAAGTACAGTAAGTACTTACTTGCCCTGCATACCACCTTCAACATCTGCAGTGAATCTATACTTCTCCTGCCAAGAGAACACCCCCCACGCCCACCTATTGGATTTGCTATGTGGTGTACTGTGGAATTCAATTCAAACATGTACACTCAACCACCATGGTTAAGGCGGAACGCCTGGGTGAACCAGCACCTATACTGGTACCATGGTAAAAATCCTACATTGATTTAGGTTGCTTTTAACCATGGGAAAAGGAAGGCACGCCTTGGCTGAACCGGCACCTACACTAATACCAAGGTAAAAACCCTAAATTTGTTTAGTTTTTTTTGAACCATGGTGAAGCAAGGAGACCTTGGGTGAACCAGCACCTACATGGATACCACGGTAAAACAAATCCTAAATTTATTCTGGTTACTTTAAACCATGGTCAATATCCCATCCTGAGATTAAATCAGGGTCTCTGAGTTGAAATTTAACATTTCCTGGATTAAATATGGTCACTAAAAGGCCTCACTCAAGAAGGTGAAGGTACCAGTATATATAGGTGTTAGGTTAGGTTAGGTCACCCTGGCAAGGTAAGGACTAAGGACCACCCAACCACACCAGGCTCTCAGTTACTGCCTGATGTTACTGTACAGATACACACAAAACTAATATTTTTCTGTCAATAATATTATACTTGTGGAAGTCAAATAATACACACCACCTTCAGTACCTAAGAAACAAGTAGTCTATGAGGACATTTAAAACATAGATAACCTTAAGACTACAGGAGATTAAAAGGTAATGTAGCTCTAGAAAACGATGGTAAAAGCAAAATAGAACCCTGATTAGCAAACCTGTTGTTTAGCAAATGGGCATGTGAATCTGCTCATCACATTGTGGTGCAATGCATAAATGTCTTTAACTCTTCCAGTGTTCAGGTTTCTCTCCCCATGACTAGGACCTTATGGAATGTGTGGAACCAAGCCCTGTTGGTGCTCGCTTATTGGTTATACCTTTTTTGACTTCATTATGAACATCTCACTAACCAACTTCTCTGGTTAGAGATCACACCTTTGATCTGACTAAGAATTGACAACCCCTGCAAATGCTAGCAAATTCAGATTGCAAGATCTTGTCTACAATCAATACATTTCTGAGCTATGATAACCCACCTTCCCCCCCCCCCACCCCCCCCCTTCCCCCCCCCACTCCCCCCAACCCATACTTTGCACTGTCTAGCATATTATACATAAATTT
>Ga0116227_10004365_pt1 | contig 30720 bp, 24 predicted proteins | sample S1TSphgellanicum_FD_89693 | JGI IMG/M metagenome (GOLD analysis project Ga0116227, IMG submission 89693) | Host-associated microbial communities from peat moss isolated from Minnesota, USA - S1T2_Fb - Sphagnum magellanicum MG | ecosystem: Host-associated > Plants > Peat moss > Unclassified... | reverse complement strand
ATTAAATCTTCCATAGGTAGGGCCGGAGTGAACCAGCAGCCACCAGTGCACCAGTTTGGGATGAGGCTGTTCAGGTCGTTTCAGGATGAACCCAGACCCATCCAAGTAGGCATTTTTTTATTTTCCCCCGCCCTGCCCAGCATTTTGTAAGCCCCCTTCTAAATCCACTACAAGTAGCTTTGGAATACAGGAGACCTTTGCAACTGTGTAGGAGCTGTGGAGTGCATTGGAGTAGGTTTGGAGAGTGTTGGAACAGAGCTTTGGAGCGTTGGAGTAGTTGTGGAAAGCGTTGGAGCAGTTGCAGACAATAACATTAAGAGGTGAGCCCCTTAACTACTTTATGTTTTTTTTGGTGACAGTGCAATAAAAAAACACAGTTTCAATAAAGCAGGTCCAAGGCTGTGAGTTCAAGACGGATGAGATGGAGAATGTTTTGCTGATGGTTTTGCAATATGTGAACAGTGGTGATGTTGTTGTGGGTGTGACAACAAAGGAGCAAGTGAAGTGGTCTGCTGCAGTTGTGAGAAAACAACTCTAATCATGCTGCCCATATGGTATCACAAGCTGGAATTAGATGAGCTGGTGGAACAAGGTCTTCAAGATACAGATCCCAATAGTCTTTGACCATGGCCACCTTCATCATCACCATGTTGCGTGCCTTCAAAATATTGCTGCCATGGTCGAAAGCAAATCAGCTCATGTTGTCACTTCCTTGTGGATTGTAACCATTGCAGAAACACTGCATGATATCTATTTTGAGACTCATGGAAGTGCAATGCTCCAGTATGAAACCTCTGATCATGGGGCAATCTGAGTGCTCTGCAAATTGAGTATGACAAATCATAGAACTTCTAATGCTACTAACAACTGTGTAGTACAATGAGCTCAGATTTGTACTGCATTGCCAACTCAGCAAGAAGTTGTGCTATGTCATCCACTTGGTGTTGTACAGTGTTTATTGCATGTTGACTATGCAAAGGTTGGCTGGGTACATTTGGAGAGGAAATTGTCAGTTGGTGATTACTTGGGTTTAGCAAGTATTTTTGCAGTGAATTAATGGGAATAGTGGTGTCCAACTGGTATTTTGTCTGGTAGTATGCACTTGTGGAAGATAGATTGTTCAACATTCCTGAGCAAACACACCAACCTCATAGATAAACAACTCCATGGTTACTTGATACATGCAATGAAGTGTGCTTTCAAGATGTGGGTTGTGTTTAACATGCATGCAGGCAAAGAAGGCAGACAAGTGTGAGCTGCTATTCACAAAACTGAGTTTGCAGCAATATAATGTTGTTCTGTTGTACTTGCGGCACTGTGAGATGTTCTGAAGATGATGTCTTGCCAAGGATTAGCATAAAACCCACCTTTCCATATGGATAGCAACTACTCTCGTAGAGGAATAAATCAGGATCTAAGTCTCTGTAGTTCTTCTTGGCAGAACCCTGAGCTGTCCAAGTTTTGTCTGCAATTCAATGTTGTAAGACTCCAAAGCTTCATATTCTAGGTTTCAAGTTCTTCAAGGGGTTGTGCTCCACATCACTTCATCATCTCCAATCCAGGTAAGGATCATATTTGGTTGCAAACTTCCTGAGGATTATTCTGAGGCTGAATAGTCGGCAAGTCTGCTATGGTTCCCATATGACCCTATGTTTTCTGGATGTTTTCTGTTCCTTCTTCACCAGAAAGCACTTAAAAATCAGTCAACACACAATGATTGGATATAAGGATTGCCGTTCTTTGAACATCTTATGCAAAAGATGCAACCGACCCAAACATCACAATTTCCAAGAGCAAATTACAAGAAAGTCAATGAAGGCCCAAATGCAGAGAGGAACACAGAGAGAAGAGTCATTTGATAATCATTGCATGCCTTTCAGTTGCAAGTTGTTTTAAAATGGGTTAAATCCCTTACCATTTGTCCGAATTTGCAGGTGGAGGAATGCTGCACAACAACGTCATCATCAAGCTGGTAGCACATCAGCAACGACGGACTAACCCCACAGATAATAGTCTACAGATGTTGGATGCAAACATAGAAATCTTGGGAGCAACCCCAATGCTCTTTTTTATTCAGCACCGTATTTCAACTTTATTATTGTTTCTGACTGAGCAACCAAGTTCTCTGGAGAAAAGCAACTCTCCAACCGTAGCAACTTTACAACAAATGTTACATCTTGTCTCAAATGTTTTTTTACTCCAATGCCTACATCACCTGTGCTCAGCATCCTTTTCTAGAATGGGATAAAATCGCAAAACTTTGATTAGTCAGAACTACATTTGGTAATGGGGATCTGAACCATGAAAAATCCCACATGCAACCCTTCGAAATTATGTCAAATGAATGTAGAAACAACCCAAGAGAGAAACCACATACTAGACACCCAGTTCCAGACTCATTTGGAATCTGCAATGTTTGATCCCTTACAACATTCAGGGACTCAAACTGTCTTTTGGATTCCCTTGTCAACATGAATTCTATGCTGATGGAAAAACTGGAAAAACTGCATCCCAAATCTGATTGCTTGTTGACCTAAGATAGAAGAACTCATTGGTCTTGTGGAATTGTCAACCAGTGACCGCGTTGAAACTGTATCAGAGACAACTATTGGACCCTAGATCTGCTTCACCTAAACCAGTTCCAATCATCATCATCACTGGAATATAGCGTACATGACACGAAATGGATCATTCAAGAAAGTGTCTTTTGGAGGCAATGGTGTAAGAGCATCCCCACTGGTGCTCAGTATGTGACCGTGCAAAAATATTTCTCACATCCAAGTTTAGTTATCTATTTTTGCAACCCCACCCATAAAACTGAAACGGGGACTGCAAATAAGTGGGAACTAGTAATAGCAAACCACCTGGGCCAATCATTGTGATGCGCGAATCAAAAACAGGGAGCACCAGTAAGATCGTATTTATTACACTCCTCTCTATCAGGTTCATTCACAGCTTTGCTGCGCTTTTCACCAGCCTTAGGAAACTGAGCAAATTTGAGGGGGAAAAACCATTTTCTTGAGCCAAACCAGCATATGTCTTCATCCAATTTTAATGTGCACTTTTCTTCATCTGATTTTAATGTGCATGGTCACATACCAAGCACCGGTGGGGATGCTCTAAGCATGGATGAGCCTTGCTGATAGATTGAGGCCTGTATTTCAAAATCCAAATAAATCTAAGCACCAAATGCCACACTCAATGCACCACAAGACAATGGCTGTTTCCAAATTATTGAAGAATCTAGCCAGGAGTAGGTTTTGTGTAAGGTAAGTACTAAGGACCTGGAACGGGGCTCTTCCCAGAATGAGGGCCCTGAGCAAGGTGGGTGCTGTGCTTGGGACCAAATTCCCAAGACAGCCCTGTTCAATGCCCTTTCCCAGCTTAAAGAACTGGTAGAAGGTGACCTCCAAATACACTAGAAAATTTCTCTGAGTGCTTTATACACCTAGCAATGATACATTATAGAAGAAGATGAGGGTGAATGGGGTGTGCATCTACCCCACTTATTAGCTAAGGAAGAGTTAAGATGCATGGTGTGGTTGCCAACTATGTGGGTTCCAACACTTGTTTTTTGTTCTTATTGCACTCATCCAATAATCTCTTGGCCACGCCTTGATAGGTGACAATGAGAATTTTTCTATCAATCTTGATGCATTTAATTACTAGCCAATAGTTGCCATCTTAGGTAAACATGCAAAAAATTTGATAATATTCATCATGTGATTGCTTAAAAGCTTGAAATTTCATATTAATATTATAAATAATCATATTGATATATCGATACACACATGCATTCTTGGCACAATATGTCATGTGTTACCACATCGATGCCTACAATGATCATTGTTGTCACACATACAACACATAACAAATAAAATCTTGAATGGTACATCATATCCAAATCAAAATGAACTCACCTACAATACATAGGAATTCAAGCCCAAAAACATACAAAATGAAAACACAAACAACATGTGAATGAAAAATACATAAAAATAGGAAAAACCTGCAAAACATACCACATTATATTCTAAAATCTCAAATCATCAAAGAAGGATTTGAGATCACAAAACTTGAGTTCTATACCCAATTCACAAATTAACTTATACATGTTCTCACTAGAATTGGTTCATTGTTAAACTACACATTAAATTAAATTAACCTAACTAGGCTAGATTAGGTATAATCAATTTAGACTTGATTATATAAATAATCACTACCACCTAACATCTTTCATGGTATTTAGTTCATCCATTTTCTTCCAAATTTTCCATTGCCCATGACCCACCTTTTGTTCATTAATTTTCTCGACTTTCAATTTTGCTAACCCACATATCTATTGGATAATTAGTAATGCTTTGAAATGGAAGGTAAAATAACAAGGAAATTATAGGACAAAAAAGGTAAAGTAATTAAAAAATATTTTTATTTAACATTTATTTATTATTCTTCCTTCCTTCTTAAGGAAATGAGTAATTTATTTGGGATTTCATCTTTTGCCAACTAATTCATTCTTGTCCATTGTCCAATTTTTTCAACTTCCTCAAAATTTGTCTTTCCCAACTCATTCCATTTCCATTCATTGTCCCAACTTTTTCAACTTTTGTATATTTCATCTTTTGCATCTAATTCCATTTTCATCCATGAAAAAAAATATCCAACAATTTTACACAATCTCAACCTATAAGAACACTTGGTATTTGATGAACTTGATTGTTGTGGAAGATGAATAAATCAATAAAAGGGACTATTGGCAAAGGTGCAATGTTGAATATTAAGTAGAAGCCCAACAAAATAAATAACTCATAATTCTTATCAATGTTGAATGTAAAGTAATCAAATTATATATTGTATACTTGTGAAACATGTAATTTATTTGGGTTGAATAATCTAAGTTAAAATGATTATTAATTATATGCAATAATATTCATATATATATATATATATATGGGCATGTTCAAGTTAAGGGTTAATATGGTTTCGGTGATATAATGGTGATGGGTTTAAATTGGTGATTATGACATGTAGCTAGTCTTTTTAGTTGCCATAGGTACATCCTACCTTTTTTTCTTATCTTTGTTTTAACCTATTGCCTTTTTGTATGCAAGTACATTGTGTAGTTGTAAAATGCACATCTCCATTCATGATGTTGCCAAGAGTTAGCATTGCCGTCAAACTCTAATCATGATGGCAAATGGTTCCTTAACATTTGCAAAATAGTCATCAAGTTCCTTTTCTTCTCCATCTTTTTTCCCTTCCTTCTATTTTCACTTTTTTTTTTTGCTCTTGCATCATTTTTTGTCATGGAAGTTTTTACATCACTCACAATCTCTATGTTGTTATTATAGTGTTTTTTGTGGTTGTTGTGGAGGTTGCTCTATGTCATCATTATTTTGTGTTGTTGTTATGTCACATGTAGTTGGTCCTTTCCTTCAATGTTCTATTCATGTAGTTGTTCAAAGACTTTGTTCAAGATTGTGGGGTTGTTGTTACAATGTTTTTCATGGTTGTTGTGGAAGCCATTCCTCATTATTACTATGTGTGGTTTTGTTACATTGCTAGTAGTTGTTCCTTTCCTTTTTTTTCCTTCCCTTGCAATTCTGCAAAGATTTTATTGAAATTTTCGTGGTTGCTATTGTTCATGGTTAGTAGGTTACCATGGGAGCCACTCTACATGATCATTGTTTGTGTTGCTATTAGGTCGCTTGTAGTCATTATTTTCTCTTTATTTTTTTCACACAATTGCTCAAAGATTTTTCTTTTGATTTTTAAAAAAAAAATTACATCTTGTTTGTAATGGTTCTACCTATAGAGTTGTTATTGTTGATCCAATTTTTCCATGTGGTTTTGAGGTTGTAAGAGGTTTTTTTCTTTATTCTAAGGTTGAAAGTGAAATTGTGAATCTAATGGGAGTTTGGATGGAGGATTTCTTGGGATTAGATAATAGAATGTTGATTGAAGGAATGAAAAATGTTATTGTCCTACATTAATGCAATTTGTTTGTGATTTCAAGTTGTTAATGACAAAGGAGGTTGGAGATTGGGGGTCAAAGCCAAAAATATAACATGGTATTTGAATTTTTTCATGGTGCAATATAAAAATGAAATGTGGGTTGAACACTTTTTAATCATTAGAAAAAGTCATTTTGTAATTAATAGAAAATTTGTGACCTTTGATGGAAAAAAAAAACACTAAATACAAGCGTGTTATTCTTATTGACATCAAAGTTGCTTGCTCGCTTTATAAGCTTGCCCATGGAGCTAAATATCTTTAATGTAGCAAATTGTTCATGATCAACAAATCTTTTGAAACATGGTTTTACATGAATGTTGTGTTTAAAAGCTAGATTTGGAGGTGATAATTATCAAGGGTATTGGTAGGTTTCAAGGATTGGTGTAACCTCCCTTCTATTCATGATGTAAATGATTATATGAAAATTCACATTCAGAAACCTAAGGGTGCTATTAATTATTTTTCTTACAAATCCAAATTAAAGTTCATAACATGCAATTATAAGCAATTGTTGATCACGAAAAATGATTTTGGGATGTTTTTATAAAATTGTTTCGGTCTATGAATGATTATATACTTTTGCGACTATTTAACCTTTACCAAAAAGCTACTTGCAATGACTTCTTAGATCATGAACATGGATCACATGATGGCATTCATCTTTACATCATTGGTGACAAGGGTTATTTACTTTTGCCCTAGCTCATGGTCTTTCATAAACAAAGTGCAAACATCAAACACACTTTTGGAAACATTTTACAATAGACATCTTACTAAGGGGAGGAATGTAGTGGAAAATGTTTTGGGGATATTAAAAAAAATTTCAAAGAACTTTTGTTGAAAAAAAATCTTCATGTTCAATTTCTTCCTAATGTAGTTATGTGTTGTTACATTTTGTATAACATGATATTAGACAAAAGGGAGGTTGATGTAAACGTGTTGATGTTGTAGTTAAAACATGAAGATGCACAAGATGTAATAAGAAGGCATCAAACAATAGGATGGATGCAAAACTCACTAAGACAAAACTTACTTAATTAGAAGGTAATGAACTTTTAGGATTTAATCAATGTTTGATTTAACCAAGTATCATATATCTAGGGAACAAAAGAACATATAGAAAATGAATAAGTTAAATTATCATCAAGTTGCATGATATTATCAAAGGAACTAAATTATTGTGATTGAACTAAAATGAACCACTGAATTATTGTCATTGAATTGAAATGATCTATTGTCATTGAACTATTGAACTCAAATGAATTATTATTAGCATCATATTAATCATAAATGTACAATTGAATTTTATTTATTTATTTGGCTTTGATTTGCATCCCTCCTACTTGATAATGGATCTTTTTATCATTTGATAAATGTTTTTTTAAAGTCAAGAAACTACATTTTGTAATATGTTTGTTACAAAAATGCCATGCATAAATGAAATGGTTGAAATGTTCAAATGTGAAATGATGTCAAGTTTAATGTTGAAATGGAATTGAAATGTTCAAATGTTGTCAACATCCATGTTGTCAAATGAATTGAGCTATTGTCATTGAATTAACAAATCTTATCAAATTCAAATGTTATCAAATCTATTGTTGCTATCAAATTCAATGTTGTTATCAAATTCAATGTTCAAGTGGCAATTTAACTCAACATGAATCTTGTTTTTTTCCAAATCAATTGTTAGTAGTTACTTTTCATTTGTGTTTTGACTATTCGAGAATATTATATCATTAAAAGGAGATTGAAAAATGTTGACTACTGGATGCATTTATGTTTGATCTTTTATGAAGGCATGGCACATTGTCGAATTGAGATTAGATGTAACATTCACCAAATTTTTATTCATCTTGTAAGCCTTCTTATCCCTTTATATCATATATGTAAATTGTTTTGTGAATGTATTCTCATGGGACTTGGTTTGGTTTTCTTAATTTCAAACTGACTTGCATTGATATGGTCCATGGTGCCCACTAATGTCTTGTTCTTTTTATCATTGGCTTTAATCACTAAAATGAATATTGATGATATTTTCCTTTTGATCCAATGCTTTTAGGAATTATTGTTGTTCCATGTGTTGGATGTCTGCTAGTTTTCACATGTGTTCTAAAATCAAAATCACCGATATTTACAAAGGCAAGATGTTGAAAAAGATTACTTGGGCTAATAGATATTGAGAAAATATCCAGATTGATTACATTGTTTCCAGTAGTTCCCACATTGATGCCTTAGTTGAATTGAAAAACCTCTTGGTCCTCTTTAAACACATCATTTTCTATTGTCAATTTTTCCATTAGAGATTAAGGAGGTTGTGTAGGAAAGTTTTCTTCCTCTTATTCTCCTTGTTTTACATAGACTTTGTCACCTTTTGTTTACAAGTCTTTGATATGCATTAGAACATTAACATTCTTCTCCCTTTAGAATTCAATCACATGATAACAATTTTCATTGAACTACTTAAGCAAATGGAGTTTGTTTTGCTCTTCTATTTGCACACCTAGTATGAAATGTTATTGCCAATGCCATTGCGATAATCAAATATCTTTTGTAGTTTCCATGGATGCAATTTCACTTGTCTTTGCACATCTTGCCAATTCTTGGAGTCTTTGAGTGTGCCATTGATTGCAAGTCCCTTAATAATTTGTTCCATTGTTGTGTTGTAGAAATCATGTTTGCTTATGGATTAACAATTTGCCTCAGAACAATTTGTTCCTTGTGTTTACAACGAATCAATGCCACCACCTCTTTTGATTCCAATTCGAATTGTGTCACCATGAAGGACCTCCACTACCTGATTTTTTTATTCCTCTACATTGTTTTTTGAATTGTCCACTAGATCCACCTCCTTTTGACTGCAATTGGAGTTTTGTTGTTGTGAAAAACCTACACTTTTTTGACCTTTACTTCTTCCTTTTACACTATCTCTTGGATTGTCCACTGGATCCACCTCCTCTTGAATGCAATTGGAGTTGCACTATTGTGAAGGACTTGCATTTCCTTGATGTTTGCTTCTTCCTTTTATAATATTTCTTGAATTGATTCTTGAACTGTTCACATCCAGAGCCTCCAATAATCACGCTTGTGATGGTTGTAGAAAGATGAAGAGATTGTGTAATTGATTGACATGATGGTGAGATGTGTGTTAAAGAGATTGTGCAACTTTGATTAACACAATGGTGAGGTGCATTGTAGGTGATTGAGAAATGCTTGATTTTGTTGATGCTATAAATGATCATGGCAATGGCGAATGCATAGATGTTGTTGAACAATGATGTAATGGTGAGATGCGCAAGAAAATAGAACAATGGTGAAGCATGCAAGAAAGCAAAATGATGGTGAGGCTACGAGAGAATGAAACGATGATGAGATTAGGTGATGGTGAGGCAAACAAGATAACGAACCTTGTCGATAAGCTATTAACTAGGATCACGAACTATTAAGCTATTGATGATGCTAAAAACTTAAATCTTCATTTTTTGAAATTTTTGTATCATGGTGACAATAAACTAACATCCTCCTAACTTCAAAAGTTTGCTTAATGATAACAATACCACATCATTTGCCACATCAACTATTTACAAACAATTTGTCTCAAGTTTGAACAAAGGTTATTATTATTCATTTTTATCATCAACATTATCTCCATGTCTGAATGGGGACCATAAGTAACTTAATATGAAAAATAAGTAAGTTAAAATCTTGTTCTGTTGCAATGTCAGCTTTTAATAAAGCAGCTAAAAAGTTGTGTTTGTCTCTAATTACACACCAAAAGGAGAAACTCTGAAACAATTGTCATATCTGTCGGATGGATCAGCCCATGGTCAATGCACGTCCCGTCCTGCTTTTCATAACCAGAACTTTTTTGCTTGCCCACACAACAAAAGAATGCCATTTAGGTGTACAAAAAAGTTGTATCCAGTTATAGTTGGAAAAATAGTGGGACCACCTTGGGCTTCGGAATATGGTCCAAAAAAAGTCCCAATTGGGACCTACATTTGGTGAAAGAGGACGAACATAGTGGTGTCGGTTGCTTGACAACTCAATTACCAAATTAAGAATGCCAAGGAAACAAATACTAACACCGACCAGTTGAAGTGAACCAACACCGTGTCACCGACCACTGAACCAGGACACCATGCTGGATGGATGGATGGTATATGGACAAAGAAACAATTCATTATAGAGTATAGTAGCTTAATGGATTTTGGCCCTTAGGTAGTAATAGGTCTAATTTTTATATGAAGATTTCTGAAAGATGATAATTTTGGCTTGTGTTGAAACTTGAGGTTAGTTCCAGAGTTCTAATATTTTGAAGGATTTTGGTTTCTTTTAGAGGAGTTTTTTGAAGATTATATTTTTGCATGGTGAAATATTTGAGTTTTCATAATTATTTATTTTACCTTAAGATACTCTTTAATGTAAATGGCAAGGCCACAGTTGTGACAGGCCCCTTGTTTCATGATATTATTATTATCAAGAGCGACGGATCCAAGCCGGAACCGTCTGAGGAGGACGTCAAGTCACACCCTCGCTATATTTAGCTACTGTCCGTAGCCACTGTCCGTCCAGAGTCAGGGGAAGGAACTTTCTTCCTTTACAATATATAATAATTATCCTCTAGTTAGCTAGATACTAACTACTAACCATCAACATGAATATGCCTACCTACTATCCACCAACTGCCTTACCTACTTACCTAGTAACAACCCACATTCCTTACCTACTTGCCTATGATAATTCGAGGGAGGGGAATGGGGATAATTTTTCTATTGTATCTAGCGAGTGACTTGCGGAGTATAAAATCCCATCGGGCTTTTTGAAAACAGAAAGTTCTGCTCTTGCAAGCATTCCATTTTTGTAAAGCTCGGTTTTGTTTTTTCCTTTGAGAAAAATAAAAATTTGATGCTACTTGGTAAAGCACAAGGGCAAGATTGCAGCATCTGCAAGAGGGAACTGGCATTATTTTAATCCAAGTTATGAGTGAGGACAAGTTTTGGTCGGTTATTGATTTTTTTTTCAATATCCACAAGGTCAGTGCTCATATGAAATGCCTAGGTCTCAATGTGGTTAATTTAATTATTATTATTTCAAAAATGGTGAATAAAATCCTGAAAAATTCGTAAATTTTTGTGTGATTTTTTTCTTTCATTTTTGTGGTGAAAAAAAATCACCAAGTTACAAAAAGTCAGTTGTGGATGAACCTCAACTGAGTTAATAATTGGTTTCACCTCGGTAACTAATTCTGTAAGAAATAGGTCACATATAGAAGTTAGATAGGTAGGAAAATAGGCAACTACTAGGGTAAGTAGATGGTTTATACATAGGTAAGGATTGTTTTTACTACCTACCTTATAACAACCTGCTTGTGAGTTGTTAGTGGATAGATAGTTTTTAATAAAAAAAAGCAACTGAGCTAACCACCATGGTTGGTTTAACTAGGGAGGTGAAACCCAACAGAAAACTGTTTCCTGACCACTTAGCATCCATCCTTCATGGTGGAGCTAGTGGGTGCTGGTTCACTTTGCTCTCTTTCCAGTAGCCTACCTCATTTAAGGAAAAAAAAAATTGAAAACTATAATCAGAGTCTAAACATAAATTATAATGACTATTTTAAAAATCCAATTAAATTACTATAAATTCAGACCACTAATTAACATTATGATAAACTATGCAATGAAGGTACGATCGAAAAAAAAACATTTATTTTAAAAAAATGTTCAACATTCAAAACAATTTTCACCCAAACTCAATGAACTAGTGATTTCTATTTCCAATGTTTCAAAATCAAAATGAATCATGCCTTGTAGAATGTCTCATTAGCCTCAAATCAAATTTTTCATGTACTTGCATTGGCTTGTAAATTTTGTGAAAATTTTCATTTTGGATTAGAAATGTTGGTGTTTAGCACCTTTGGCATCATGGAGGAAATATCAAGAACCTTACCATCTCTAAGAAGATCAACTAACATAGTTGGATCCATCACCATCACATTGACATTTTAACAATTATGAAATTGGTGCCCAATTTGATTACTAGAGTTTGGATGAGAATTATTGCATGTATTGATCAGCGCCTTTTCTTCATAAGTTTTTTGTTTCTATTTGAAAACTTTTTGTTGGCTGGATGCTTCATGCTTTTTCATCATATCATTCATCATCTTCAATCCATTTGGGGTTTCCCCAAAATCATTGTTTTGATTATTAGCAAACATGTAGTCTTCACCTTTGCACCTTATTGAACATTTGGAACCTTAGTAGTACACACACCTTTTTCAATATAATATGCCTTTTTCAATTTAACTTCTTGAAAACAAATAACAAAACATACATATTGGGGGGATTGACACATTATCTTTATTTTATTTTCCTTATTTTTTCCCTTTTCGTCAAGTCAATGAAGTAGCAAAAGTTTTATTCTCACTCCCATGAGCAACAATAAATGGCTAAAACTACAAAATCAAACTTGATAAATAAAGAAAATAATAAGATGTAATCTTGCAGATGGAATTTCCAAAACATACTTCAAGAGTTTGTTGTTTGGCACATTCTTTTTCATAAGCCTCTTGATACATTAGTTTGTTTCTATTCAAAGCCTCACCAACTATGATTCATTGCACAACTTGATTCACAATGCATTTCTTTGATAATTGTATTTGTTGTAGTTTTTAGCATCCTGATGACTAGTTTTTTACATTCCATACTCAATTAGAACCAATGCTTACTCCATCCTTGTGATGCTAGTTGCATGGCATGTTTTGTTTGTAATTCGTTTCCCCTTTAGTTCTTCAATATCTTGTGTCACACATCGTGTGGTGGTGGCCAAGGCATTTTTCCCCATTGGTGACTTCATAAACTAGACATTGTCATTCATTTTCACCTTAGTTTTTGGAGTTAAAAAAAAAGGTGTGGACCATTTTCACTTCCTTCCAAACTAATAAATGTTTTATAATTTCTTTGTAACATTCAATCATTGTTGGATTTGGATAATTGATTATAGGATGTTGGTTTTCAACACCATATTGCTTCACATCCACTTTCTAATTCTTTGATGGTGATGGTGTATATCATAAAAACTTTTTAAAAACATCAACATGAAGGATGAAATCACAATCATCCACCTAATGCATTTCCCAACCAACTTGAATGAAAAATTTGTTATTCAATCCTTCAAGAGTTTTCAATGAACAATGATTGAAAGCAAACATTATAGCTTCTTGATCAATTGTCAGAATGTCACTCTTAGTACATCCAAGTCCAACTTTAAAAGATTCTACGACAACTTAATTTGCTATTAATTTCACTTTGTGATAATTAATGTCAATGAGAATGTTTAATTTTTTTCCAAGGTTTACACCATTCCCTATTATACTTTGTTCTTGCCTAAACCATATGAAACGACCAACTACACAAAACATGTTAGAAATGTTGGTTGGAGGATAAAATGACTTATCTTGCTTCATAATCTGAAGCATGAAAAGAGCAAGCATGTCCATAAATGAAGTCACATCCTTTGGTTTTGATAGATCAACGATGCTTAACTCAACATGAAACCCATGATGCTTTTGGAAATCTCAAAAGACCTTTTTTGCCCAAGTTTTCGCAAATGAAATTTTGACGTCCCTTGTTCATTACACGGTCCATTTTTTTTGGATCTATATTGTGAAACAAACTCCCTTCTTTATAAAGAACAAGACAAAGATTGACACCATCATCTACTTCACAATTCACATCATGAAATTCTTCTCCATGCGGTACAAAAAACTCCTCAAGAACATCTAAGTCAGTTTGATTTGCATTATTCACAAGCTTGACACATATTCATTTTAAACTACATAATCAAATTGCAATTTAAAAATAATTTGAAAAATCTTCAATTCAAAAAGGTCTAAATACGAATCATCACACTTTGCAACTCTAGAATTGAAAGATTTTGTAACCCCGTTCATTTGAAGATGTGTCCAGTAGAGGTTTGACACACTTTTGATATTACTCACTCTCACAACCTTTCAAAACATTGGTAATATCCACCATGCAAAGAAAAATATAAATACAGAAAACCAAAACAACAATTATCTCCAAGGATGCATCGAATATAAAAATATTTTCAAGAGAAACCTCTACATCTTAACTGATTTTACATTGTTAAAATTGGAGAGTCAAGCATGAATTATAAAAACAAGAAACCTACAAAATTCAAAAAAACATCTTAATCAATTGGTGCATCATTAAATCTGAACCATCAATTTTCATCATAAAATCCTACATAAATTCATAAAAATATCTTTATCATATGCTTCCTGCATAATGCAGGGTGAGGCACCCCTGGGAGGGGCTTCCATTAATGAAGCCCTCGGTTGTCAGGGCTTCATTAATGGAAGCCCCTCCCAGGGGTGCCTCACCCTATACATAAGAATGAAAGAAGCATCTGTTTCAGTTCTTTGAAAACAAATCAGGATCAAAGAATCGTGTCAGTTTCTCAAAAACCTTAAAAGATTTGGCGATTCTTGGACCTTTTTCATTTTTGTTCAGAACCGTGGTCGTATACCAAAACCAGTTCTGAGAACTGGTGGGTAAGAAGTGGGTCTATACTCAGGCTGAGAACTGAGGAGTATCTGTCCCTCGTTCTAAGAACCGCCCAATATTGTTCCAGACCGATGTTGTTTTTAAAAATATACCCTCAAAATAAAAAATAAAAAATAGAAATTGTCTTTACCCATAAGGTAAGGGTATATATATACACACACACACACACACACATATATATATACCCATATATAATAAATAATGAAAAAAATGTTTATGTTTGGGAATTATTCAAACAATTAAAAACCCCGCCACTCGTCACAGCTAGGGAAAAAGCCTACAAACATATTTAAACTGATATTTTCCATCGTTGATTCACATCACTACAAGTGTTCCCCGACGTCGATTCACATCACTACAAGTGTTCCTCAACGTCGATTCACATTACAAGTGGGACTTGTGGGACCAAAAGTGGAACTAGCAAGCGACATGTGCCACCTTGATAACCATGGTGGTGGTTAGTTCAATTGCTTTTTAAACTACCGACCAATGTTTTTTTAAAAAGAAATTTTGGTTTGTAGCCAAAGTGAGGATCTTCCCTAGGAAGGTTTGGACAAATCTAACTATAAACCAGAAATAAAGTACAAATCTTTTAATCATCCCTCTATATTTTTGGCTATGCACAATGAAAATATATGAATTTCACATTTTATTTTTTTTTGCTTCTGATGACTAAAAATCATCAAAATCACTTCTTAAAAAAATATTGAATTTCACTTTTCAACAAAATTTCGCCAATAAAAAAAAGGGCTTCCACCTATTAACAACAACACATTGTGAAGTGGTAGTTGGTAGGTAGTAAAGACAACACTTACCTATGTATAAAAAATCTACTTACGTATTAGTTGCCTATTTTCCCACCTATTTACCTATATATTTATAGATATAAGACTTACTTCTTACATATGAGTTACCAAGGTGAAACCAGATGTTAACTTAGAGTTCAGCTTCATGCACAATTGAGAACAATCCCCACCCAGACCCCCAACTCAATGTTTGTACCTCCCTCAATAAAGCTGACATCCAAGATCAGTTGATTATTGTTTCCCATGCCCCACTCATAAACATGAAACTTTTGGACTGTACCAAAGGTAAGAGATTACTAATAGCCAACCATCTGGACCAATCAATGAAACAATACCTTATTGCCTCTTGTGCTCAAATGCAGTGCAAAAGCCATATTACTGCCCCCACCACTGGAACAAGATTTACTGTTAATTCTTCATCCAAAAACATGCTGCCGAGTCCCACCGGTGGGAGTGCTCTGAGCCATAAGGGGCATCCAGTGGATGGACGGTGCACTGGTGGGGTGGTGGTTCACTCAGGCTGAAAGTGTGAAATTGCCCCTTACAATTCTCACATGACCACTCCAACTGGTTAACCTTGAGGTAAAATTAAGGGTCAGTTTTCCATGTCTTCCGGCCACTCACTCTCCAACTGCAATGAATTTGGTCAATTTATTGGGGAAGGTTGTTTTTTTATGTTCACATCTCTATATCTCCACCCACTTTGAAAGAACTCACACCTGGCCAGTTTTCAGAGGTGAAGGGAGTTAAATGCAACCTGCTCCAAGTCAGAATAATATCTTTGCACTTGTACAACTTGGTTGAATAATATCTTTGCACTTGTCCAACTTGGTTGTTGAGGTAATGTGACTGGCATTTGTGAGTCTGGTGGGTGTCTCTAGGTCTTAGGGGGTAGGGATGGGCCACCCCTAGAAATAGTAGGAACCCACTTAATTATTGAGTGGGTTTTGGAACTAACTTTTGGGACTAAAATCTCAACTGGCCTATTTGGGTGGGGAAAGTACAAATAGTGGGCCAAGTGGGCAGGCACTCGTGGAAGGCCAGGGCGAATTGACCCCCCCCACATTGGGATCATGGTAAAAACCCCAAAACCCATTTAAATTGCTTATAAATATCCTAAATACTTGTGAATTATCATCTCCATAAGCTAAATCAGGGTCCTTAATTCCAAATCTATAATTTTTCGGGCCTAATAATATGGCCCCTTAAAATGGGTTTTGAGGTTTTTACCATGATTCCATTGTGGGGGTCAATTCGCCTTGGCCCTCGTGGAAACGTGCCCTAAGTCACTATTTAGTAAAATCGAGTTAGAAAGTAAAAAGTTAAGTACCGCGAAATGCTACCTACCTACGTTCTGCCCTGCCAACCCCGTCACGGACGAAAGCGCCGTCGTTCGCTCTTCCTCGACGAGTGCTTTTTCCGCAGCGCAGCGAACGAGAGAAAGAGCGTGCGAGGGAGCCATTCTCGCGGATTGTTTCCGCGTTTGCACTTCGCGACGTATTCCGCGATAGAGGAATTTCGGGGCCAGCCGTGCATGTAAGAACAGGTCCTGGCGTTCGCGATATGCTTCAAATCCCGTCTCGTTTGATGCTGGTTTGCTGCTGCTTGACGATCATCATCACCTCCTCCCCTCTTTGTTTCCGCGGGTATTACGTCTTCCGTTGTATCTGGTAATTACTTCTCTTTCTGTACATCCCACATTTTCCGCTTTCCGATATCCTGTTGCAATGTCGGGGGATGTGTGCGTGTGTGTGTATGAGTGCGTGTTTTACAGCATGCTTGGAAACTTTTTGATGCTTCTGGACTGGTCCTTTTTTTTGCTGCTGGAAATCTGGATTGTGTTTTGGTTTCAGTTTTGTGACTTCCAGGAGACTGTTTTGAGGAATTTTTTTCTTCAGTTCTTTCTACTCGAGTTGTGGATTTCATCTTCGTTAGTAAGTCCCTCACATGCCATGGCTACAGTCTTCGACTGCGGTTCTGGAATGCAAACGCGCCTATAAGGGCCATTTTTATCATTTCGGAGTGTTACCAAATCTGCCGGGCCTTCTTTGTTGCGCCTTGTCGTGGTCGATGTCTCCTTGAGAATATCCCGGTACACCGTTCCGATAGTCGGCACCTGGCATATTTTTCTTTTTGCTATTTCTCTAATTTCGGATCTTAAAAGGCTGGTCTGGAGTTTGCTTAAACCTTCTCTGCGATGGCTTTCCGCCTTCGGTTGGAAGTGCCGTCTCTTCTCCCCCATCTGTTCGCCATTTCCTTGACCTGTTTGTGAGGTTCTGCACGTCCGTCTACCTTATCTCAGATGGCTCAGAGTTTATCATCCTCTTTGCTCTTCGCTCTTTGTCTTTTTATCTGTGTTCTACCGGATCTGATGCAAAATTGATGGGAAATTGGCCAATTATGTTTGTGTTGGCCATGCAGTGAAGGCTTAGTTGAAGAGTCAGCGAAGAAGAACACTTCTGTCAGAGAAAGGAGCTGCACTGCACACATCATGTTCAGAATTTTATGAGCTTCCTGTCACTTACCAGTCAGACGACCTTAGTGAGAGCTGGACCAGGTAGAGGTTGTCAGTTAATTTGGATTGACTATACGCTCATGCAAGTTCCATGTCTGCTACCAACTGCAGCATTGCCGGAGTCTGCCAACAAGAGTGAAATGCAGTACATTTCTTCCATGAAGGAGAAAAATAGTGAAGTTGCCAAAATCAAGTCCATGTGATGACACAGGTTGTCAAAAGTTCAAACAAATTTCTTGGAACCAGAGATATCTGGAACAGATTGGGCACTGCTGAGGAATTGGGGATGGCAGCAAGGATCTGGAGCTGGAAGCTGAGCCTTAATAAGCTAACAACTGTGGCTGTACTCTCATAGTAAGAGCTGGGAACATACAAGCATCTTGACAGCTCCTGTCCATCCTCACCAGCCTTAGTTGGAGAAAGGAGGATCTGTGTAGGCCTGACAGGTAGTGGGGGCATTCCAGGAACTACTTGGCTGAGCTTCACTTTAAGGACAGGCAATAATATAACAGTAACAACAACAAAAGGAAACTAGTTTCAGACAAGGCAGGAGGAGGCAGACAAGGCAGGAGGAGGCAGACGAGGCAGGAAGAGGCAGACAAGTTGAGATTGACTGCAATCTTCAAATGGAGGCCAGTACAGGATCAGATAGAGAGAATGACCATGACATTCCTGCATATGGCGGCTGGGTGTATCACATGGGAACACATTCTCTGGGCTATCAGTACTTTCATGCACGCTACTTGGTTATCAGGGGAAAGTATGTAACCATGTTCAAGCGCAATCCAGTCGAACATCCTAGAGCTGTAAGTTCATCTGGGTTCTGTAATTCCAGCACACACACTCTCTCTTTGTATTGTTGGGTTTCTTTCCCTAAATTACAGTTTGGTTCTGAGGCCTTCTTCATGATCTCTGACTCTCTCAGGATGCTGTGCTGTTTCAGGTTCCTATCACAAGGGGGGTTGTTAGTCATCACTTGATGGTGGAAGATGTTGGACGGAAAATGTACCATGGAAGGGTGGGTGAAACTTACCACCCTGGAGAAGCCAACAGTCTGTCAGATATTAGGTGTATCTTTGGTGAATCTTGTCTGTAATTCTCAGGAGATTACCTTTAGGAGACTAATAACTTTTTGGAATAGCTGTCTCTTGAGTGTTAGCTGACATCACTGATGAGGCAACACAGCTTTTTGTTTAATTGGCTACAGGAAATGTTGAGTTGATTGTAATGTACATAGCTACACACACTGTCAGGATCTGAGGAAGTCAATGGCAGCTAGTCACTGCCATTCATGATGAAGGTGATGATGGTCTGATACTTTTTAAGTCCCATCCACAAGCACTACAACTGAACTCGTTATTCTCACTTTTGTTTTGGTGGTTTGCCAGAACTGTATAAGTGGAATTTTGGAGTTTTTCTCTGCAATCTTATGGATAGATTATTCTGAGAGTATCTCCACAAGAATCTTATGTGTAGGAGGTCAGCCTTTAAAGATATCTGGAAATGTCCACATCACAATGTAGGACATTGGACCTCAAATGTTGGACCTGCTGGATTTGATATTCAATGTTGGTTCATGGTGAGAGCTTGTGGAGGGGGAGTGGTGGGGGTATTCTGTACTTGAGCATCTGCTTATTTATCATGTTGCAAAATCCTGAATAGGGGTTAGTGTGTGATGTCTCTGGTTGATTTGAAGTGTGGTTTGGTCTTCTTCAGGCATGGTATGTGTTGAAGATTTACAGCCGTCTGGATCACAGCAGACAAGGAGAGGTAATACCTCCCCACCAAGGTTTTGTCGTGATCTTTCATGCAAGAGTAAGTGTGACCTCCTTATGAATTTTGTGCTCCATGTAGGTGCAGTCTCCTAGCTTTATGTCATCACTAACTGTGTCTGGTATGGTCTTGAGCAGTTTGCTTGCACTAGTGGGGATGAAGTTGAGAAGTGGATATCTGCCTTCCAACATGCAAAGGAACAGGTGACATGATAATATTGTGCCTGTCAACTTTTCCCAGCTGATTTCCTATATGCGCAGACTACCTACTTTGCAACAGAACAGTATCAATGTTAATAGTTCCAACATGAGAATGAGCTTCTCAAACATGCAGGTGTATTCATGTCAAAAAAGTAGCAGTGACTTCAATAGGAGATCTAGGGTAATGATAAGTTGAAATTCAGGGTAAATCGGTTTCACTTCATTGCTGTACCTGATGATGGTGTCTGACATTGATTCTGTCTGAGGGATGTAACTTGTATAATGTTCCTTGTGATACAGGCTGACTTTGCCAGTGGAAGGAATGGCAGTAGTAACAGAAGCATAAATTCTGATGATGAGTAAGTTGGGTTGTAAGCTCATGGTTGTGTCGTGCTTGTATTTCTTCTGATTTCTGTTCCAAGGGTCCTACCCAGTTTTCTGACACCCCAATTGTGCAGGTTCAACATGAATGGGCCTCGTCCGCACAGGTCATACACAAAACGCATTTCAAAGCTCATTACTATTGGCACAGGTCTGTCTTTGAGTTCTTTGAACCTATATGAGGTGTTGGGGTGTTGAGTGACCTCATGTTTGTGTTGGTTCCTCTAGTCAGAAAATGAGAGGATCATTAATGCAATGCTTCAAAGGCTGTCCTTGACATTCGGTCCATGTGCAGGTCGAGAATTGCTGTTAGGAAGGCCAACCGTGGTAATGAAAGAACCTGACTCAGACTGTTACTATAATTACCAAAGAGAAGATACAGTAGAGAAAGAGGATTGGAGATGCTTTCACACAGTGAATGGTGAGTATTTGTGGTCCTTCTATTCAATGGTTTTGACTTACTACAGAACTTAAAACATATGGATTATCTATATGGTTGTCAGAGGAGCAGACAGCAGCTTGTAAGTGATTCTTTTGTGCATGCAATATACGCATATATATGATTATTTATTGTGCTGAATGATCAGGCCTTCGCATCTTTGAGGATGTCACAGCTCCAAAGGTTCTCTTTACTGTCAGAGTTCTCTATGTTTCCAATTTCTTTATTTTCTTGTTTGCCTCTTCACATTGCAAGTAAAAGATGGAAAGAGACAAATTTTTCATGTTAGTTTTATAATCAAATTTTAGCACCTAATACTTCTCATTCCCATATTGCTTCTGTTAAGCTATCTGCCTTTATGGATTGCAGGCAGAGAAAGTGACTATATTGAAGGCAGTTGGAGTTATAGAGTCATCTCCAGATACAATATTTGACATGATTATGAGCTTGGACAAGTCACTCAGATACCAGTAATTGTTGTCTCAAACTTAAAAACTTCAGATTTCACTCTACTTCGCTGTTACTAGTTTTGATCTACCGTTGTGATTTCATTCTTCCTGTCTCATGGACTCACTCCAGAATTTCAAATCATGCACATGGACAAATTTTGATGGTGTGTGTGCATCTCTGCAGATGGGATGTGTTGACAGGTAATTTGGAACTTGTGGAGGAGATTGATGGTCATACTGACATTGTATATGGCTCCTTTGATCCTAAATACTTTAGAAGGTGGGAAATTCTCCTTGTTCCCCTACTTGCCCCTTCTCCAAGTTATCACCAAGTATCTTTTTGTTTGCAAGTAACTAGCTCTGATTATATTATTCCTTCACCTTTTATCCTAGCATCAGAATCAGGTCAGCTATCAATCCTCAGTATCCCAAGAGGTGTTTATTTAGCTCTCCATCAATGACATTGTTCTGAGTAACTAACTGTTAAAGCTGACATGAACATTTTCTTGGGGCATTTCAGGTTTCTTTCCAGACAAGACTTCCTGTTTTCTCGCAGCTGGCGCCGTGACCAGGATGGCTCTTATTGTAAGATTGCCTCCTTGCATTTGATTTCTGTAGGAATTGTAAGAATTACCATGGTTGAAATTAATACTAGTATCAGTAGTCAGGTTTCTCACTTGGTATGTTTTTGAACAATTACTGAAGGGTGTTGTATTAAAACACTGAGTTTCCTAGAGAGACTTTCCTAGAAGTTCTCTGTAGTATGAAAACTGTGCTGATGAGATTGGTTTGCATCTGGTTTACTCAGGGTGGCCAGCATGGTTGCAGTAGTGATAGAATAGCAGTATGAAATGCCACCTGCTTGTGTTTGCACTTGTTATATGAGCAAGTTTCAAAAGCGGGGTTTTTCCTGACTCATGAGAGACTTTCTTCCAATTGCTTGGCATGACAATGTTTAGAACAGAATGAAAGCAGGATTGAGCAATGCTCTCCAGTTTAAAGGGATGAGTGAATTTGATTGTGGGTTGGTCTCATGCTGGATGCAGCAATCAGACAAATCTCTACCACCCACAAGAAGCAGCCCATCAAATCTGGATTTCAGCGTATTCAGCTCAATCGTAAGTTCTCATCATGTGCATACATGGAGTAAATGGAATATTGCCTCATTGCAGCACAACCTCTGATTGTGGTTCCTATCTGACGTAAAGGCTTGGAGCTGGACTTGCCTTTGTCCTAACGATATCCTTGGTTTGCAGCCACCATCTGGGAGATTACTCCTCTACCCTCCAAGCCTGTGATTGGTACTCCACAATCACTAGTATCACAGATAGTGGAGGTGAATTCAACAGGATGGGGCCACTGGAAGAAGAGGGATTATTCCCAGTTCCATAAGACTATCCCTTATGTTTTACTTTGCCGCATTGCAGGTTGGCCTTCTCTTTATTTTCCTTGACAATTCCCCCCTCAGTTCATGTTGAACCTATTTTATACTGCAATGTAGTGACTCTATTTAATCAGCAGTTTTCTATTGGGTGCTACTGGGTCATGGTGTGGAGGAATCTAAATCTGTGGAAGGACCTTTGTCCCTCAAAGCATTCAAGACCTAACTTTAAAGTTGACATTGTCTTTATTAGGTATAAGAGAGGTCTTTGCAGCAACCCCTCAGCTTGTCTCACTTGGAAATCGCATAAACAACCTAAGTTTGAAGGACATGAAGAAAGCTGAGCTTCCAGGGGAGACAACAGTATTCATGGACTCACCTCATGACTCCCAGGACTTGGAATGCCACGAGGAGTTCTATGATGCAATCATGGCTGCAGACCAGGATGAGGAGGATGAGACTGAAGATCAGGAGTTGGTTACTAAGGAGCCCAACATGGTTTGTTACCTTCATGTGCTCTTTGGTTACATTGTGTTCCAAAGCATCTTCTTGACATACCTTTGCATGAGTTTCGTGTTCACTTGTTTCTTTTCCATATTCTTTCCACCTGCCACATTTTATCTGTGTAGTGTCTGTAGCAACAGTTATGCTGTAATGATAATTTCACTGGAGCTGGTGTAAGTAGCTTTAAATCACGTAAGTGTCCTTGAGAAAGTGAATATGATGAAGTGTGGGGAAGGAATGAAATTATGATTTACCCAGATGGAAGGGCATCACCAGATAATACTGTGGATAACTCTTTTGATTGGGAGGATTGTCCACATTTGACAACCAAACACTGGCTCCAATCCTAGAAGAAGTGCTATAATCCAATCTAGGAATAATCTAGCATCTGAGATTATTTGAGTGGATTATGTGAATCACACACTACAAAAATCCTTAGTCCTACTGTTATTGTTTTGTGCATGAATGGTTACAGACAGCAATCCAGAAATTCAGAGCAGGTTCATGGAGTGTCATGGTGGGCCTTTCTCACAAGAAACATCCTGGTACAAATTTTTTAGTTGCTTCTTATCCTGCCTGTTACTCTCTCACTGCAAAGGTAACAGTCATTTAAGTTTCTAGAATAAAAATCAACAACACTAAATCTTCCAACAATAAATTGAATTCAGGGTTATGGCCCAGAAGAGTTTTACTGTACTCCTATGATGCTTCTGGTGTGTCAAAAGGTAATTAATAGCAAGCAAAATCATAGACATGGAGATCACAGAGGAAGCACAGATCCCTCATGCATCACTGAGTGGGAAGGAATGCCGTGCAGCAAGCAGGATAGGCCAGGAGCTGGACTGGGGTGTGCCAGGATTTGAGATGAATCTCAACTTGTTCAATGGATCATTGTGCCGGACTGTAAATGAGTCTAATGGTTGGTCAGACCCTGGTGGCAAAGGCTTCATGGTTCGCAGTTGCACATATGACCAAGACAGTCTAAAGGTATCTGCACGCTCGTGCTTGTGATTCTCCTGTGTGTTTACATTGCTGCTTGTGATTGATGATGACCGTTCCAACAGATTGCTAGAGATAGCAGTGTTGTTCAGCAGTTATGCCTAGGAGCTATTTGCGATGATGTTATTTTGCTGAGTCTATTTGTTTTGAACAAGACTTAATATATGAGTTTTATCCTGATGGTACATAGTGTGATGTGTTATGACCACTAGATATCAGGAGGTGAGCCTCTCTTAAAACTTATGGCAGTAGACTGGTTCAAGGCAGAGCACAAAATTGACCATGTCGCTAGGCAGCCTGGCTGCTGTGTGCAGGTAACCTTGATCCTTTGCACTCTGCATGTTTTGTTGAGATGCATACATGTTCATCCATCCATACAGGAAGATCCTCTTGGGATTCAATATTGTCCATCATCAGGGAATCAATTGACCTGAGATGACAAACGCATCTTTTCAAATTACGCACTAGGCTTAAATTTTGTTTTTTTGTGTAACAGTCAGAGGCAGGGAAGAAGGCACCATTTATACTGGTTATAAATCTACAGGTAAAATTCACAATTCTGCTCAAACTCCTATTACCCAACCCATTTCACTCCTCAGAAGAACATCATTAGAACTCGAATTCTTGTTGACTTGTTCCTGCCAGGAACAACTAGTTTCCTTCTGGTCTTTCAATATCTGACAGTGACTCATCATGGATTTGAAGATGCAATGTCCTGGGGATGGCCTGATCATGTTCACATGGTGTGGTCAGGTACCAGCGAGACTCAATTATAGCTTGGTATTCTACTTCATTGCTGAGAGACCTATTCGACCAGGCTCATTACTGGATAGGTTTGCCAATGGGGATGATGCATTCCGAAATTCTCGTTTTAAACTCATCCCAAGCATTGTGGAGGTACTATATTTGCTTTGATGAAAACCTTTTGTATGGATTTGACCTAATTCAGAGCAGGAGAAAAAAGGAACATAAAGAGTTAGAAAGTATAGGTTCTGACTCAGAAGATACTCTGTGGCAGGGCTACTGGATGGTGAAGAGGGCAGTGGGCACCAAAGCTTGCCTCTTGGGCCGAGCTGTGACTTGCCATTATCTACGAGAAAATAACTTCCTTGAGGTATGCAAAGCAAAATGCTGAAACTTTGAAAGATGCAAGGACCCCCAATATACACTAGTATGACAACACATATATCTGTCCTCTTAGGCATTTCACTACCTTAAGCTTACATGACATCTATGAGATGCCATTGGGTGCTGTTGCACCATTGAATCTTCTTCAAAGGTGTACAAGCTATAATTGGGGTTGGGTTTTTTGATAGATTGATGTGGACATTGGATCATCATCTGTGGCACGAGGTGTGGTGGGTCTGGTTCTGGGATACGTTACCAGTGTTGTCGTGGATCTTGCCATTTTGATTGAGGTAATCAATTTTTATTTTATTAATTTTTTTTGGTTGCATACTCAGATGTTCCTTGAAGGATTCATCCTCATGGAAAGAGTTGGGACTATATGACTGATGGTGACATGTGCACTATTTCTAAAATGATCAGGCCAAAGGTGAGCAAGAGCTGCCAGAGTATCTTCTAGGTACAGTGAGAATAAACCGCATCGAAGTGGAGTCTGCTGTTACAAACAATGCAGGTTCACCCAATGGCACCAAGTGTTGAACCTGTATTTCAAGCGGTAGAGTGGTGAGAGGGAATAGCAGTCTCGTTACCCTCTTGTTCCTCCAACAAATGTACCATAATCAGGTACTTGGTATTTAATATATCATACCCACCACTAAAAACAGGCAGTTTCCTGAACTATTTAATTTTTCAAACAAAAGAGGTAATAGTAGCCCCATTATTATGCTCCAGAATTTTGACAGTAAGAATGAAGTACAAAATGTCCACAAATGTTTTGGAAAACACATTTGCAATCTAGTGGCAGGGAGAGTCATTGGGTTGTGTGCCTGAAGCGAGATTCTCTAGTTCTGGAAACACTCCAGTTTGTGATCTGGAACACTACCAAATTTTATTTGTTTTTCTAGTTTCTTCTTGAGGAATTATTTACTGCTGAAACTTACTGACCGATTCAGTAGTGTCTGTAGCATTCATACACACTAATTAGATGTGGTGTTGGCCCCAAGTGTGAATACATTGAGGGCTCAACTGATTTTTCCTTCCAAACTAAAATTTTGCAATTTGTTGGAATTTCCAGCAACAAAATCCACTCAAAAATCAATATCTTTCACACCTCAGCTCTGAAAATTGTGAAATAATAATCCAACTTGCTGAGGGCTTTCCAACAAAGCCAAGAACACCCTGAAATTCAGTTTTGTTTTTATATAGTTTTCATTGAGAAAATGGTTCAATAATCAATAACTTAACACTGTAGTACTGAACAGACTGAAATCAAGTTGGTGCACCCCACTCATAAGATATCAAAAGTGGCATGAAGCACTGTGGTATGGGACGTCCCAGGGTGAAACAAAACAAAACAAAACAAACCACCTTGCTTCACACATAGATGTCCCAACTCTTTAAGCATTGGTACTTTCGTGACCAGAAAATCATCATTGCACCCTCTGTACACTCATTACCAACACCCATGTACTGCATCACCTGCTACTGGCAAAGATTGGAGGTGATCCAAATCAAATAAAAGGGCAAAAGTGGGCAAAAGAGTCTAAACATACTTGTGCAACAAGCTGCAACTACATTTTTCACATGCATAGTAACAATGTACAAGGAGAAACTAGTAACAGAACTTCTCAAGCTCCCTTTGTAGGTAGATACTATGAACAATACTACCCATGACATTCTCAAAAATACTCAAGCCTAACTTCATTTGGACAGATACTAAAGCATCTTTGGGTTCTTCCTTGACCTAATCTTCCTCAAAGTATTTCTCTTCGGCATCCCGTGAGATTTCCACCATCCAATCGTCATCAAGTGTCACATCGTTATCAATTTGGGCGTAATCAGCATGCTCACTATCCCCACCAGACAAGAACTTTTCTTGCATTACTCGGGTGAAATCCTCCATCTTGTCGGCAATTTCAGCATCAGACAAAACCGAAGGAGCTGTCCCATCATCTTCCCTTGAAACCTGTGATCCCACATGCCTATCCATTTCATCCTCATGTAGATCGCTAGAGCTCTCTACTCCTACATCTAACTGGTTTGTTTGGGTTTCCTTGGTTTCTGCATCATGGATTGCTGGAATAACCTCCTCATCTTCCTCTGTATCTTCTTCCTCCTCGTCTTCCTCATCTTCCTCATCTTCTTCTGTGTCCTGAAAAAAGCCAAGAAGCTACTTCTTAGTTTACCTGACATGTGAAGTTGTTGCCCATAAACAGCATGGGGTCCAAAAATTCTAGCTGGCACTGAGATCAGAAACAGCACACCCAAAAGTGATATTCCAACTCCAAATCATACTAAGAAATTTCTTACTCATCCCTCTCCAAAGAAATTGAAATTCATCAAGATAAAAGAAGGATTTGCTATCCTCCATCTTTTGAACCTATTCTGCATCCTGCTCCCATTCATATGAAACGATGAAAGCCAGCAGATAGGCCACTGGTAGAAATAGGAATTTTAGAGTGTAGAAAATTGACAAAACAGAATAAGGTGAGCAAGAAGGGTTTGCAGGAATCATAAGATGTCCACTCACACTATTCTTCTTCCTAAGAATCAATTTTTTGCTCAAAATCTTCCTCAATTCAGGTACTAAGCAATAAAAATGTAATCAAAAGAATCATTATATCTATATGTATGACTGACTGAAGAGTGAATGAAAGCTGCCAAACCACTTCTTCAACGAACGTGTCATCTGCTTGATTGGCAGTGGGCTGCTGGTGGGTAGGAGGGTTTTCAGGGACCAGGATTCCAGCTGCCACTCTCTCATCATGAAGCTGCTGCTGAATAGAATCTTCCTGTGCCTGCCGTATCAGTAACTCAGAGTATCGCTCCCCAGGCCTTGCTACCACTCCTCTACTTGCAGGATCCTGATGGACACAACAAATGAACTTCATGCTGACATATATCTGAAATACATGGGAGTGTCCTACTGTATGCATATATATTCCTGGATCTGGCAGGATGAAGTTAGTTTACCAACCACATATATACACTTTACCCTGAGTCAAGTTCATGTAAGTTTAAATAACCATTGCCACACAAGACATGAAAGAGACAGACGGACAGTTTCTTGCTCTGAAAACATGTCTCAAGTCGTCGAGATTCAAAGTTTTCTAATGTTGACACTTTTGCAAGAATCCACTTTGAAGTTTTGCTCTAGAGGTCTCCAGAATGACACATGAGAAATTCATGACTACGTTAGCAACAAGCAGAAGACTATGGTAATATCTTTCCAAGTCAATAATTGAAAAGGTAGCTTGAAAATCCATTCCAGAAAACTTTTGTACCTGAAATTGACCAACATATTCATGATGCAATAAAGGAGCACGCATCCGCATGGCATCTTCAGAAAAATATTCACCATCTTGGATGAGACGATTCATAAATGCCAACCGCCTGTTTTGAACTGCTACTTTCTGAGATTGCTGCTCTTCCTGTGTTGGGCTGATCACCATTTTCAAGGCTTTTAGGTGCCAACCCACCTCATAATCTTCCTGCAGAACCTCAAATTGCTGCAGCTCCCCACTATTCAGACTTGGTCCATATCTCTCTGCCACCAAAAAAAAAGAGGAAGGGAAATTGTCTTACATATCTCAAATCAGTGTTCCATCATCTTTAAGAAACCAACTGCAAAAGGATTGTTCACATCTTGTTGCTGAATCTTTTCCAAGGATCAACAGCCACAGACATGATTCATGCATGTTTGCACAATCATATTAGCACCCCCTCTAAACTGAACCAAAACTGGAATACCCTTCTCGTTTGACTCTGTGCTTACAATCCCCTAGTTTGATCTTCAAGAGATATGTTTAGCAAGATGATTGCAGAAGACTATAATACATTTGTATCCTGTAATCAATCTCAAAATAATACTCTTCTAGGGTTTACTGTTTCTGTAAATGTCAGAAATACTGTTCTAGGTTTTAGTGTTTCTGTCAATGTCAGAAAGACTGTTCTAGGGTTTAGTGTTTCTGAGTTTAGGGTTCATGACCTAGGTGCTCCAAATTTCCCTCAAACATGGGAAGAAGGATATACTCGCATGGAAGATTTGAAGACATCTTCCTAAGAGAAGAGACAGAACACAAAACTACTTCTGAAAAAATATATAGAACCATGAACCTAGAAAAATGGCATAATTGGAACAGAAAGAGATGATGGCAATTCGGGTTGGGTGTGCAGAGCTTCCCACGGAAAGCACTTCCAGGAGAAAATTTCCAACAAATAAAAACCGCAAGTTCTTATGTAAGCCTCTACAAATTAGGGTTACATACATCTGCAGAAAAACACAAACGACCTTCTAGTGTTTTAGTTAGAAAGAAGAAAGTGGATGCAAAATTGGGTACAGAAAGCTTTGAATTGTTCTTTCTTTCTTTTTTCGTACCTAGAAAAATTGCCGCGTCTCGTCGAACAAGAGACCGGAGATGAGATTGTTTTTCGCCTTGTGACATTGGCTCAGAGCGCTGGGCTAGCGAGTGCGGCAAGTAAAGATCAGGCAACCGACAGAGGCGTTCAATCATCCTCTCTATCCCCTCCTCTTCCATCTCCTCTTTCTTCACGTCTCTACCCATCAAAGAACTCCGAAATCGACCCAACTTCCAACTGCACGAACTCAATCTCCAAAAAAAAAAAACAATCTGTCTCTGTCTGTCTCTGTCTGTCTGTCTGCCTTTCTCTGTTGATCCTGTTTGGCAACTGAAGAAACCCCTGCTAAATTCACAGATGAGATGGCAGTAAATCTCTCACCGGTATAAAACCCTACTTCTCTCTATCTCTATCCGAGCTTCAAACTTTCTAACAAAATCTTCTTCTACAGTTCGAAATTTGTAGTAAGAAGAAAGCTTCGAACGGGGGGAAAAAAAAATTCTTCTCTCGTTACATAAAATTCTTGTACAGAAGAATTCCTTCGCTTTGCAACAGGAATAAAAAAAATGCACGCATCTCTTCGCTCGAAGCTTCTCCCTCGACAAGCTCTTCTTTTTCTCGTTCGTTTCTTGCGCACTTTCTGTCTAATTACGGGAATGAGAGGCCTGCTTTATGGATGAACGAAAGTTGGTGTGCGGATTCACTTGGATGAACTCTGTGTCTCACTTTCAAAAAGCTTGACACCCCAGACAGAACCGGCGGGTAAGGGTAAGGGTATGTAGACATTTGATATACGATTTCTGAGAAAACTAAAGAACCTAGTTTGGCTTAAAGATTCAGTGTTTTTTTGTGGAAATTTTTTGCCACCAAATAGCCAAATTTGGGTTGGCCCTCTTGTTAAAAATTGTGACCCCGCCTACCTCACAAAATTGGGAAATAAAAAAACACTCTTCCAGCAGCAGCCTGGTATGGAAATAAATAAATAAATAAATAATCCAGATACCAGGACCATGTTCTAGTATCTTACAAAAGTCCATACCAGACAGCCTTTTTTTTTTTTTTTTCTTACTGGAAAGATTTTGCCCAAAAAAAAAAATTTAAAATTACCAGTGAGAAAATGAAGAGATTTTGGAATTTATCAAAAGACAGAAGAGAAAAAAAAGGTTTTTTAAAAAAAACAAACATTTTT
>Ga0116227_10004363_pt1 | contig 30724 bp, 28 predicted proteins | sample S1TSphgellanicum_FD_89693 | JGI IMG/M metagenome (GOLD analysis project Ga0116227, IMG submission 89693) | Host-associated microbial communities from peat moss isolated from Minnesota, USA - S1T2_Fb - Sphagnum magellanicum MG | ecosystem: Host-associated > Plants > Peat moss > Unclassified... | reverse complement strand
ACCATATTAGCATTGAATCTTCAACATATAGTCATCAATTTGATGACTTATTAATGTATATTGTGCCAATGTTGGTCATATTTTTTTCATTGGTTTAATATTGATAACATGTCAAATATTTTAATATTATATTAATGTCATTTTAGGACATGTTGTTACAATGTCACCTTAACATCATATCAATGATTGTGTCAACATTGAACGTTGAACATATTGTTAAGATGTTGTAAAAACACTCATACAAAGAGGGGGCAAGTTTGTGATGTAGAGTAAAAAAGTAGGCAAATGTCTTTCTCCCCAGCCCAAGCAACATCAGAACAACCATAAATAATATCATTAATAACAAATTATTGATATTTAATCCCAACAAAGGTAGTGGCTTTGGGGTATCTTAAAATGCATTTGCCAGCTCATCAATGCATTTTTCCAAGTTTAGCCAAACATTGTGCAAGACTTCCCATAGTGAATGCATATTCAAGTATGGTATAAACAATTGCATGCATCAAATTTCCAAGGACTTGAAAATAAGGAACTTTGTTCATTCACATTTTTTCTTAAAAAATGTTAGGACAATTCTTGCACGATAATTTCAAGCCAACTTCGAAAGGAGTCTTGATAGGATGGCAATTGATCATATTGAACTCGATGTAATAGATTTGTGAGGAATTTTTATTAAGACACAAAAAACCATCCTTTAGATCGATTACATAGAATTTGCATGCCTAATAGATATTAATTAATTTCCCCTTCATTGGACATTTCAAATTCCTTTTGAATGATGGATTTTAATACTTGAATAAACACCAACTTATTACTAATGACAATGGAGTCATCAAAATAAACTGCAAGGATTGAAAATTGGTTGGAATTACAAAACTTGAGGTAGACATAAGCTTTTGTAGGTTAAAAGTTGTATTTGAATAAATAATTATCCAACTGCTGGTACCATGCATATGATGATTAATGTAGTCCATAAAATGACTTTTCTACTTTATAAACTAAAAATGTAATTGATTTTATTTGTTGACCTTCTAGAATTTGCATGTAAATATCTTCTTCTAAAAAGTCCATTTAAAAATGTAGTCTTAACATCAAATTGGTGTATTTTAAAATTGTGTTGAGTAACTAAGGCTAAGAGGACATGAATGGAATTGATTTTGACAACTAGATAATAAGTTTCCCCAACATCTATTATTAGAATCTGACTAAAACCTCTAGCTATTAACCTAGTTTTATATTTATGAACTATGGGCACCATCATGTTGATACTTAATTTGACATATTCATTTACAAGAGATTGTTTATCTATTATGAGGTAATGGAATTAGAATCCAATTTTTGTTATATTAAAAGAATATAATTTTGATTCCATAGCAATTTGCCAATGTGAATATGAGGCATTAAATAATGCTTCAAATATTGTAAGAGGTTCTAAAATGATTGTTTAAAAAAAGAATGCATTAAGAGTTTTCCAAGGGATCTTTGGGCTTGCACTTTACAACCTTTTATGGTTTCTATTAGCTTTTAAAGCCTTGAAAGAGTTCAACAAGGTCAAATAAACTTTGGAAGGCAAACCCATCCTTGGGTGCTACCACTAAGAACCACTTCAAGGAGGGGTTAAAAAATCAAAAGAACCATGTTCACGACTATATTTTTTTTTTCATGTTTATCCATTGCATGACTTAACAAATGGCTTGAAGTTTATTGTGGAATTAAAAAAATGATTTTTAAAAAAAACTTTATTCTTAATAATGATGGCCCTTTCAAGATTCACATTCATTAACTTTGGATATTCATAACTAAATTATACTTACTCAATTAATTACCTAATAAAATCTAAAAATATAATGATTTCAAAATCACCTTAGGAAAAAAATTCATAAAAAAATTCCCAAATCATGTTACAAATTTGTGTTCATGACCAAATTTTTTAAAAAAGGAATCAACATTACATTCTTAAATTTTTTTCAAAATGCAATGATTAGAAACATCAGAATACAAAATATTTCTTAATACATAATATTTAAATTTCAAAATATATGGAATCTAATAAATGTATTAGTAAAAAATATTTTTTGAAAATATTTATTTAAAAGTTTCCTAGCAGTACCACCCAAGGATGGGTTTGCCTTGGAAGATTATAAGAAGATGAGGGAATAAACAAAGGTGATGATAAAAAAGGATAATCATTTTGGTCATATGTGGGTTCAAATGTTTCACCTAAACTTGTTAGAATTTTTTTGTTCAACATCAAATGTAGGTATTGGAAAAAAAATTACACCCAGGGAAGAGAAATATGTAAAGTATTAAGATAATTGGGAAAAATACTTATAGTAAGTTGTGTAAAAAAAAAAACATTTGCAATTGAATGGATTGATTAATTAACTATTGGAAAAATATTTTGTGAAGAAGTCAATGTGTTGAAAAATAACAATAAAAAATAAGATTTTCATCCAATATTCAAGTTCCCATATTAATGTATCTTTAGCTAAAGTATTAGAATTTTCATTAAAAATGACATTTCATGAAAATATAATTTGTTTAATCTCCTTTTTCATTCATCTCTAAGCTTTAGACTTTCCATTATGATCCAAAAAAATGCATTTAATGTTATGAGACTCAAGTTTTGGATGATGATCATTTTGTATTGAAGCGTAAGCTTTGACAAGCAACTACTTTAAAATGAGAATAGTCTAGTTTAATTCTTGTCCAAAGCTCATGTAACATGGTTAAACAATGTTTTTGTGACAAATTTTTGTTTTGTAAATATTTGGTTGTCATTATGGCTTTTCCCCAAAAACTTTTAGGAAGTTTAGATTATGATAACATATTAATAATATCCCCAATCAAAATTCGATTATTTATTTTAACCACCCCATTTTGTTGGGGTGTATCTGAAATAGTAAATTGTCTTGAAATTCCATTGATTTAACAAAAAATGATAAAGTAATGCTTTGTATTCACCCCCATTATTAGACCTTAACATTTTAATCCTTTTATTTGTTTTTGTTTATACATATTTTTTATATTGCTTGAATTTATCAAACATTTCATTTTTATGTTTTAATAAATAAATAGTTACATACTGAGTTTTATCATCAATGAATGTTAAAAAGTATTTGACATCTGGAATAAGTTGGGAAGTTTAAAGGTCCACAAATATCACCATGGATCAAGGCTAGTACATCATTAGATCTTGTTTGGGAATATTTAGGAAATTTAATCTTATGTTGTTTCCTTAGTATACATGATTCACATAGGGAAAGTTCATTCCCATTAAATTGTTTTATTGCTATACCCATATTTTGAAATTGTTTTAAACGATTTTGGTTTATGTGTCCAAAATGAAGATGCCATAAATTGGCCTTATTAACATTCACTATAATAGGAACAACAAAGATGTAAACGTCTTATCTTTGTTATTGTTACCTTATTTATAGAGGCTAACCTCTATTTTAAAAGTAACAATATGTTGACCAAAAGCATTGCATAAAATGCATTGTTGATTTTTAATTAAAATTTCTCCCCCATACTTACCAAGCCGCTTTGCAATTTTTTATTTTTTTAAAGTCTTGGCACATATAGGACATTGGGAGTCTCCCTAAGCTATCCATTTTCTAATCTTATTGACACCTCCCCTTGGCCATGAATTCTATGAATAATATTATCTCCTAAAAATACCACATGTCCATGGTCATTGTTAATATATGTCAGAAATGATTGAATATTGTAAGACATGTGATGGGTAACATTGGTATCAACATACCAAATGTTTTCATGGCCTTCATTGATGACAAGTGTTACAACATATATTTTCTTATTAGGTGTTGTTATATTGGATTAACATCTAACTCATGTTTTTGCAACAATATGGGCATGACAATGCTTAATAATGTGATTAGTCTTTTTGTAATAAAACCATGCGAGGGGTTTCTTGGTGGGTTCATTTTTCATATTTGTCATTTGTTTCCCCTTATGAATAGGCACATATTTTCACTTTTTATGGCTAGGATTATATGGTTTTTTTTTTACATCAAGAGCTTAAAATATATATATATAGTGCATAATTTAAATTTTTCATCATAATTTTTTCTTGCAATATGTTTGTTATTAGTGCTTGTACAATCAAATTTGGTCATCGTTTCAAAGAATTAATAATTTTTTTATAACTCATTGGCATACTTTTTAATAATGAAGACATCGCTTCATCAATAGAAATTGGTGTTCTTGCCAATGATAATTGTTCAAGTAATGATGTGAACTTATGCATGTGTTTAGTCATATTGTCACCTTCTTTCATTTTCGATGTTTGAAGTTTATTTTTTAAACACATCTTGGTTATTGCATCTTTGGATTCGAACATAATTGTCAATTTTACTCATGTTTTTTTTAAAGTAATTTTAGATTGAACATGCAAGATGACACTATGTTTAAACAATTGTTAATAAATATAACAACAAATGTATCTTGCTCTTCCCATTTAACAATGTTGCTAGGGCTAGTGGCAAGCAAAACTTGAGCCCTTGCAACAATATATGTTGTGGTTGGGGCTATAGGCTTTAATTCTGTCCCATCTACTATGGCCATAAATTTTTCTTGTTTAAAATTTAATGTCATCTTGTGCATCCATACATGGAAATAATTACCATCAAATTTTGTAATATGGCTGATATTTATTTTAGATGATTGAAACATTATGTTTTTATTTCAAAAATCTTAAAATGTGATTATCACCATACTACATACTTATGAAATATCAAGGAAGATGCGTGAGTTTATATTTGGAATCAAGCTATCATTTTTGATTTTAGTAGCTTGATCATTATTGGGAATTTGAATGATCAAAATCAATTTTGAATCCTAATTTGTATCTTGAACATGAATTACAATAAATTGTTTCATTTTATTTAATTCCAAATTAGTAGATTGACTATAAAGTTATCAATTCATTGCAATAAAAAATCCATAGTTCTTTTACAAACTATCATGAAAGGAATTAAATTATTTTCACAAATCATTAGTATGAGATATATTTTGGAACAATTACAAAAATACCCTTGCTTTAATACCATGTTGGATTTGATTGATTCATAAATCTAGGGAGGACGAAGAAAAAATCAATTTATTAAAGGAAACAACAAGTTATACATGCTTTTTAAATTCTTACAAACATGTCGTAGAGAGACATGTCCTATGGCACAAGTTAGTTATTGTATGTCCATAATATAATACCACTAAATATTGATATATTTCTAACAAATACTTAGATATCTTAAGGAAAAAAACCACGAACAAGGAAATTAAAAAAAGGAAGGTGAAAGGAAAGGGAGGATTAACAATTGGAAATAGTAGCAAATATGGGGACTACACAAGATTAATCAATTCAAAGATTGTTAAAAAACGTGTTAAAGCATAATTTGTTACAACTAGTAATTGTAAAGGTGGGTGATAAATTTTACTAAAATTTTCAAGCAAGCTTGCAAGTAGATTTGCACATGTATAGAGGTATGAATCTCATATGCACAAAATGGTTTAACGAAAGGCTAGACAATAGGCATGGGTGAGGTGGCAAGTGTAAGGATGTCAAGTAGCAAGGTTGTTGATCTTTAATAATTAAAGGCATTGAGAATAAACAAAATAAAAGAATTTTAAACAAAGTAAAAGACGAACACAATTAGCAAAATTGTAAAATACAAGATCACAACAATTAGAAAAAACACAAGATCATGGTGATAAGAGGAACACCAAGACCACAATAATTATGAAGGACACCAGAATCCTAATGATTAGGAAGAACACAAGACCATGGCAATGAGAAAAAACACAAAACCACTAAAACTTGGAAGAACACCAATAATATTAACATATGACTATTTAGCTTTAGGTAACAAAATAAACTCTCAAAAGTTATCGTATGAATTTATTTATTTATTTATTCCATTTTTGACCACTTGAACTTTAAAGGGACATTTTTTTCATTTTTACCCATTTTGAGTAATTTTGAAAGCTATAGGTTCACCTTTTAATCTACACTTTATTTTCAAACCTTCTTTAAAAAAAAAGGTGGACTACAAGGCAGATGATTGATCAAATAAGTGTTAAATTATCGACATGTTTACCTTAGTAAGCTACAAAATGGACCAACAACCAACATACAAAACACGAGTGCACTATTTCCAACATCACATATGTATAAATATGCAAATATTGGGATTCATATGTTTCAATGTTTAGATTGAACATTTTTATAGTGGGGAGTTTTGAAAGTTTCGAACCTTTTTGTGTGATGATCAACCAAAGAAACTTGTTGCAAAAGAAAATTTTGAACTTGGTAAGCACCCCAACTAATTAATATGTATCACATTAAAATAACATCATTAATTGGATAATGAATTTCGATTCAAAATCTTCCTTTTTGGTAAAATGAAGAACCAAAATACCTCTCTGCAGGAGTGAGGGGTGGGGGGTGTTTTATGGGTGAATTTTCAATGCGAGAACAAATGTTTTAAAGAAATTATCGTTTTTACCATAAGTTAGAAGAAAATTGCTAAAAAAATGAAAAATATTGCTAAACTTTTGAAACCACAAAATTGAAAAAAACCAATGTAACAAATAACATGGGTGTGAAAAAAAGAAGAAAAAGTTTGGGTACAAAAGGCTAATTCATTACACATGTTATGTATGTATGTGTGTGTTTGTATATATGTATGTATAAAAATATGAATATATGTGCATCTTTGTATGCATATATATATATACATGTAGGTATGGTTTCATGTATGTATTCAAATATGTACATATCAATGTACGTAATCATGTATGTATGTAAAAGCTCGTACCTAGGAATGACATGCAGAAGGCCTGCACACATGAGGGTGTATGCTTTCGTTTTTGCCAAGACTCACAACACAAATTGTCGACTTAAGTCCATTCTATTGGCGAACCATCAAAGCAAAAATTTCTATTTCGCCTTTGTTGGCGGAGCTCATCTGCCACTCCTCCTATGATTCCTCTGTCCTGCCCAAAATCCTCCCTTGTGCCCCTCAAATCTTTCCATACCCTCTCGCCCTTACTTTTCTTTTCTCATTTTTTTCCTTTTTACCTTGCTTATTAATAAATCAATTAAAAAATCAAAAACTTCAAAAAAATCACTTTTACTAATTCTTAAAATGACACTTAGACTTTTAAATCTCAAATTAACTTCTTAATCATCCACTAATTTTTTAACCCTCAACTAATTTCATAATCCTCATTTTCATCAAATTTCATTATTGAAATTTAGACATTAAGTTCCAATAAGCTGCCATTTTATAGGGGGAAAAAGTGGCATAAGTTATAATCCTAGTAGATTAGAGAAAACTAAAAGACAAAAGGCCAAAAAATGAAAGCAAGGATTGAAAAAAATGCATTTAAACAAAATTGAGCGATGATTTCGCCAAGTGTTTTTATTTTCAATCTGGTGATTTCAAAACTTAAGGTAGTGAAGTTTTCTAAATTTTTTGAAATTTATTTTTTCAGATTAACACTGAAAGAACCAATTCTCCTGATTTTGTTTGTTTGGGTTAATTTTATTCAAATAAAGAACAAAGATTTCCAATATTTTTCAAATATTTTTGTAGCAATAGTGCAAATATTCGCTTATTGATTTATTTTCAACATTCCATTATGGAAGCAAAATATTCTCAAAATATTTCAAAATGCAAGAAATATTTGAAATAAATAAAGTATTTTGATAAAATAGTATACTACACCCATCCCCCATGAAATGAAACGTTAATATTTGAAATCAGTATATATTTTTAAAATCTGAAAAATAATTAAATAATTGCATGTTGGTTGGGCAGCTGTTGGGAGAAAACCTGGGCAGGCGAAGGGCAGCAGGCCAGCGTTCGCTGCTGGCTACTACATGTGCATGCGTTCGCGGTTCTTGTGTCCGCCTTGCGCTCGCTCGCTCGTTGGTTTTGCTTCGGCGGCTTCTTTGCCTCTCTGTTGTATGGCCGCTTCGCCGCTCAATCGTGTCACTTCCGTCTCCAATTCCCATGTTCTCAAGCGCTTCTTCCATGCCAGGGCCATGGCGGATCACGAGGCAGGAGGAGCAGCAGCAGGGGTTGCAGCACCAGCAGCAGCGGAAGATTCTTCTGCCATCTCCATACTGCTGGACTACCACTCGGCGACGAAGCATCACCTGAAGCGTTATGCCAAGGGGCCGCACGGGCTGGACTGGGCAAATAAGCCGAATCCTTTCAGACGTTACGAGGGTGCGCCAGTGCGGAGTTTGTTGCAGTTGCCGGAGTCACCGCCGTCTGTAGATGATCCTTTATATTCTGCCGTGTTTTGTTCATCATCATCATCATCTTCTTCTCTTGTATCGTTGCTCAACAAGCCGCTTACCATAGCCTCGTTGTCGCAGCTGCTGTACGACAGCCTCGCTTTGTCGGCCTGGAAGTCTACGGGACGCAAGGTTAGGTGCCTGAGAGTGAATCCTAGCAGTGGCAATCTGCATCCGACTGAGGCCTATATTGTCTGTGACGCGATAGACGGAATTTCGGCTTCCCCGTTCGTCGCGCATTATGCGCCGAAGGAGCATGCGCTTGAGATCAGAGCGGAATTGCCTATTGATGTTTGGCACGGTTTGACGCAGGGTTTGCCTCCTGGCTCCCTCCTCCTGGGGTTGACTTCCATATTCTGGCGGGAGGCTTGGAAGTATGGCGAGCGAGCATTCAGGTCAGAGCTCTCACAACCGATTTGTTGTCAGTTTCTTGCTGGCAGTTTGAATTGCAAGCCATTTGCATTTGTAGTTTGTGTTCATCCTTGATTGTCACGTTGCATGGGATCCAGGCAGATTTCTCAAGGTCAGGATTGTTTGCTATTGCACAGTAGGTTGCAAAATTTGGAACAAATATCAAATTGCCAAGTAAAAGTCTTGTGACTTTCCAAAGGGTCAGAGAAGGAGATGGCCATTGATTTGGGCAGGCAAGAGTTTAGTAAGTTGGTCAATCTTGATCTCTGTAGGGGGAAGTGAACCCTAAACCTAAAAACTCTGGGCTTTCACAGTGGAAGAGTAACTCTGTTGGTTTTGTGGATGGTTTTGAATGTGACCAGGTATTGCAATCATGATGTCGGCCATGCCATTGGGGCAGTGGCTGTTGGAGCAGCATCTCTGGGATGGAATGCTTGCTTGCTTGATGGTTATGGCACCCATCAATTGAACTGTCTGTTTGGCCTGACACATGAACTGCCCAGTTCTATGGAGCAAGGTCCCATCAAGGGTGTCTTCCCTGAACTTGAATGTGAGCATGGTGATTGCATCATGGCTATTTTCCCATTTGGTGAGTTTGGGATTGGAAACAGATAAAGCTCAAAGTTTTCTAACATCCAATTGCATGTTGTTTCAGTAAATTTTGAACTTAGTTGCACTTGGTTTGTTTGTACTTTGGGGGCTCCAAGTCTCCAGTAGTAAATGCCCAAAATAGTTCTTCAACGTTTTCACTTTATTTGTGCTTGGGTGCTTTTGCTACTACTAGGTGACATAAATCTCAAACCATCACAGTCACATTTGGCACACCTCAGTGACTACATGAAGAGTGTGCAGTGGAAGGGGAAGATGAATGTTTTAAGCACACATCATGTAAAATGGCCTATAATATATCAAGCAGCTGAAGCATCTTTCAAGCCTGCAACAGGGTTCACCCCTCATGCAGGGTCTAAGCGGGTTACAGAGTCACTTCTACCATATGTAGCATACGAGCCAATGACAATGCGACAGGTATCAACAACGCTCATTTTGATAGCAAGTTGTTAGTGAGCTTCTGGAACTGGTTTTCTATTAGTGTGCGCCCTTGGTCATCATTGTTGTCAGTGAAACTGATGTCATTCACTCAGGCTTCAATGCGACAGGCATCATTTATCACATGTTGATTTTGTTACAGGTGGTGCGCAAGCGCCGTAGTGCTCAGAACATGGACAGCCAGTACGGCATGCTCTCAGATGTATTTTATCAGATGCTTCTCAAGACACTACCCACAGGTGGAGCGGGTGTCCAAGCTGAACCACATCAACTCCCCTTTGGTGTATTGCCGTGGAAAGCTGAAGTTCATCTAGTCTTGTTTTCACACTGCATTGTGGGATTGAAACAAGGCATCTACATTTTAGTAAGGAATTTTGCTCACAAGGAAGCCCTTCAAAAGGCAATGAGACCAGAATTTGTGTGGGAGAAGCCAGAAAGTTGCCCTTCCAGCTTACCTCTCTATAAACTGTATGAGGGGGATTGTCGAGATCTGGCAACACGCCTCTCTTGTCACCAGGTCTGTGCCTTGCTGTGCTTCTCTCTATCCACATTGAAGGTGATAGCAAGATACTAACAGTGCCCACATCTTCCAGTGCTGTCTGTCTGGCATGTCTATTTCAGTTTTCAGATAATTCTCATGTCAAACTCAATTTTGCCAATTATATCTCATATTCTCTGACCTGTGGGGGATTTGTAGGAGATAGCAGGGGAAAGCTGCTTTAGTTTGGGCATGGTAGCAAGATTTGAGCCTGCAATACGAGAGCAGGGTGCCTGGATGTATTCTCGCCTGTTCTGGGAAACAGGTGTAATTGGTCAAATTCTGTACCTGGAAGCACATGCATTTGGGATTTCTGCGACAGGCATTGGCTGCTATTTTGATGATGCAGGTTTGTTTCTCTCTCTTTCTTCTTGTTCCAACTTCATCTCAACATGTATTCAAGCAGAGTCCCGTGTGCACACTATCTCTCTCTGTCAATGATCCAACTGTATGTCAGATTGGTTGAAGAATCTTTTAGTCGGTCTAATGCTGAAGTCTTACTTTGTCATTGTGTTTCTGCAGTGCATGACGTACTGGGGCTGGAGGGCACTGAGTTTCAAAGCCTCTACCACTTTACAGTTGGGGTTCCTCTTGTCGACAAGCGTCTTCTGATGCTTCCTGCATATCCTGCACCAGCGATGGATGCATAGGACTTTTCACTTTCTGGGATTGATCATGTGAAACAGCATGACCAGGCATTCGTTTTGACATCTCCCACCAACAGGCTGGTGTAGTGCATTAGTGGTCTCTCTATTATGCACATGCATGTACTATATATTGCATACAATAGCACACTGTTTGTTACACCCCAAGGTACTGCTGCTTTAGGTAACAAGCTGTTCCCTTTTGGCATCAAGTTCACCATCTGTAAATTGGACAGGTAACGTATGCACAGAATGATTTTCTCTTCAAGAGACAAGCCTGGGGAATATGTTAATAACCTAGTCAAGGTGCTGCTTAGTACAAATCCTCAGCTGAGGTTAGTATGGGTTACAGGCCACTCATATGCAGAAACCACTATGTGCCCTAAAGGTGCCTTTGTGTGAATGGACCATCTGCAATAATCATCAGCAGTTAAGGAAAGGAGTGTATTCCATCACTGTTCATGTCAACCTCTTTCTCATGAGGGAGTGAAGTATCAGATCTGCTGGAGCCACATGTTGAAAGTGAGCTGTCAGTTTATGAATTTGGTCACTCAACAAAGTCCATCCAAGGTAAGAGTGGATTTCATTATCCTGGGAGCACTTGACAATCAAAAGGGGATAGTATGTGTGCATTTCATGGCTCATCGTTGTGGTCCTTGCAAGAAGATGAGCCAAAGCTTGATGGTAGAAGCCAGTACAATTGGTTTTCCGTTAGCATAAAGAAAACTGATTGTTTACTGGGAGAGTTACTCATACAGTGTCATACCATTGTTCTCCTTTCTCTTCAATGTATGCTATAGGTATGGCTGTGAGAGCCAAAGGGCATGTGTGCACACAGGCTTATTTCTATGAGGTTTAATGATCTTCCCAAAATTGAAGGAGGATCCAAGATCAGTATGCAGACATATTATATTCAGAGATTTTATATATCAACTTCACCATATGCCTTCATCCTTGATCCATTAGGTTTAGCAAATTGTTGTGGGTACTATTGACTGAAGTTAGGATAACAAAGCATCATGAATCTGCTATGGTGTTGTGAATTCCTGATATTGGCAAAGTAGTTGTAGGTCCCTGCAAGCATGTTATTTATGACAGATGTCCAGGTTCCTGCCTGCTGACCTTGAGCTTCTGGTGGTCATTGTGCAGCTGACTCACTGGGCAGCAGCTGCACTGATGATTTGGCCATAGAAGGATGGAAGAAACTCTTGAGTTGCTTATGGAGTGTCCAGCTGCAGATGACGGCACCTGTACACTTGCTAGAAGGAGCTACCTTGCAATACTGCCAGGAGTGGACAGTCATAATACAATCAACTGGCTTGTACTGGGGGTGTAATCCTTGATATCCCTGACTTTTCTTGGTACGCTTGCTCCAGAGAAAGAAGTGCAGGCAGGACAGATCCCACGTCAAAAGTACCTACAAGAACAAAGATTTGCATACTGAACAAAAATCAGGTGAGTGACTCTAGCATCCTGGAGGAGACAATCTGTCAATTGGCATGATATTTTTTCTTAAAGATTTGGTTTATGAGGAAGGGGAAACACATATAAGATTATGTGCACAATATACTGTAATACATACGTGAGACTGCAAAAAACCTCCTTGCAAGTATCAAACATATTTCAGGAGTAGCAGTTGCCACAAGTAGAGTACTGGTATGTCAGTGCTTCTTCTTCCACCTGCCAAACACTTACTGTACATGTTTCAAGGAGCCAGGAAGGAGGCTATATATTTGATTCAGGCCTTCTGAAGAAGACACAGGTATACCTATGACCCAAATTTTGTAGCTGTTTCACAGCACACTTGCAACAATTTGTAAGCACAAAGAAAAGGGGACAACGCTCTGATCAGAGAGGAGCTAATGGACTAGGTAGCAGGTCAGCTCAATCTGGTTACCAGACATAAACAGCACTATGGGGGGTATAGACATGGCGAACTCCTTCCTGTTTTTACTGGTTTTACTGTTCATTTGGATGGTAGTAAGTGAATTAGGAAGGTTGTTTAGGTAAAGGGTTAGTATGTAGGTAGAATTATGATTTGCAAAACTGAATGATATGCTATGTTTGAATCTGAAATTTGAATGTTTATAAAATCCTTCATGCACAACCATATCTGTTTGGGTGAAACATATCTTTCTATCCACATTCTTGGCAGGTTACTGACGTAAAGTGGTACCAAGTTGATTATCAGAAACTGCTAAGAGGCAAGTGAATATGGGATATAACTTGAGCATGGATGTTCAATGTATCCCCAATGAGGAAGAGACACATTAGCAGGATGGCCCCTAAAGCTGGTTATGGGCTGACAACAAATACAACCATTTGCAGACTCTTTGGGGGCTCTCCTCCCATTCTTGTGTCTGATCTGTCACTTGCAGGTGGTTTTTGATTAATTTTGTTTTGGGTCTTTAGTCTCATTCTCAATTTTGATTTGTTATCTGTAAGTTGGTAGCTGATGATATTTGTTATTCTCACTTCTGATGGCTGCTAGTTGTCAGCCAACTTTGTCATTCTCAATTGTGAGTTGTTACTTGTAGTTGTTAGGTGATTAAAATAATTTGCAGTCAATCTTTGGTTCTGATCTATTACTTGCTAGTGGTAATTGATGAATTTTATTATTGGTCTTTGTTAGCACTTCTGATTCGTTCACTATTGATGATTGATTAATTCTATTATTGGTCTGTGGCAGCAAATGTTACATGCACATGAAGGAAGAATAGGGGTAGATTGTTGTGGGGGAGGTGGATTGGCCTAACATCTTCAAGAAAATCAAGTAGGTAAAAATGCAAACTTTTTGCTTGGCCACACTTGACAAAGACTAGTCTCTATAGCCCCCCCCCCATCTTTGATCTGCCCAAGAGAGAATACACCATCTTGACTCAATCCCCTTTTTGAACATTTTTGATATTTTTTCTTTGTAATCCATGTAGGGATGCACAAAATTTTTGTTCTATCTTTGTGTGTGTGTGTGTGTGCGTGTGTGTGTGTGTATAATATTGGGGAAAAAATTCTTCTAAAAGTGTTTTTACAATTTTCAAGAAATCATAAATTTGAAGACATATGCATGTGACTACTCATAAAAGCTTAAGGGACACTTATGAATTGTTTATGATTTTTTGACATGGTTCAAAAAACATAAGAAATCTAATCTTGATTATTGACGTTTGTAAACCTTATTACATTGTTGCCAACTTGTACAAAGGTTCTAGTGCACCTTCTTATGAGGCACTATATTATGAGGTTTTCAAACTTTTTATTTTCACTTTTTTCAACTATGAGGAATCTTGCACACCTTTTAGCTTTGAAGGTTTTCAAAACACCACAAACAACATTCAAAGGTGAGTTTATCTAAGGAATTCTTGTTCATTATTAAAAAATGTTATTCAATTGAGAAATAAAGATTAGTATTTTGAATGAATATGATATTATGCACTATATAAGTCTAAGGGTCACATACTCTTCTTATTGATTGATCTCAATAAAAGAACTCTTATAACTAAGGGGTTGAACAAGGATTAAAAATAAAAGGTTGTATTCATTGTAAGCCATAATCATCCATAACATCTAATAAAGGTTCATCTCATGCTATTTCCGTAACTCACACCATTATAAAGCTATCAATCATGTTTGAAATAATTAGAAAAATAACTAAAAGATGGCAACATCTTGTTAATTCAAAACAATATCATTTGTTTATCCTAGTTCCAAAATGGTTGAAACTCTCAAAAGTTTTTGAATTTCTAATTCATTCAATGTTAATCAAAATCCATTAAAATCCAAGATTGGATCTCGTAAAGGTAAATAGTTAAGTTAGGTAAGGTTCAAGCACACACCAACACACATTCATTATTATAAAAAAATGGGCCAAAAATTTGCATTAACATATTACACTCCTCCAACCTCCACACACAATAAATGAGTTCAAAAGAAGGATGGAGGTGAGAATGACTTCTCAAAACTTGTTGGTTTTCATTTGCACCTACCTCAACCAATTCCTTGATGATAATTCCTTGATAACTATATCATTGTGCTGCAAATTCATGAACATATGTTTTATGTCATTCTCTATGATTGTTTGCATTTTGAAAAAAAATTAACATTGGATTTAAGAGAATTGATTAAATATGTTGCCAGTTCAAAGACTTGATCCAAGTTTGGAACCCCTTTTCATTCAAAATATCACAAGCCTTTCCATATAACTTCATGTCCAATGCTATAATGCTTGAATTGAAGCATTCTTCAATCAATGAACTATTCTCCCAAGATGGTAACTTTTCACTTCTAGATCCTTCTAGATCCTTCCCCTTCCAAGCTGGGAGTTCCCATTTTGTATCCCAATGAGGATTGAAATATATTCATCACCTCCTTCCAATCATATTTTCCTAATCTCCACCCTTGTTTTAAATCGCTTTCTTAAGCTCCACCCTTGATCCCACCTATGGTTTAAAATGTTTCATGAAGTTTTAACATATCCAAGGTAATTAACATTTAAAATAATTCATTCAAGTAAAATTACTAATGTATTTTTTTATTATTCCATTTGAATGCCTTTTAACTCAATGCATTGTACTATTTGCTTGTGCGGTACATATTCTTAAACAATAAGTTAAGAAGTAGGCCTTTTACATCATAATATTTTCTTTACCATCTTGATCCATCATTAAATTTAAATTTGTCTAGTTTATTGAATTCCCATTTTGCTAGCCTTCCTTGTGATTGAATTTTCTTGTTCCCCATACCCTATAGAATGTTTTAAATAAATGTTTTCCATCTTTATTCATAATAGTACATAATTTTTGCATTCTTTTTTCATGCAACATTTTTTCAAATTGGTTATGATGTAGATCACAAGAAACCCAAATTACACAATCGAATGATGAATTGTTCCATAATACAACCCTAGATTTGAATGATATTCAACAACCCCATGAAGAAGAACTAATCAAACAAGCAATATGTTCATTTTTGACATTTGAGCAAATCACTAAACCATGACACCATATGTTCAATTCCAACATGTTCATTGGTATTAATGCTTGAAGTCAAACCTATTGTTGTTGGTGAAATTGAAATCTTATATAAATGCATTTATGAAAGTGATGAAACTACCATTTTGATGTGGTTTTTAATCCTTGAAGTCAACCATTATTGGTGGTTATGTGATATGATCCTTTAAGTTTTTGTTGATTTTTTAATAGATTTCTTACTCACACTATTTATCACATCCTAAAGTTCTTGCAATTTTAGGGTTTTTGTAATAGCAAAGACAAAAGAAATATTTTTTTTTGAATAAATTATTTGAAATTTTTAGTATGGGTCTTATGTAAAAAAAAAATGTGAGAAGTTCTACCATATCATAATAAAATTCTAGTTCTTGGGCTAAAGATATTTGGGTTTTATGTATTCTAAAATTTATCACTTTTAATAAAGCAACTTATAGTCCCTTCTTTAATACTTACATTGTCAAAATCTTAAATGTATTTGAAAGAAAATGTAAAATAATGATTTAATTTAACCTTGCAAGCACCACCATAATAACAATTTACCTTTTATAAGGATAACCAATTTATAAGATTGATTAATTAGCATAAAAATCAGTTAAAAAAAATCTGAAGGTCTAAAATGTTATATTAATTGTCATTTAAATTTTTTGTTAAATGTTATTTTAATTTAGTTTAATGGATTAATTCTTAAAGGTACAACCCAAATGAGACTTAACAACATTATGATGGTGTTGGTAAGGTTCACGTCAACTACATATAAAGGATGTGATCGTCCCCTCTTATTTAAATAGTTTTGGGATCAAAATTCATTGATTACCTTTGAATTCATGGCTTAATTTTGTTGAAATTGATAGTTCCTTTATATCCCCCATCCTTTGTAACCATCTTTTCATTGCAATTGAGCATTACAAACTTCAAAAAACACATCTTCTTCATCCTTCTAACTATGGAATGTTATGAAAAGTTTAGTTTTTTTTTCTCAAATGGTGATGGTTTTGAATGTTTCATTTCCTTTTTCCATTGTACCCTGCGTAGCCTCCTCCTCCACCTAAATCCAAAAGAGGTTAGAAGGATGATTTTGTACCACATGTTTAATTGATTTGTTTGAGGAAAGATTGTTTACCACCAACATGAAGAACTTAATACAACAACAATGGCAAGGGGATTTAAACCAAGATTGGGGAAATATTTTCTTATGTTGTGTATGTGTATGGTTTAAGACTTACACACGATGTAAGTGTAAATGTTTCAAGCAAATTTATTTATACATTGGGTACACGTGTATATGGTTCAACAACAAACCATGTAAATGTAAATGGTGGGACGTGTAAGTGTAAAACCATGTAAATAACTTTAAGTCATGTAAAAATAGTGTAAGTGTAAAAACATTTTTAAATGAAAGAAAGAGAGAGGTGTTCATTGGGAACACCTTTAAAAATATAATAAATAGAAGAGGTGTTTGTTGATGAACACCATTATTAAAAAGATAATTTATGAATAAAAGAAAAGTTTAGTGGCTATGTGAAAATAGTTTAAATGTAAAAACGGTGTAAAAAGGAAAAAGCTAGAAAATGAAACAAAAAAATGCCATATCATGTAAACTTCAATTTCATTCACATGAAAGGTTAAAAATGTGCATTTTAAATGTCCAATATGATCATTGAATTGACACACTTACAAAGTGGTTATAGGGGTATAAGAGTTCAATGGAAATTGAAGAAGTACCATGTGCATCATGGACAAAACACTACCAAAATCATTGATACATGTCCCAATTTTGCATATAATCCTCTACATTATCATCAACCTTATTAGGAAACTTGGCATCCATCACATTTAGTATGTCTTCTTCAACCTCACCAAACCCATCCACATTTTTAGATCCTTTTTTATCCTCAAAACCAATAGTGGGATCATTAAGTTAGTTCCTAATCAAAAGAACTAGAAGATCCAAGTTCTTTGCATCAAGTCGACATCAACAAAGACTTGTCAAAATCTGTGCAATGGAAAACACTTTCTTCACATCAATCTAACTACTAGGTATATATCCCCAAAATCATTTTAACCAACTTCTATTGAATCAAAGAAACAATTGTAATAATTTAAATGGACAACTAAGTAATCATGGAACAATTCTCTCGCAATCTATTGACAATACATGTTAAACTTTAGCCAAAGCGCATGTAATGTGATCTAAGTGTTTATGTTGCTAGAGGTGATCCCATCTCCTAACTTTGCACTAATATGTCCTACCTCCACTCTTAGAGCAAGCTCCTCCTATAGACTCATATGTTTCTTGATTCCATCTTGCTGCACACTATTTAATTTTTCAGCACCAATGTTGAAGAATCCTATGAACAAATTATTCTCATGGAATTTGCACACTTGCATCATGTTGTTCCTAATTTGACTCCCTTTGAAGTTAGCTGAATGTTGTCCTAACAACTAAATTCTTCAAAGCTTTCTACTACAACAACAATCCCATTGCCATTTATGAAAGCATGCTTACTCCCACATACAATTGTTGGTGGACCTCAAACTCTTTCTCCTACTTTGCATCCATCTTCCAAGGCATCTCATCAAAGAAAAAATCAAAGTGCTTCAAACTGAGTTGCATTGAGCTCATCAACAAGAAGCAAATAAGGCATGTTTTGTTGTTATGTGGAAAGGATAGTAGGTTGGTTAGTAATATTGCATTTGGTGCTGTAGTCCTACATACCAAGAAAGTCCAATAAATCTTGAAGATTATAGATCACTATATTACACTACAACTCATTGTGAGACCCACTTTTTGATTTGAGTTTTGACATTCAAAGAGTTGGGATTCTATCTTAGCACTCATCTTGTAGACCTCAAATAAAGCATAAATAACACTTGACAATTCAAGCTAGAGTCCATTCAACACAATGTGTGTCAAAACATATCGTCCTTATCAACTATTGTTTCAATTTTCACATGTTTGTCAATATCATGTGATGAAAGTAACATAATGTCCATTGTGAAGCTCAAGCTGAAATGCTGATTTAAAATGCACATTCTAGTGCTTCATACACTCGAATAGACAAAATCACAAACAATTACCTCTTCAAAACCAAAGAAGATATTCTTCACCTATTGCCATTTGAATAGGACAAGAGCTTAGCTGCAAATCTAGGTTAACATATGCATGTAACTTTGATATGCAAGGGATTGTAATAAGTTTTATTGTTTTGTAGGAGCTTGATACACTTCCTCAATTTCAATCCTCAAAATCTCATCAAGCCATTACATTATTTCTCAATGGTGCTTTTGTAGTACTACCACATTATATAATATCAAAATGACAAACTCCTAGGGTTTCATTTCAGTGGGGTATGATTGAAAGCATGCAATAACTCTTGAGGTGCATATAGCAAAGGAGGTTTCAACTCATCTCATGTCATCCAGCTTCAGGTGTCCACCACAACAGACTTCGCAAATATTGGGTTCTTTTAAGTCAAATACACATCTCCGAGAACAATTTGTACTTCTGCAATTGTTCAATTTCCACAGCTGATGAATGGAGTCTTTCTATTCAGACTGAAATTGCAAGACCCTGATAATCCAGCAAGAACTCAACAGCCTTGTCAATTTCACAATGCATAATACAGCAGAAACACATATTTGTGTAGATCCTCCCTGTGTTTGATGTGCACAAGACCATACAAGTTGCCAACCCCACCGTGTACCTTGATGCATACTGTCTTTCACATGTTGGAAAAGGATCAGGACATGTTTTAACAGAGTCTGACAGAGGATTGCTGCACATCTACAATCCTGCCTGCTGACTAGAGATGGCACTGATTTCATGCTTTTCATAAGGAAAATCGACATCTGGTTTCCAAACACTCCACACACAGATTTCATACACGTGGATCCTGTCATGATTTGGTAACAAATGAAACACACCACGTAGAGAAAGAGAATGTTACATTGCCACCACTTGAGGACTTTTAAATACATTCTCACACTTCAAATCCCACTGTCTACCAGCCTTTGCACCACACCAGAATCTTCACATGCATCCAAAGAGCTCTTCAACAAGGAGAGCAGTTTATGAAGCAAAATTGCACATGGACAGATTAGTGTGAACTTCTCTCCAGAGGACATTTGACAAAAAGTGTCCATGGGCACACAGAAATCAACATCTGGCATAAACAAGAATCCTGTCAGGAGTTAGAAGAAGAGAGAATCTAAAAACCTCAGTCCTAGAAAGAGGGATTAGCAATGGGTAGCTGCCATAGTTCAAGAAAGATCATTTCTACTCTTAAATGCGCTGTTTCCACACATTGAGTGTTTGAAACGGTTTGACATTCTTCAATTTGTGAACAATTGAGAGTATATATGCATATGGGACAAGAACCTTAGCACAAAACCTTTGGAAGAAATCCTTTCACAAATCCAAAGCTTGGGTTGCTAGATCATGATGTGCTCAAAGAACTTGGGATCTGCATTCCACTAGTTAGTCACATGCAAAACATTCTACTGCAAAGCTTGAGCCCATGTCTTTTCGTTCACATGTTTAGAACAAAACATGTACCTGCTCTGCCTCAAGACTCTAGGAGCCACAAAGCCTTGGAGACTTTTCTATTGTGCGGGTGATCAAATTGTCTTTCTCCCAGACTGAGCTCTATATGTGATGAGGTAAGAGGGTAACAATTAATGCCAATGAGCTGATGATTTAAGATCCTTCTTCTAGTCTGAAATGACAAGCAAATTTCGTGCACATGTACACAGCCAGAAACTATTTTCAATCAGCAGCACCTCCTCAGAAACAAGTACAAAACTATCATACGATACAAACCCAAAACCCAAAAAAAGAGAAAAGACTCTACAAATTAAGGAAGAGGTGGAGCAGATACAGGAGTCTCAACAATCCCAGGATTGGTGTTGGACCCAGGATCCACGTAGTCTGCAAAGGAGCTCAAAAGAATTCTTTGCTCTTGGACATCATACAGAAATCTTGATGGGGCAATGTGATGATGCAATGAGGCTGTATGTTGCTCGTATGCAGGATTGATCATGGTTGGACTCACCCTGGTCTTATCCGCTGACAGCTGATGAAAAAACAACAAGTTCAAACCAAAGAAGTTGTGTGTTAGCTCAGATCATCTTCATAACTGGAATATCCAACTGCAACTCCAACCAAGCTTGCATGATCACAATAGCAATGAAAGCCCATTTACCTGATTCTCTTTGGATGCGCTGCTCTGCACGACGTCCTGGTCCATGTTCACAAGAGGCGGGTTTTCTCTGAACACAATGTGCTCGGTTTCTTCTGCATACGAATTTCGCATCAAGTGTCAGAATCCAAATAAGAGGATGCACCGAAGAACCCTAATCCCGAGCACCTCGCACCTCGCACTTGGCGCAGGCGGCGTAGTATTCCGCTATGGCAAATTTGGTTGCCTCATGCTACTTGCTGCTCCTTACTCTTGCTACTGACGCACCAGTAGATTCTGTTTACGGAAGTGTCTCTAGTACTATACTGCGATAGAACTGTGATGAGTAACGAAGTTCTGAGAAAATATCTTCAAACGCGGCCATCAGCTTCCCTCAATTTGAAATTTTCCGGCGGGAGAGACAAACAATGTTAGTTACCGCGGGTAGAGCGCCGCCAGGACTGCTTTTTCTCTTCGCTCTTCTTGTCGAAGAGACAAGGAATTAACCAAGAGGAGAAGATGCATATTATGATGCGCTTTCGAAAGCGTATAGCTCTCAAGCACTTGAAGAAGCGGGAACTAGTCGCAGCGTCCGTGAGCGGAAGACAATGCGAAGAATGAAAAAGTTGCGGTTGCGCGGGAAGACATGGACAAAATTTGTTTCGCATCTGGATCTCTACTCTTCTCAGATTCTTTCACAAAGCAGGCCGGCAACCAAACTGAGAACTGCTGGTTGAACGATGCAGGACGACGTTGCTACCTCGAGTTCATGACTCTGCAAACTGACAATCTGAGAACAAAATCCACAAGTTCACACAAATCTGTGCAGTGTTGCTCCACCACCTACTACCTCGCATTTCCACGTACAACAAAATGAAGTGCAGATAGAGAAGTACTGCGTCTGGCGGCCGCGTGCCTCTCTATTGCTGTAAACGAAGAACATCACGTTATGAAGGTTCATCTATTTCGCAGCTCTCTGGTTGTAGTACACAATCGTTACACATTCTCCACCAAATTCTTTAAGTTTCTTCTCATAGTCCTAGTGCCAATCAATGCAAGTGCTGCAACGTCTGTAAACCGCGGGCGGCTCGACAACTCTATAACTTTCATGGAGCAGTACAGCACCTTGATCCGTCGCCGGCATTACCCGTACTAACGTCGAAGTACCAAAGCATTACATTCTTAGGATTCTCCCTTGCAGGCCTGCGATTTCAAAGCCAGAGATGGAACTAGTGCGTAGAAGTCTAGAATGAGATCACGAGGAAACACAAGAAGAGGCAGGTACACAGACAGAAAACGAGAGAGAGAGAGACAGAGAGAGAGAATTACCTTGAGCAAGAACTCGACCTACGATGAAGATAGGAAGTAGAACTAATGTGCACACCAGCAGCCAGCCTCCAGCACACAACCGCATATTGCTCTATCTCTTCAAGAGCTCTGATCTCTCTCTCTCTCTCTCTCTCTCTCGTTCTGTCTTCTTTTTTTGGCTCTTCAAAGTCGGTAGTATCCTCTGCACGAGTCCTCCTAAAACAACCACGTTCCTTGGCACGCCTCGATGCAACAAACTTAGCACAACAAACTAAAACCTCGACGAAGAAAAAGGTACTTATTCCGCTAAAGATCGCGAACAACAGAAATCGCCTTAAAACAACTTCACCTCCAAGTTTGCTCTCTCTCTCTTCTTTCTCAGTGAAAACTGCCACCACACACACACGTCATGAGAGAGATCTTGTGGCAAACCTGGCTTCTCTCTCTCTCTCTCTCTCTGTCTGAGAGTCTCTTTCTCTGTGTTTGTCTCCCTCTAGTACTACTGCACCGGACAACGACCGTAATCCGGAGACATGCAACAGCAAACGATTCTTCCGCCGCCGGCTCCTAGTCTTCGTCTTATTATTGTCGCCCCGCGCGACCGCTCGCTCGCTCGCTGCGCTGCGTGTGCACAGTGAGAGAAGAGAGAGAGAGAGAGAGAGAAAGAAGCTGACGAGTGTGGTGCCATTGGCCATCATCGAGCGAGCGCTCGTGTTGTCGCTAATCACGGACCCTTAATCCAGATTAGTGGTGGAGATTAGTGGTGGGTGTGAAAACCCCTTTTTCTTATGTCTTTGAAATCATCCCTTTATCATCCCTTATTATGATCATCAACCCTAACTAATTTGGAAGGAATCAATGAAATCATTACCATCATCAATATCATCCATTTAACCATTTTTTGATTAGCACTAATCTCATCAGCAACCATGTGGGTTATCATATAACCGATTGATAATCACCTATTATTATTAGCTACTAGCTACAAGGTTTTTTTTATTAAAAAAAAATAAAAAACTTTTTTTATAATTTTTTTTTGTATTACTCTTTAAAGATTGATAACCTACCTAGATGATTTAATCGGATCATCCAAGTAGGTTATTAGATTTTTGAAAATTCAATATGAGGTGGCTATCTACAAAATCAATAACCAACTTGATAACTAGGTCCAAACTCTATAATTGGCCAATACTAGTTTTGACCTATGGTGAAAATGTTATTAAATATTGAATAATTATTTCTTGATAATTTCATTTAAATCAAAACTAGAAAAATTATAAGGGAATTTAGGTGTGGTCTTGATATTATTGTTTGAAAGCCCTCCGTGAGCATGAGCAAAGATTTAATAAAGTTGATTTGGAAAATTTTAGACCTTGAGGGGTGTGAAAGATATTGAAATTTGAGTAGTTCTTGTCACTAGAAATTAGTTAAAAATTTAAAATGATATTTTCACGATCAAGCTCTATCATCAAAGTTCTATTCACACTTGGGCCAACAACACGAGCCACACTACCCTAGTTAAGAGAGCTAAAGCAACTTAGGGTAAAACGCACTCACTAAAAGTGGGTTTTTCAGGATTTTGTGATGTAGCCAAAATGACAATCATTCAAAAAATAATTTAGCCAAATTTAGTTACATGAAAGTGAATCTTTTCAGATGGGGGCATTAGGAATTTGCCCAATGCAAAAGGGGTTATATAGTACTCTCCAAAGTATTTATGTACTTCCTAAAATAGTCCTTAGGTATCCCCTAACTTAAATAGGTGTTTTGATGACCTTAGATAATCCTTAAATAATTCCTAAATATCATTTAACCTAAGAAACCTTTAGCTAACCTCATAGGTAAGGTCTATATAGTTTTCTAAATAGTCCTTAAGTATTTCATAATCTAGGTAGGTCTCTAAGTGTCTCCCCAAGTAATCACTAAGTAAGTAAGTAGGCCCTATGTGATCCCCTCTTGCAATATGAATGAACCCTAAGTAACCTTAAGCAAGCCACTAAATAATTCTTACATATCCCTTAACCTAAGAAATCCTTAACTAACCTCACAAGTCAACTCTATGTAACGCCCTAAATAATCTTTAGGTATCACATGATCTAAGTAAGCTCCTAGGTGTGTTCTAATGGAGTTCCTAGGTAGCCCTTTACATAAGCATTATGTAGCTTCATATTTAAGCTTTCGATAGCTTCTATCAAAAAAAGCGCCAAGGTAGATTCTTAAATAATCTCTAAATATTTTTTCTACTTAGACAATCCCTAATCAACCCTTTAGGTAGGCTTCATTTTAAAGTATCCCATAACCTAAGTAAAGCCCTAGTTAGACATAGAGACAAAACACAAGAAACATGAGAAAACTCAAATCATCATGGTTTGGAAAAAGACCCTTTTCACATTTAAAAAACAGTTTTTTCTAAGGTACAATGAACGTGTCCAAAGGCTTGGGGTCTAATTCGAGGGTCCAATATCAAAAAATTGTGTGATTGACATGTCAAAAGATTAGGTTAACCTTTGATTTTATTATTATTATTATTATTATCATGGTTTTTTTAGTTTTAAAAAAAAATTTGCTTCCATTTTGTGCACTTGGAAGGGTTAAAAATGCATCCCTTTTAGCAACCACCTTGTGAGAATCTAAAAAACCAGTCATGTCAACTTTAGAATTGATAAAAAAATGAGGGAGCTTGTGTTCTCTCAACAATGTCCTCAATCCATGGCTCTTCCATTCTCACAAATTTTGAGCAACAAAGGGTAAGAAAAAACAATGAAAAATAACAAAAAACGAAAAAATGAGCAACCTTCGACCCTCGATTATACTTTGGTTCTCCAAATCATGAGCTCTCGTTTAAGCTCTATTTTTTGGTCCAGACCAATTGCTTTTCCCTCTGAAATGATGCCATGTAAACTAAATCACAATTTGATTTGTCTTTGTCCTGGATACTTGTCTAAAAACCTTGGGATTTAAAGCTCTTGACCAATAGGAATGCTCGATTTCATTGAGCCGTGTTCCTTGAACCCTTGTCTAAAGTGGCCCTTGATAAAATTTCCTTACTTTGCGGATACCACTGAAAGAGGAGATAGTGGGTGAAAGCAAGCCCAAAGACAGGGTGAAGACAGGGTGACTTTCCAGATGACTCTAATGTGATTTTTAAAAAAATTACCATTTAAAAAAAAAAAAGTGATCCAACAGCGCCAGTCTAAATATCTGAAATTCCAAAATTTTGAAACTAAATTTAAAATATTATTTCAGTTTATGGTAAAAAATAAAATGGTGGAAACTATTTCCGATAAACATTGGTAATTTGTGGGTTCAGATTGTGCAATTTCTGTTTACACGGTGTGGAGTTTTCATTTATTTATTTATTTATTTAGACCCACCAGGATTATTAAACACCGAACATCACAATTCAGTGGCAGGTATGAGTAACTAAGATGAAGCCTCTAAGAGCCCAAATCAATACACAAAACCATCCAATTGAAAACCATTGAAGAGGACATTTGACAACCCTAATAGGTCTCTCTTAACTTGGATGATAATCCCACAAGTCATGGATGACCTCATTCAGTATGGGCATCACACACTCCGTCAACTCACTTTCACCAAAATTTTAAAAAATAAAAATAAAAATAGCCTGTAACAAACATGACCTTGTTTGTTGTCTCTGAACTTTGTGGGTGTCAGTCCGGCATGGCACAATATTAAGGTAATGTGCGTTCTTATGGTGCATTCACACTTGATGTTAAGTCAGTGTTAAATGAAAATCTAGGTGGCATCCTAGGTGGCACCCAATGTTAAATGGGTGATAGCTTAATGTTCAGTGAATGTTTAACTTAACATAAAATGTTCATAGTAAGTAGGTGTAAGTAAGTTCTAAATGACTAACATGGTGTTAGGAGACTCGACACTAGAGTCCCTAACATTAAGTGTGAATGCACTTTTAAAAATAGAAGAGTGAACCCTACTCAATGACATAACAACTACAACCCACCCATGTGTGCCAGATTCTGAAGCCAATGCTCCAAGCCTCCTGAGAGTAAGGAGAGAGAGAGAGAGAGAGAGAGCAATTTGGATTTGGTTTGGTCCTCCTTGAGGTTTAAGGATTAATAGGAATCATGATGGTAATCGTTCCCAATGCACTCGGACGTAGCAGAAGTTGATGTCATATGTTGTGTTGTTTTCATTATCGCCCACAACTTCCATACTGCAAAGCAACAGCAATCGTCACATTGAACAATATGGAACTAGTTACTTTAAACTATATTTTTTTGCTTTCTGTTGCTATTTTTCCAATGCACCGAAAAACCACAAGTATGTGGAGCTTTGCAATCACTCCAGCTAATGCTCTGAGGGTCTCTTTCCATTAGGCTGCTATGATCACAGTTACATCATAGTTACATCACTATGCTGTGACTTTGGTGTTCTGGAGAGATCTTTATAAACCTTTAGTTTTAGACCCTTTGAACTAAGCGTCTCTTTCCATTAGGTTGTTGTGATCCAGTTGCACCATAATATGAAGTTACACATAGTATGCTGTGGCGGTAGAAGCCTAATGGAAAGCCCACTAAAATGGGGCCTTATTTCTTGTTGTATGGACATGTGCTATTCATTATAGAGCTGTAACTGGGTTCAAAATTTGGCGGCAATCAATGTTAAAAACATTGGGAACAAATTTTTTTAGAGAATTTTTGCAGACACGAGTTCCTCTGAGAACAATGATAGGTGTCATTTTATGATGATTCATAGTTTGACTCACTATGTGTGAGCTCCTGCATTTGGTCAGTGTTTGACCAATAGAGCTTTGAGGTCACTATGAGCACAACTAGCTGCAAAAAACATGATGGAAAGGTTCTCTTGGGCCACAATTTGTGATCATAACAACCTAATGGAAAGATGTCCTGAAAGGGTGAAGATTCCATCCAAGTCCAAAGGATAGGACTAAGGCCCCCTTTACACTAAAGCCTGAAAGCCCATGACCATTGAAACTCAAAATCGTCGAATTTGAGGAAAAGACATGTCATGGTACAAGTTCACTTTACATGAAGATTGAGTGCCTAAGGGACCAATGCAATGTGAATGAATGAAAAATTCTCATTAAATGCACTTTGGATAATGTTTCACGGTCTTTACAGGACTTCATGCCGAGCCCACTACTTGAGGTGGGCACAACACAAAGTCTATTAGACCATGAGCCCAAAAGCCATGATTGGTTTGAAATGTTATTCCTTTTTTGCTTCACTATTATATTCATTCATTGTTCATGCTCATGCCATTAACCTAAGCCAATAATGACAAAGAAAAAATATGCAAAAAAAATCATTGTATCCAAGAGGTGAGTCAACATGCACCAAGTGGCCTAGGCTTTTTTTCATTTGGGAGAGGGTCATCCCACAAAGTTCCCAACGTGTTCCTATAAAGTTCCCACCAAATTCCCAACATGTTCCCTAGGATTGTGTGATGCGCCAATTGAAGATGTTAATCACCCAAAAAAAAACTTTAAAGGTTCCCACATTTAATTAATATGAATTGCAATATATTATCATGTTATGGTACTTCAACAAACTCTTTAATCACTTTACATTACACTTCAAAACCAGAGTCCACACAAATGATTCTTGAATTTTCATGGGGACACCCTTTGAATGGGTTTTGAATGCTTTCAACATTTCCGTGGTCACATCCAATGTTGGGCGGTCTTTTAATATGGCGCTAGATATTTATAGGTTTTTAGACCAGATATATAGGCATATGTCCAATGGTTCCCATTTTGTTAAACCTTCACCCCTAGTTCCAACCATACATTTTTTGGAAACCCCATACCCGTCCCCTTTTTGGACCGGAGATTTATTTCTATGCAAACATTCTCAAAACACTGGTATCAAAATGATGTTTAAACTATGGGTTTTCAAATCTACTAATAACTCTTTTACTAGTAGTTTTGATATGTCTCTTACCTGCATGTACTAACCCAAATCTGTTTTGCAAAATCCTTAGTCTCTTTTTGTTTTCTTCCACCTAACTTTTACCTATTCTACCACACCCAAATTAGTGCTTTCAAAACATGAAAACTTGCAAAAAAAAGAAAAAGAAAAAGAAGTGATGCATAACAAAAAAAAAAAAAGAAGGAAATGTTGCCTTACTTCCTTATCAAACCCTAGTTGAAAAGAAAATAATAAGATTTTTTTAAAAACTACTTCATGTCCAAACCTAAGTCAATTTTGCAATTGTGTACCTATCCAATGTACCTATCGAATTTCACTATGCTTATAGGCAAAAGCAAACTACGGTATAATACTTTCCAACATGTGGTGGAATTCATACTAGTGTTAAAAATAGTCAAAACAACATTGTAAACACATTTTAAACAAGATAATTATATTAAACACAAGTCATATGGCAAGGTTTAATATGTTTTTTTTCTTTTAGGATTTTGTCAAATGTAAGTAATTGTATCAAAATTTTACATTTCAAAATTGAAAAGTTGAATTATTAATTTAAATAAATAAAAAGATTTATTAAAAAATCATATTTCGTCATATATCTCAAATTATGATCATCAAAATCTTTCCAAAATTTTCTTCCTTTATTTCAATGGCATCATAATACTTTTCATGTTAAAAAGAATTTTCAAAAGTCTAATATGTTATGGCAACTCAAAATCCATTCATGAAATTCATATGATGTAATCATTTCATATAAAATATCATTTTATTGAATCCTTTTCTTATCTTATTCATTTTTTTTTTGTTCAATGGCCAATAATCAAGTTGTGACAAGATAATGTAATCACCCATAATGTATTTTCACCCCTACCTATCCCTTAACATTATCTTTTCAGTACTTTAAATTCCATCCTCAAAATCCTTGTTATGTGAAAAAGAAGTAATTACTATAGAAGTTTGAACATCTATTCATGTTAAGAAACTTGTGTCGTGACGTGTGATGTCATAAGGATGTAAATATGTAGTAAATTTTACTAAACAATAAAACTAAAGCCAGTCAAAGGTATAAACTAATCAACTAAAAAAAGATGCATGCACACATATATATACAATGCACAAGGGAGGCTAAAATGAAATTCTCATGTATATTGAATTGCAAAAAAAGAAGAAAATGAAATGTATGTAGACGGTGGCCATGCAATGGGCGCCGTGAGCATCAAGAAATCTTAGCTTATTATGGAGGAAACTCTCCTGACAAAAGAATTCTATAAAAATTAAAGGGAGAAAGAAAGGGTTGGGCCTCTTATACCACCGCTAACAAACTGAAACCCTAAGTACCTAATAAGGTACAATTGCCTAAGACCGTACATTAACCCTAAAAACGCACATGGGCATGCCCATAACTAGCCATCATGTATGAGGCTATGTACGGGCATGACAATTGTTGTGACATGTAGTGTCGTGACGTACGGTGTCGTAAGGATGTAAATACGTAATAAGTTCTACTAAACAAAAAGACTAAAGCCAGTCAAAGGTATAAACTAATCAACTAAAAAAAGATGCATGCACACATATATATACAATGCACAAGGGAGGCTGAAATGAAATTCTCATGTATCCCCCCCCAGACCTAAGCCGGGAAAAGCGTTACATGGTCTGAGTAGGAATCAAGGTGTTGCAACCCCACTTTGAGGGAGTTGTGAGGTCACCACTCACACTCCCGAAAATGGGACTTGGGAGTCCTCTGAGACTCTCGAAAACTCAGAGCGCAATTGCAGGGGCCAAAACACCTCGCATTAAAGCGTTCTTTATACCATTGGAAATTTCTTGAAGTGTAGATGTCCAAAATGGCCTCGCATGAACCATTTGGACATCTGTAGCACAAGTTATGGTCAAAAGAAAGGCCGGGAGTCAAACTAGCAGTTTGATTCCCGACCACTAAAAGTCGAGAATCGACCTGATTCCGATGCGTGCAGGGGGAGTGCAACACACCGTTGGAAAGCTCTCAAGCAGAGCTACAACTTTGGTTCAAACTTCGTCTCGATCTAAGTTTGGGGTGAGAAGTTATGAGCGTCCAAAGTCCCGAGAGTCCAAACCGGGACAGTTTCGGGTCTCCACTTTGGGAGTCCGGGGAAAAAGAGCCATTTGGATGCAAGTGCGGCAGAAAGCTGCAGAGAATACTATATGGGGGAAGGTGGTGGCTTCCCCCGAGTCCGGGCCGTGGTGAGTCAAGTGAGTCCAAGGTAGCCCGTGGCTTGTCCCAACACCAAAAGGGTGCAGAATGAGTTCTAACCAACTTGTTGGTTGGATTTGGATGCAGGACCATGT
>Ga0116227_10004362_pt1 | contig 30728 bp, 25 predicted proteins | sample S1TSphgellanicum_FD_89693 | JGI IMG/M metagenome (GOLD analysis project Ga0116227, IMG submission 89693) | Host-associated microbial communities from peat moss isolated from Minnesota, USA - S1T2_Fb - Sphagnum magellanicum MG | ecosystem: Host-associated > Plants > Peat moss > Unclassified... | reverse complement strand
TTTTGGTGTGAAAATGTGGTGGTGAGTTTAGTGTTATATATTGGTTCTGATATCCACGATGAAAATAAGGTTTGGTAGGAGGGGGGGGGGGGGGGGGGGGGGGGGGGCAAGGGGTATTAGGTGAAAAAATTTGGTTTTTCCCCACCTTATTATTATCTAATTTTTTAATATGCACATATTTCAACCATTTTATATTTATTTGCATCTAATTTCAATACCTTATGTTCATTCTAATTTTAATTTTAATAAACCTAAAGCTCGAAAAGGTTAAGTAAACATGAAGGAATTTCATTATAACTTTGACATATGATATTTTCAGATGAAAAAATACAAAAGCTCATGAGTTTGAAAAGAACATTTGATATACACCTCATCAATATAATTCACATGTATACTCAACATGATTTTCACCACCCTTAAATCCAAAGCCCAATCATCGTCTTGACCTCCTAATGTTCCATTCCATTATTACTTCATTTATTATAATTATTTTATTTATTAAATTACTAATTAAACTTATTAGTATCAATTCATTTACTACCCTACTAATTGAACATATTAACAACTTATAATGCCTTTAATTTTTAATAGACACCTTATTTTTTTCTATTTTTTTAATACCAAGGATTAACACATACCTTATATTTAGTTATATTTTGATTTTTATAAGAAACATAATCCTATTATAGAACTAATTACATTATATTTTTAACCAAACAACCAATATATGGCACCTTATATTTTTATTCATGTATTTTGTAAACTAATTTGTTGTGTAGGCTAGCGGGTAACAAAATTAAATTGGGGCATCGAATACATAAATTAAAGTGTGTAACTATTCAATATCCTTAGTTTACATTTTGCATATAACTTTTTGCACACATTAGGCGAAATGGGTTTTGGGTTTAGGGTTTAGGGTTATTTTGGTTTGGCAATAAACTCGTTTCAATTTTGTCTACAACTTTCAATCCAATTAATCTCAATGGATCAACATATGCTTCTTGGTGGCATGTCAATGGCCCAACTGAGATTCCAACATACCCAATTCCACCAACCTTGACCCAACTTTCAAGAGCACATCTGTAAAGTTGATGTGCAAGGCCAATTGCAAGGCTATTATATATAGCTTGCAACATCACAATCATGAGTGGTGGCATTCAACAAAGTTTCATGTGATTGATACATCGATTGTCAATTCATATATTATTTACAAGGCATAAATTGTTCATCTTGGCAAGCCCAATTCCTCAAAGGGTCACCTATTTAACGAGCTTTGTCCATGATTTTCTGAATTTTCCCATTAGGTTCATATGACCACATTATTCTACCTATTCTAAAAAAAGTTGGAAAGTTTGAAGACCCCAAATGATGTGAAAATCACAATTTTTTTTTTGACTACCCAGAATTACATCAGCCACACATTCAATTATGGGAAATTTCCTCCAAAAGGATTTTTAATATACCTCTAGTTAATGCATGCACCCTCAAAGGGTCACTTAGTGTAAAGTTTGGGATCCAGGTGCATCAAACGATGCATGCCACCCTATATTAATTATAATCCATTATTTCAAATTATCATTTACCTTATATTACATATTGGTTTGTTTTTTTTATAACTCACACCAAGGCAAATTATTTTGTGTTCAACCATGAGATATATTGAGTGTTATTTGCATCCCACTTAAAATAAAAATACGTTTGGTGATGGGAATGGCTCCTTGCACTTTTACAAAGAACAATTGCCCAAGCTTACAAGCTAAATGTTCAGTCATAGGTGTAAAGTAACACAATTTTACCAAAATTATACCCAAGAATACAATGCAAGTGTTTGGTATAGGGTAAAAAACTGCACAATAAATCATTAGCCTACTTTAGTCCACCGAAAGATCTGTTTGGTAATGGAGGTGATTTAATACAAGATTAAAGATTAAAGATTTTGTGATATAAACAATTTTTTGAATGAACAAACAATACTTCAAGATTCAATGCATAGTAGCATATTTGCATTCCAACATAAAACACATTAATGAACCTAAAAAACATGCAACTTTACCCCCATTCTTAGCACATTGGATTCCCACCAAAACCATGCATTTGAATCACAAGTTAAAGCATAAAAGTAACATCCACTTGAGTAAAGTCTCAAGCTTCTCAAAATCTCTTCTCATTGTTTCAAGAAGGTTAAAACATTCTAAGGTTGTGTTAAATGAACTTCAATGTTTTCTAGAGTGAAGCCAACTCACAAGATTATGAAAAACAAAGTAGTTTACTAGATCAACCTATATAACAATCAATTGCAAAAATATAAAATTTCTATGTAGATAACTCTACCAAGAGAAGTACAACAAGTATCTATGTTACCATTGGATCCAAGGGCGTGTAGTCTCAAAAGTAGCAGAAATTTCAAGTTGATTTGGTTTTAACAAATTTGTGCATATTGCAACCAATCAAAATTTGAGATTCACACCTTTAGCTTGCACATCAACTATAAATGTTGATTTGGATTGGAATGATTTTGTAAATTTGTAAGCAATATTTTTGTTCTAATAAAGCTTTGGAAAGTTATGCATTCCTCACGCATCAATGACTGACCTATTTTTTGAAATCTTGGCATAGTTATAAGAGGTTAAACTTCATACCTCTTATAGGCCACAACTTGACACCACTAAGTTATTGGAGGCTAGGGCCAGGAAGTAGAAAGCTACCATGATGCCTAATATCCTTCGTAGGTAATGAAATGGATTGCAAGAACAAAGAACAATGGATAAGGAAAACACTCCACCTAAAACTACATAATCAAACAAATCAATCCATAAGAAGAAACAAGGTTCCTACTAGTCTTGGCTGGTTACCCATGTGGACTCAAATATCCAAAGCCTAATTCCTATTTTAAAAATTGGATTGAACTGAAATTGGGTTTGGATAATCAGTTCATATTTATAAAACCAAAACCAAACCCAATTCCCATTTCTAAAATTGGATCAAAGGGGGGCCATTTATGGAGTTGGATTGGAACCACCTTTGGTTGTGGCCTTGCAAGTGACCTAAACTGAACCTAAGGTCCAATTCCAAATTCATTTGAGAACTAAAATTGAACCCATATTATTTCAAACATCTGATTCCAATTTTAAAGTTTAAGGAGATTTTTTCTTCTTCATTTTTTGAGGAAACTTATATTAAAATGACTTTAAGGCACTAATCCGAACCTACATGTGTTGACCATTGTGCAAAAAAAAATTCTTGTTCAAGGGAGGTTTGGGATAATGGCATCTAAAGGGGTCCGATTTGATCCTTTGTTTTTAATTTTTAGTTTTTTTGTAATTTACCAAACCTAAAATTCAAACTCGAGACTAATCAAAACTTGCCACACACTTTTCAATTTTTATCTTTTTTTGATATTTTTGGAGTGTTATATATATTTCAAATTTCTTGAACTTGAGGTGTGGGAAAGGGCAGTTTGGCACCAGTTTTAACCTACCAAGTGCCCATTGTGATTTTTCCAAAATAAAAAAATTGTAAATGTTGACCAATTGTTCGGTAACAAATAGCTCCAAACTTAGCAAGTTGTTCATCAATAAATAGCCCTTCACTAACACCTTGTCATGCTCTCATATTAAATTGGTCCCAAACCTAACTTTTAGGTTTGGTAAGTTACAAAAATATGAAAAATATAAATATAAATATGAATTGGACCCCCTTGAACATCCTTATCTTGAAGCTCCCTCACTATCTCTAAATATGAATTAGAATTGTAAAGTTTTCTTTACCTTTTGATGTTTGGATAAGATTTATTACTTTCACTTTTGATTTATATATCTCCACATATAGTCCAACTTTGGTAAATGTGGCCTTACATAATTATTTAAAGAAAAGATTATTTGAAATTTACTCTTACCCCCCCCCCCCCGAAAAAAAGAAAAAAGAATCAAGTTTAGAATAAAAATTATTTTTCCCAATAATTTCCCATTTTTTTGGTTAGAAAAGTCACTTGTTCAAGTGTTGTTTTGCTATTACAAATTCAATTAATTCAAATTGATGATATGTTATATAACAATGGCTATAAATATGCAACAAGTCATGAATGAATTATAGGAATATTTTAGTTAGAAGATGAGGTACAAAAATACATTTTAATTCCCAAATAATCAAATCAATATAACCCAATGTTCATAAAGAATATTGTACATTATTGTTGTTATCCAAGGTTATACAAAATGAAACAAATGTGTTATACATGTTAAAAAGGTATATTTTCACCTTGGCTATAAATGTTTTGGCAAGAGTTTTCACACTTTTGAATGTTAAAAAGCTTTTAAGTTCAATGGTGAAAAATTCTCAAATCCCAACCCCTAATATTTAGAATGAAATTTATTGTTGTATTATTCATGTTCGGTAATAGTACCTCCACTTCACATTTATTATTAAACCACTTATTGATTTTTCTTTGGATATATCAAACTTGGGGATGGATTCCATATATGATAATTGCAAAAAATGGTAGGCAAAGGAAATCTATTAAGTTTAAAGCATTAAATCAATGGTGTTCTTCAAAATCTAAAATCCAATGATTATCCAAGAGAGAGTGTGTGTGTGTGTGTGTGTTTTCCTTCATTGCATGATACTTTTTTTTCCAACAAAATCTTGTCATATTTAGAGATGTTTGGAAAGGATTTCACCCTTTTGTAATGAGCTTTCAATTGTTTGTTTTGGAGCAGCTTTTCACCACATTTTGAGGCTAAACTCATAAGACTGAAAGAAGAAGAAAAAACACTGGGAAACTTTCAACATTCACCAATTCAAAGGCCAAAAATTTCAATCAATTTTTGCATACTATTATTGAATTTTATTTAGCTACTAATTTAGGTTTCTTCCTAGGTGGGACATCTTCAATTCATCTTCAAGTTCCACTTTTGGTTTTACTAGTTCCACTTGTGATCTGCATAGATGGTGGGAACATTATACTTATTATACCGAGTCAATTGGGAAACACTATAATTATGTGAATCAATGGTGTAAGGAACATTGTAGAAAATGTGAATCAAAAGTGGGGGAACAATCATCACCCAATCGAGTCTCAACTAGCCTTCATAGAACCTCTTACAACTTGACAAAATGGCATCTCATGCTACCATGCTCAACACATTCCTAGGTGGAACAATACATTTTTTAATGAGTAATTGAAAAATCCCAAGCATTGGACAAATATGGAACATTATTTTTCTTATTAGGTCAAATGGTGTTGTGTGCTTTCACAAGGTCCTATAGATGGGGACCCTTGTGACGCTAGCCCTATTCCACCAATCAAGGTGCCATCACTAAGGGACCAGAACCCTAAACTCTAAGGGTGCTCCATAGCAAGTAATTAAAAAACCTAAGCATTGGACAATATGGAATATTATTTATCTTATCATTCTTAATGATATTGGGCTCTTTCTTAAGGCCCCTTAGATGTGGACCCTTGTGAAGCTAACCCTATTCCACCACTTAAGGTGCCATCACTTAGGAATTAGACCCCTAAACCATAAACCCTAAGGATGTTCTATAGCAAGTAATTGAAAAGTCCAAGCATTAGATAATACATGATATTATTTAATTTATTATATTCAATGGTATTCAATGTTTTCTTAAGGTCCATTAGATGGGGACCCTTGTGGAGTAGGCCTATTCCATTGCTTAAGGTGCCATTAGTTAGGGTCTAAAACCCTAAACGTGAAGGGTGTTCCATAGCAAGTAATTGAAAAGTCCAAGCATTAGACAATACATGATATTATTTAATTTATTATATTCAATGGTATTCAATGTTTTCTTAAGGTCCATTAGATGGGGACCCTTGTGGAGTAGGCCTATTCCATTGCTTAAGGTGCCATTAGTTAAGGTCTAGAACCCTAAATGTGAAGGGTGTTCCATAGCAAGTAATTGAAAAACCCAAGCAAATATGGAGTATTTGATCTTATTACCTTTAATAGTATTGGGCTCTTTCTTAACACCTCTTGGTTGGGGACCCTTGTGAAAGTTGGCCCTATTCCATTGCTTAAGGTGCCATCACTTGGGGACTAGAACAATAAACCTTAAACCCTAAGGATGTTCAATCTCAAATAGTTGAAAAGCCCAAGCATTCAATGACATGCAATATTATTTATCTTATTTCGTTTAATGGCATTGGGCATTTTCTTAAGGCCCCTAAGATGAGGACCCTTGTGATGCAGGCCCTATTCCATCACCGAAGGTGCCAGCTCTTAGGGACTAGAACCCTAAATCCTAAAGCTGTTCAATAGCAAGTGATTGAAAGCCCAAGCATTAGAAAATATGGAATATTTATTTATCTTATTACGTTTAATGGTATTGGGTGCTTTCATAAGGCCCCTTTGATGGGGACCCCTGTGAGGCCGGCCATATTCCACCCATTAAGGTGCCATCTGTTGGGGACCAGAACCCTAAACCCTAAGTTTAGATGTCGTTGAGCATCGTCCAAGCGTTTTGCAGCGAACGTTTACATTTTCTTCCTCCAAATGCAGATCTTCTCAGGTACCTTCTCTCCTCCTCCTCCTCCTCTCCTCCTCCTCCTTGATGTAACCCTTTCTTGTTGATTGTGGAATCTAAAGAAGAAGGCAATGTCTGCATTTGTGCATGTGGTATTTGAATGTACTTAGAGCATCTCCAGTGGTGCTCAGTATGTAACCCTGCAACTCACATCCAAGTTTAGTTATTTACTTTTTTCCAACCCCACCCATAAAACAAAAACTGGGATTGCAAATGGGTGGGAGATTACTGATAGCAACCCACCTGGACCAATCAAACTATGTAGCCAATCAATAGCTATTGGAATGAACATGAGAGCATATCCAGCTAAGTATTTGACCCTGCAACAATATTTCTCACATCCAAGTTTTAGTTATCCACTTTTTTCCATCCTTTTTTATCCCTACATATAAAACTAAAATTGGGACTGCAAATAGGTGTGAAACTACTAATAACAACCCACCTCGACCAATCAAACTATCTAGCCAATCAACAGCAGGTGTTAGGTTTTGCTGTGCCTTTTACCAGCCTCAGCAAACTGTGCAAAAATGCTGGGCCAAAACCATTTTGCTAAGCCAAACCAGCATGTGTTGACTTTTCTTCATCCAATTTTTAATTTGCAGGGTGACATACTGAGCACCACTGGAGTTGGTCTTAAGAGGAACTTGGAAGCTGTGTAGTTCTTTTGTTTGTGCAGAAGAGGACTCGTTCTCTCTCTCCGAGGTTCAATCCTCTCCTCATTCTTCTTCTTTGTCTGTTCCTTTAGGGGATCTAGATCACGTCCAGAGTCTCCAACGTTCCTTTGCTACTATTGCTTTCATGGAGAAGTGTAGTAATATAGTTTGTTAAAAGCTCTATGTTTCTTCAGTTTTCTTTGAGATCGAATTCTCCAGTTGGTGGCATGTATGAGGTCTCAAATCTTGCCCAGCCAGAAATCCTTAAATTCCATCATTCATTCCTTAAAAACCCATCCTTTAAATTGTACTTCTAAAGGCTTCTCTTGTAACTTCTTGGATCTAGTTGTGAAGCAAATTCCTCAAAGGTATCCAATTGCATGAAGAAAAGTTGATATGTGCCAGTTTGACTCAGCAAAATGGATTTGGCCAAGCATTTTTGCACAATTTGCTGAGGCTAGTAAAAGGCACAGCAAAGCCTAACACCTGCAATTGATTGACTAGATAGTTTTGATTGGTCGAGGTGGGTTGTTATTAGTAGTTTCACACCTATTTGCAGTCCCAATTTTAGTTTTATGGGTGGGGTTGGAAAAAAGCATGGAAAAAAAGTAAATAACTAAACTTGGATGTGAGAAATATTGTTGCAGGGTCACATACTTAGCTGGATATGCTCTCATGTTCATTCCAATATCTCTAATGCTGCTAATTTGGGCATTATCAACAGTCACTTTTGCAGGTTTTTGAGGCTTTATAGTTTGAAAGATTTCTTTGTTTCTGGGATGGTGAGTCTTATTGTCCTTCTAAAGAATGAAGGTGATCCCCTCTGAAGATTCTATAGAGTCTCAAATGCGGGGAGTTTTCTGTAAACCCACTTGGTCTATTTTTTTCTCTGCAGTCAGTTCCTCTTTGTTTTCTCTTCCTTTTGTGTGTGTGTGTGTCTGTGTGTGTTTTGTTTTTCACCTCAAAGTCTTTTCTTTCGGTGTCTCTCCTTGTATCCAAACAACAACATAAGGACATTGAGTATCTTGATACAAACAACACATGGGGAGACAACACAAGGAGAGATTTGTTTTTGAGTCTGAGTTATCCTGTTTTTGTCCCTCCCCCTCCCTAGGAAGTCCTTAGCAATTTCCGCTCCTGTGGACTTCTTGCCAGACTTTGAAGTTGTCAGATGCATGCTAGAGAGGTTCACAACCTAAAGGAGAGAAACTGGAGGAATGGGTGTGCCCTTTTGTTCCTTGTCTCTGACTTTTTTATGGTTGCAATATGAAGACAAGCAGAGAAATTCCAAGGACTGCAAGAGAGAGACAGAGACAGAGACAGAGACAGAGTCACAGGCTCTCTCTCCTGCCAATTTGAAAGCTGCATGAGGTGAACAGGTGTATGTGATGTTGAAGCTTGTGATACAAAGGGACATAGAAGGGGCTAAAGCTTCCTGAAACGCATGAGTTTTTGCATTCCAGTGGAACAGGCCATACATTGATCAGTAAAACACTAAACCTGGGTGGCAACACACCCTCCATCACACCCCTGTAAATTGAGGAATGACTGAAAGGCCAGGAGTTTCACATTACTCAAGACACTGGCACGTCTCTTTCTAGGCACCTGAATTCACTGTGTGAAAGGAATGACAGGAAGAGGGCAGCAGCAAACTTGAATTTCTGAGGGCAACAGGAAAATCCAAGTCATGGCAAAATCTCAAACACACCCCACTGAAAAACCTTTGCCCCAGTAGTAAGTTTTTGAGAAATTATCTCCACATATCTCCTACTGTTTCAATTGCTTCCAACATGCAAACCATAGAACCCTAAACCCTAAACCCTAAAGATTAGTAACACTCCACTCATGTTTCATGTCCCTCAAAAATCTTGAAGCTGCTTTGGAAACTCTAAATCCAACTGCCTCAACTTAGTGTTGGAAATTCCAAAATCCAATTGAAAGAATGATGTGATGGTATGTACAGTATGTACAACTACTTGGAAGAACAGATTCAGAGCAGATTGGATTGGATCAGATGATGTACATGCAGTCTATTGTTGTGATGGTGCTGTTGAAGAGAGCTTCTTGTTAACAACTCCTTGATGTACCAAGTTTGCCATAAACTTTGCCACAACCTGTGAGCCTGCCTTGACAAAGACAGCTGGAAATCCAAGGGGAGCTTGGACCCAAGCTTTTTGGCCAGCTCTTGCAGCTCCACTGTATAAGATCCCTGTCCATACATGCTTCCATACGTCCCCGGCAGGGAAGTATGCATGCACTTTTGTACAGCCTTTGTCCACGACAGGAACCACAAGTATGTCTGAACCCACCAGGAACTGCTGGTATACGATGCTCTGGACATGCTTGTCATGAGGATAGTGCAAAAACATATGTCTGACTACTGGCATCCCAGTTGTTGCTGCCTCCTGCAAATATCAGCACTTTTTTTTTCAGCATGTTATCTTGTGATCTGACATTGGTTTTGATGAAATTTGCAGGGCAAGGCAGGGCTGCAAGACAGCATTGCTCATGTGCTCGTAATTCCTTGGCAATCAAACACAACAAGAAGGAACGATCGTCTACAAACAAGAAGGAGCATTTAGATAACCTTGACAAGCTGCCGACGATAAAACTCCCAAGCTTTGTATATCTTTGCACATCGAGCGAAATGGGCAAAGGTTCTTTCATTAGAGTAGAATTGGGAATTGGCAGCTGGTATATTTCCCTGCACAACATGCAACAGTGGAGAGCATTTAGGAAATAGCCAGATCCCAAAAGCAAATGCTTCATTTGCCAGAATGGATTCAGATGCCTCTGTGTTGGGATGCCACTTCAATGCCTGTGCTCTTTGACACTATAGTCACAAATTGAGGCATCTGCTTTTATATGGGTTTAGGGTTTAGGATATGGCTCTGAGAGACCTACTTCATGAGTTCTGAAAATGGTTGAGAATGCGTTGAGTTCCATCCATCTCAGCAGAAGTTCCTCACTGCGGCGGTATCGAAGGAAGGGAAGATCGACAGTACAGTAGCCACCAATGTCACTATGGTTGAAAGCATAACCACTGAGGCCACTGGTGAGCAGTCCTGTAACAGCACTCTTGATGCCATCATGACGCTGCCAACTCACCATCTGGTCTCCTGCCCAAAACAGTGTGCTCCACTGAGGACTTCCTCGATATCCAGCTCGCATGAAAAATACCAACTGCTCGTCATCATCATCCTGATTCTCTTCATCAGTTGACAGGTCTTCTCCAGATTCAGTACACATTGTTGAGCTTTGCTTATTACTGTGCACTTTGTGCTCTTCCTCCCACTCCTCCAAGAACTCCCTATTCAACTCTGCCCACAGCTCTGGGTACTTATTATGAGCTGTGGCAGGGTCTTCACCTGCATGCAGTGTTACCCCATTTGTTGTTAGCTCTTTGTAAGAACACACAATTTAATGCAACTCAAGAAAGAAGAACCCACAGCCGTGAAATTTTGTATACGAGCATCAGTTAGGGAGATGACATGCAAGGGGAAGTCTTGGCAGATATAAAAACTGGAGACTGCGACTGATCCATTCTTATATGTAGTTAGCAATGAAGATGTACTCTGGCTTGGGTCAACATTTTGTGAAGAAGGGCTTAGGGTATGTACCAGAGTAGAGGCAGGAATCAAAAGGCAAGGACTCCCCAAAATCAGCCATCCATCCACGGACACCAGTCTTAACCATGTCATGTAAGATACTTTTGAACCACTTGCGTGCAGCTGGGTTTGTGAGGTCCACCATGGCAGCATCGAAGCTTGTATTTGGAATCATGTAAGGTGCACCAGTGCTATCTCCCACAACCATCCCCTCATTCTTGGCATCATCAAACATATTCCGTCTTCTGTTGGGCTTCTCATCTGTCTGGAAGGAATTGCAAGAGGATATATCAGGGAAAAGAAATTCATGAGGACTGTCATCTATCAAGCAAATTCTTCTACAGGATGGGATATAGCTAGCATCATACGCAAGCAGGATAAAGTGTATGTATCACTCACAGAGGCGAGAAAAGGATTGCAATAAGTCATAGTGCGAATGCCATGTGCTCGCAGATCTTGCACCAGCTTTTCCCAGTCAGGATATGCTTGTGAGTCCACTTCCCAATTCCACCAGAGTTGCCACCCAATGTTGGTCTTTCTCTGGCCTACCCAGTCCTGGAAAACAGATCTCCAGTATTTTATTAGGCTTTTTTGCATTGCTGAATCTTTCTGCAGTTTAGAAATGGTGTGTACATAGATCAAGGAGGAACAAAACTGGGAGCTTCTTCTACACTCACTTGGAGCCAGAAAGCAGAGAGTGGCACATCCAAGTCCTGAAGCTTCTCCCAGACTTGATGCACAGCTTGTAATCCTCCTTGCATCCCCACAATTGCACCCTTTGTAATCCAGCTTGGAAGTTCTCGCATGCGTCCCGTTGCTGCAGTGTAATGTTTGATCAGTTCTGCTGGTGTATGTCCTTGCAATATACGCCCCTGCACACTACCTGCATGAACCTGTACCACTCCCTTAAACTCTTATCCATGCAACACTCTGACCACAACCCCCACAACACCCCAAGAAGAGCTTTTGGACAATTGCAGAATTCTATTCTTCGTCTTTCACTTTGAGCTTCTCATGCTTTGCTTCTTTTTCTTCTTCTTCATCTTCCCTCTTGCACTTTGCTTCTTGTGATTGTTGGATATTATAAAGGACTGACTGCTACAAAAACATTCTACAGGATTTGGAATTTCCTTCAGCTCTTTCTCTCAACTCTTCATCAGATTTTTTTACAAGAGTTCAAAGAATTGAAAGAGGGACACGCACTTGCAATTGGACACGATCATGATGAGTCAAGTCGAACACTGAGTACTCAAAATTCTCCAGAAACACAGAGTGCAGGTCAGAAGTCATGTAATGTGGAGAAGGAGCATATGTTGTATGCCAAGCTCCTCCTGCTCTGCAATCAGCAAATCACATTGCAACAACAACAACAGCAAACAAGCCTCAGTTACGTCCTTCCCCTTGAAGTGTGCAAACCTCCTTCACTGACAAGACATTCTGCTCCTCAATCGAGTAGCAGATCCTTACCTAGCAAGGAAGGAAAAATTCTGCTTGATTGAGCAGTAGAAGACACTTAGCCTGCAAGAACCCAAATTCACAAGGAACAGATGATCTGAGATGATGGGTTGTGCTATGATCAATGTAGGTTTTCACAGAATCAATGGAGCCCAGCAAACACTTAGCTTGCAAGAACCCAAATCCACAAGGGAATAGATGATCTGGGATGATGGGTTGTGCTAAGATTGATGTACGTTTTTGCAGAATCGATGTAGCCCAGCAGACACTTAGCCTGCAAAAACCCAAATCCTCCACAAGGAGGAACAGAAGAAGAAGAAGAAGAAGAAGAAGAAGATGCAGGAGGGATGATGGGAGGAGAGCAATGATGAGATGGTGAAGCAGCAGCACCTGTGGGCGACGAGGTTTGCAGCAGCTGTGATGGGTTGGTCACCGCGACCAAGACCTTGTTCCTGCACCAGGATGGGGACGCGTTTCCCCTTCATGTCGAAATGCGAGAACTGCTCGCCGAATCCATAGAACCTCTCCCCTTTGTGCGAGGAGTAGGTGATCTGTATCCTGTTGAATTGCGGAAGCTGCACATCATCGTTATTATCCCTTTGTTCCCTCAGAAGCGCCAATATGTTGCTGCTGTTGTTGGAAGAAGTTATTCTTCTTGTACTGCTGCTCCTGCGGCTGCCGCCGCCGAGCGTCCACTTCTTCCATCTTTTGAACAAGAAGCTTTGCTGTTGAGCAATCGGTGACATTCCTCCCGCTGGCGACCACCACCACCACCAGCTAGCTGCTGTTGTTCTCAAGATCAGCTTCAGATTCTCTCTCTTCTGCAGTACGTGGAAGTTGCATCGCTGCTGCTTCTTCCTCATCATGTGTTGCAAGCCCAGTGTTGTTGTTCTCAGTCTGCTACTGCTGCTCGCTCCTGCTGCTCCTGCAAATGCCGATGCAGGTTCCTTGGACCACAGCCATCGCAATCTCTCCAGATTGAACCCTAGTATCCCCCCACCTTGCTGCTCCTCCTCCTCCTCCAGCAGCAGCAGCTGTTGCTTCTCCTCCTCCTCCTCCTCCTCCTCCTCCTCCTGCAAAGACTCCATGTACGAAGAATTACTCAATGCTAGTCTCTTGTAAGACAAGAATTGAGGGGAGGAGGAGGAGGAGATGCTGCTTCTTCGACAACGATGATGATCTAGAGCTTGTGGTCGATCAAGCCAGACATGAAAGCCCAAGTGGTGATCTCTCCTCTCGCAGAACACAAGGTAGTAGCGCACACCCACAATCGGCTGCAACAACCCATCATGAAGGAAGAATCCCATCCAGCTTCTTCTTCTTCTTCTCCTTCTTCTTCTTTCTTCTGTTTCTCCATCATTGCTGCTGCTGTCGCAGTAGTAGAATGGAGGGCCATCACCAGCACCATGCTTTCTTCCTTGTTTCCGCAGCTCTGCTTGAAGCTTCAGCTGCTCCATCGCTACATTGGCATTGTTGTACAAGCAACCTGTGACCAGCACACAAGGTCCTTCATTGCTCAAGAGAGTACCATCCGCATCGATCCTACTCCTCAGAAGCTCTTCTTGTGCAGAAAACATCGATGAGGACATGGAGTTGTTTTGGATCCCACAAGAGGATGCAGAAGAAGAAGCAGCGGTGCCAATGGCAGTGCTGGTGGGATGAGGAGGAGGAGGAGGATTCCAAGAGGAGATTTGCTCTATGGTTTGGTGTCTGCACAGGAGCTCAATATGATCATGGAGAGCGAAGGAGCCTCTGCTTTCCACAATCTCGCCATCTCCTAGAGCTGCAGAGATGAAGCTCCCGGTGCCTTGAGCTGTAGACCAAGCTGCTGTATGGGGCTGCGAGTGATGGAAGACGGAGAGAAGACAACTTCCTCCTCCACCTCCTACGCCTCTCTCTTGTGTCTTCTTCCACTCCACTCTGAATCCACTCCCTGCTGCAAAAGACTCTGAACTCCCCACTGTCTCTGCATCGAACAGTAACTGTCCTCTCACCAATTTCAAGCCTTTGGGTTCTCCTGGAAATGGATTGTTGACTTGAATCCCACCCAATGTCCCTCCTCCCCTCCTCCTCCTCTGATTCTCCTCCATCTGAGGAGATCTCCTTCTGCTGCTGCTAATCCTTCTTCTGAGCTGACCCTTCTTCTTCTTCTTATTCTTCCCCCAGAATCAGAATCTCAGATCCTTCCTGCCACTCAATTCTTCCTGGAAAATTAAAAGATGGGATTGTTGGTATCAATCAATCCATCCCAATTCCTCCTCCTGTCTTCTGGCTAGGCTCCAATTCTCTCCCCCTTGAATTCAAGCCTCTCTCTCTCTTTCTCCAATCCCTTTCTTCTTCTTCTTCTTCTTTGTCTTCTTCAAGATGAGGATGGAATCCTCCACAGCAGCAAACACCTCCTTCTTCAAGGTGAGGTTTGAATCCTTGATTTAGGAACCAACAACAACAACAACAACAAAAACAAACAAATTCAGCAATGCGCCAGACACAAACATTTCCCAAGCAATGAAGAAGTCATTGCTCCCACCCAAATCCACCCAAAACAAATTCATGCTCTTTTATGTGTGTTTGTGTGTGTGTGTGTGTTCAGATGGCAACTGTGATCAGCTGCATCTGGAATCAACTCAGACAAAAACAAAAAACACTAATAACAATAAAAAAACCAAAACAATTACAACTCCAAATACAAAAAAACAACAACAACAACTGCAACTTCAACTGCAAAAACTACAACAAATTACAAAAACAACTACTACTTCTACTACAACTAAGTACAACAACAACAACAACAACAAAAATTTATGTAGTTTTTATAAACTTGTTCCTGGAGGGAATCTCAACTGCCAGCAGCAGTTTGGTAGGTGTTATTGGAATTGGGAATTTTGATTCTGTGACTAAAGTTTACACATACACACACACACACCATAGTACCATGATAAGTCAGTTGGACACTAATTTTTATTCATTTCAAAAAATGTTGAAATTTTCCCACTCCCAAAACAAAAAATATAAATAAATAAATAAATAAATAAAATCAAAGAACAAAATTTTGTAAAGAGGGTGGGGGGGGGAAGGAAAAGGGAGAATTTTTTTGGGAATTTTCTGAATCAACTGAAATGTTGCCACTTCCCAATTGCACTAGTATTGTGAATATTCATAACACTAGGCTACTAGGTACCTAGTGTTGTTATGTTATGGATGGAAGCTTCTTTGTTTGTGTTTCCCAAGTTTTTGGCCCTTTTTTTTGTGTCATGTTTTTCCATCACCTTCTTCCTAGCCTTTGTGTTATTCAAAGGCAAATTTCTTTGTATGTTTCATGGTAATATTGTTGGAGTGTTTTTTAGAAAAAACTATCCCCTCCCCCCCCCGAAAAAAAACCTCCACAACACTTTCATAATATGTTTCAAAGTAATATTTTTGGAGGCTTTTTAGAAAACCATAAAAGACCCTAACATTTTCTTTGTATGTTTCATAAGTTATATTTGGAGCCTTTCTTTATTAGTGAAGAAATAAACCCCCCTCCCTTTACCCAAAAAAGAAAAAGTGTTGTTTTCTTCCAAATTTTGAAGCCTTGTTTAGATCATCACCAACCAACAAACAAATTATTTTTCCTCGATTGTTTCTTCATGTTTAAAGCCATTTTAGAAGAACATCAACCCCTTTCTTTCATAATATTAAATTTTTATGGAGCCTTTTTGACAATGTCTCTCTCTTCATATTATATTTTAAATATCTATCCTTTTTATTTTGAAGGGGGGGGGAGGGGTAACAAAGACACTATGATAATTATTGTGGGAGTAGTAGTCTTAGCACTTGTGCCTTATTATTAAGGCACAAATTATTTTGACTCCCCTCCCAATCAAATTTTCTTTTTTCCAATTTTATTATCATAAAAAAAAAAAAACATTTGGCCGAAAAAATTGCTTTACTTACATGGGTGGGTCCGAATTCATTTTTATCCCACAATGAGAAGGATGTGCTTGAAAAATTATAACAAGTGTCCCAAAAGAAGCCCCAAAACTTGTTTTGAAAAGCACGATACCGTGCCCCACCACCACACACGAAGCTTGACTCTTTTTTCGCTGACCCTTAGAGGGAAAGCATGAAGCTTCATAATAAGCAAAGAGGTAGAGTGATAAAAACCCTAGATAAGTTCGATACAATGAATGGGGTCCATATTCCAGCTGCATTTGAGGTTACGTGCAATGAATCTAGCCTCATAAGCTTGACCACGTTCTCTGCACACGACATCTTTGCCGTGTTTTGACACTGGCAACTCAACTCGTTCAGCTGCCAATTAAGTTGCCAATCATTTTAGCAACTTCCTTTTCTTTCTTTGTGTTTGTCGCCATCATCCCTTATTTGTAAAATTAATGCACATCTCATACACACATTGGCAACAACAAATCCAAATGAAAAACTTCAAAAAACAATTTCACAATTTTCCTTGTGTGCTCATATTTATGACACATGAAAACACGTAGGCACATATTTCCATGTGCCAACCAAAGTGCGCACATGAAGCTAACCTTGTAACGACTTTTAACCTTTGTCATGTTGAAGCTTCAAACTTGTCACACGGAAGGAGCAAGAAATTTCTTGCATAATTTCCCTTTTCGCCATTTTATTAGAATGGTATGCCATTAATGCACTTCTTCCCGCACAATTTTGGACTTTGAACTTTATTAGAGTTATGGGTTGAAGCTTCAACTCATAACAAGGAAGGATCAAGAAATCTCTTGCATAATTTTGCCCTTTTTGCCATTTCACTAGAATGGTATGCCATTAATGCACTTCTTCCCACACGAACTTTTGACTTTGAATCTTACGACAACAAATCAGAATCTGGATTCGTTATGACAAAATGAGTCCCACATTATTTTTGATCTATTATATAGTAGAGTTATCTGTAAAGTAACCCTGTTTTTGGGTCTGCTTTCACCCCGTATCCCCTCTTTTAGTGGTATATCTGCAAAGTAAGGAAACTTTATTAAATCTCAGTATGAAATGCTGAAACTCAGCATTTAATGCACAAGGTTTGAGAGTAATTATAGTAGTTGTACAGGTAGGAGCAGTGAAAATATATGCAGCAACAGTGTAGGGCGCTCAGGAAAAAGGAAAGACAGCATGAAACTCAATTTACCACCAAAATTGCTGGAAAAACTAGTCTAGGTCCCAATTATTTCGTTTTGTAAAATCTTCATTCCCAGGTACACGTTTGACGCCTTATTATGCTGAAACTGACTGTTCTCGCCCACTAATCGCGAGACTTTATGGATAACTCTAGTATATAAAGAGTTTTGAGGAGAAAAAAAATCTTAGTATTTTGAGCATGCATATCTCCTCCCCCACCCCCCCATCAACTTTTTGGAGGAGAGGAGGAACCTTACACCTAAGGTTCTTCATTGTTTATACGAAATTAGGGTTCTAAACAATTCAGGGCTTCGTAACTAGGTTCCTCATTGTTTAGAACCCTAATTGCTAGGTTCATTAGGGCTCAAGCCTAAGATGTTGCTCACATGGGTGCCTTACACAATGTGTAGGGGGACTCAGGACTTGGAGAAACTGGTTGTGTTGGGTAAGTCGAGTTAGTATGAAGATCCCCTTCTTATGTGAAGTTCAAAATGTCGAACTTGACAATGTTATCAAATCCTGCTTTCCATTAAAATTTAAAATCTTGGTACACTTGGATGCACTAGGTTTTAGGGTTTGTTGTGTGCAGAATGAAGTAAAGGGTCTCTTCACCAATTGTGATTTAAATTGCATGCAAATGGTTGTGGTTTTGAATTGAACAAACCACACCCATTTGCAAACCCCACTTGAAAGCTTTGGAGTTTAGCACGACTTCTTTCTTTTAAAATTGCTATGTCTACAAATCCATACAATTAATTATTTTCAACTTCCAATTTTGGTCTTTTGTCTGGAAACCCGGTCCATGACAAAAGATCAGAAGCAGCAGCAGCTGCCCTAATTAGTGTTGGCTTCATTGAACTCAAAAGTTCCATGTATTTCACACAAACCCAAACTTTGTGTGAGAGCTCAATCTCTTATAATTCCATGAATTTCTCACAAAAACCAAACTTGTGTGAGAGCTCAATCTCTTATAATTCCATGAATTTCTCACAAGACCCAAACTTGTGCGAGAGTTTAATCTCTTATATAATTCCATGAATTTCACACAAAAACCCAAACTTGTGTGAGAGCTCAATCTCTTATAGTATCATGTTATTGCCTCACTTCATGAAGATCATTATTGAATCTCTAGGAGTGTGGGTTGGAATGGTTTCCTTCTCTTTTTGCCCAACCATCTCAATTCTTCCTACATCCACCATTGCATATCTCCCCCTCAATCCTCTTCCATTAAATTTGCTCTCTTATTTAGGGTTACCCAATTTGTATGTGTCTTGTAAATGTGCTTTCGATTTTGCGTTACACCCATCTAACACTATCCACCTATGCTTGGTTTGGAAATTTAGGGTTTCTTTTCTTTCTTGTGAGCTTTTTAGTATCCATACATAACCTTCCATGTTCAATGGTTTTTATGTGTGACCTTAAGTAGTAGATGCACACATTAATTATGAACATGATATGATACCAAAGGTTATTGGCCAAAGGTTTGCATCATATTATGCTTGTAGCTACCAATTTTTTGTTGGTCAAAAGCCAATTTTTTTTTTTTGGTTGTCCTTCATCCTCTAATAAGCTAGGTGAAAGACTTTGCAACCTTGCCATAATTTTCAGGTAAGACTATAGAATTATGTTTTTCATCCAACATATCATAAGTATCAACTCCAAGTTTCATTGGTTTCATTTACTCTTTTCTCTTCTTTCTCCTCTCTTCCTACAAAGGAATTTCAATCTTATAAGGAAAAATGCACAAATGAGATAATAACAAGTTTCGCGGAGGTCAACATATCTAAACCCTATAGATTATAAAAGTATTCAAACTAAGCTAGACCTACTTACAATAACCCCAACTTCTATCACACATACTATAATACTCTTAACACAAAAAATATCAACAATTTTCATCAAACCAATGTATCTCTTTTTTTTTCAGGAGACTAATTGTCAATTATGTTATTTTTCTTGAATATTTTGGATTCCAAGTAGATCCCCACTAATTATTGTGTTCCTTAAAAGCACTCAACCTATGGAATAGTGCCTATCAAACAAGAGCACATTAGTTACTAATTGTTCTACAACAAAACTTTGAAGATTACATGAAAATGTTTTGATGAGATTGCAAAGAAAACACCGCCCCAACACATTGAAGGTAACAACAAAATATTTCTATGACATTGCAAAGAAAATTCCACAACAAAACTTTGAAGATAACATGAAAATATTTTGATGAGATTGTAAAGAAAACTCCACAATACTTCAAAGGTAACAAGAAATTATTTCTATGAGATTGCACAGAAACTCCACAACACTTTGAAGATAACCTGACAATTAGTGCAGTTGTAGCTCATAACATGATGAGTGTCACCCACCAAGTTCAAGACTATCACCTTCATCACAAATAGCGGCGGCAAGCTATGATGACTATCCTCTAACTTCATCAGTCTTCAACAGTGGGTGTAGATAATCATATAACAATAATCGACCCAAAATTATTGGCAAAACTGTTATACAAACATCTGTGTCTTGAATTTTCCATCACATTTTTCAGAAGCAACTGGAAAGACTCTTGTCATTGTGTTGCTAGCACTCAAGAGACATGGCTATTATTAGCCAAGTGAACAGTATCCTTGTTCAAGCTGCAACAAGCTTGTTGAGGATCAGCTTCATTTCATTGTTGCTTGTCCCTGTACAAGCAAGCATGTAAGCCTTTCAAACAAAAGACACAAAATGCTGAGATTTAGGGTTTATCCACATGAGCCCAAAAGCGCATGAAGCAGTCCTTCATGCTTTATTGATAACAACCTGCTGCTAATCTTCTGTTAATCAGCAGCACCACAGTAATAGTTTTTCATTGTATTCACTTACTTTGTCCATGATCCCTGGATCAGCAACATTGGTGACTTTCCAGCAGAGGTTGCAGCTATCAATAGACATGAGGGGTCACTGGACTGCATTCTAGAATGTTCTAGAGTACTTCTTAATCTCATACATGATGAAGGGGATTGATACAACATCCTTACTGAGGGCCACACCATCACCCACACACTTGAGGGAGTCACAGAGGCGAGTGTAGTAGAGCGGCAACTGTGTAAATGCTGCCCACAAAATTTCCATGCCATAGACAAAGTTGCCAAAAGATGTAGTTATGTCCTTATGCATTATTTCTATTGCACCCTTCCATCGAGTTGTAAAGTCCTTCACCAATGGCTCCACCTCGTCAAGTCTAATAGGCTGTGAATTGCTTGACCCTGCTGCATCCTCCCCTGTTCTCAACCACCCCACCCACAACCCACTCTTCTCAGCAAAATGAAACCCTCCCACCAAAGGGTCTAGGGTTCACAGCATGTCCGTTCCAGGAAACAGACCAAGCATGTGTGTTCAGTAAAAAAAGAGAAATGAGACCTGCACAAGTCTTCACAAATTGGATGAGAGGCATAAAGTGTTCACAGAGCTCCTCCTGCCACACCACCATACATAATATGTTGACCCTTGCAATCCTTTATATGCTACCTATGATGACCAGGGAAGCAATCTCTCTCAAGACTCTTACATCATTGACCAGTGAGTGATAGGGTTTAGGGGAAAAAATCCCAGAAACATTTTCTTTGAGATTAGCCTGCCATAGCCTTCCCACCCACAGAACTATATATCCATTCAGACAATCAGGAATGGACAGGGAGAAACTGTACTTACCACAAACACAGTACTGCTGCTTTTGAGCAACTCTTCAAATTGTTGCTGTGTCTTCCCACCATCTATACCAGCTTCCTGAGAAGAACAATAACATGCACAGGAGCAGGGTTAGCATTTCAGTCATTTTTTTACACATAACAGGGGAACAAACAGTAGTGATATTGTTGCATCCACAGAAGTTCAGGAGTGCATGGCAACAAGATTGTCCTAAAGGATGGTGCAGTGTATTAACCTTGAGCACAGAAAGCACCAGGTCATAGTTGTTGATGAGGAATATGGTTTGCTGTATTTGCTGGTGAAACATATGTGACAGCTGGAACAGTAAGTCGTCTACTACCAAACACATTCAGTCCAAATTCAAATCCAGCTACAATGTTTGCCATGCTTTCATCTAGTCAGATTTGGCAACAGATTTCCCTTCCTGTTTATTCTATGGCTTCAATCCAGAAAATAAGTGATGCTGGAAACAACTTCCAGTTCCAGAGAGGCCATTCTGGAATCTGATGGGTGGAATTCCCATGTCACCAATCAGAGTCCCTTGGAATTCCCATTGACTCTGATGGTTGGAATTCCATGTGGACTCTATAACACATGGGTGTGCAGTTTTCTGAAAAAACCAATACTGCTCCTCCTCCACTTGGCAACAAGATGATGAAACTCCAACAACAACAATAAAGGTGGCAAAAGATTCAAAGAAAAAGCTGTCTCTTTTTCTTGTCTGCTTGCAAGAAGGGCATTTGGCAGAGGAGGATGTTTCCATGGTTACAAACTGATGGTGTGCAACAGAAAACCCTAATCTGAGAAATGCATGTCGCCTTTGCGATCTGAGAAATGCATGTCGCCTTTGTGATCTGAGAAATCCAGATTTGAGCTAAAGCAGTCAGAGCTGTTGGAGATTTTTCTTGGGGAAGGCAAAGGATCCATCTCTTCTTCGCAAGCACCCACAAGCCAGCCCGCAGTAATGGGTGCAGGTTTCCGGCATGAAGAGGGGAAAGGAGAGAGAGACACAACAGAGACAGGAAGGAACAAACCGAGGAGGCGAAGAAAGGCAAGGCGAAAAGCTTCTCCAAGGCTTGTTGCGCATACTCATCAGCGATGATGATCAAAGGCTTGTCGTGCGCCATTCCCGCATCCACCACGCAGGTGTTGCTTTCTCTTTGCAGGATTTGTGCAACACAGTTTGGAAGATGATAATCTAGAGGTTCTCCTGTTCTCTTTGCAGGATTTGTGTGCAATACAGTTTGGAAGATGAGTGTTGTTATTGTTGCAGTCTTGCTTAAACCCAACCCTAAAAATGTAAGCCTAAACCTTTAAACCCTAAACCCTTGCAGGATTTGTGCAATGCAGTTTGGAAGATGAGTGTTTTCATTGTCAGAGGAGTCTTTCTTTACATTGCAATGCTTTCTGCCTGACATCATGAAACTCCTGTTTTTCTTCCAGCTGCAATAGTTGCCAACCCGTGCTGGTCACAGTTGCTGCAAGGTTGAGAGACCAAAAGACAAACAAGTGTGCAATGCAAGACAGAAAAGCATTTCCTTTGTGCATAAAGTCTTGTTGCCAGTTTCTTACAGGTGCGCATTTGCTTCCATTTCTCACAGTAGGAACAGCAATGGCTGATTTCTACACATCAACAAAGTCTCTTGTTGTTCCTAGGAGCATATGAAAACACCATCCAACAACACAGTTCTCTTTTAGCAAGCTTTAGGGAGTGTTGCAGGTGTTTTTCAATGCTTTTTGGCTTAATTGCTTCTGATCCTCTTGGAAACTTTGCAGCTTGTTTTACAGCAGACAGGCACACAGATTGAGAGGCTGGCTAGAACTTTGAATTACAATTCCAGCAAACAAATTGAGAAGGGTGTACACATGGGGTTAATTCTGGCTTGAAATAATTTGGCTACATGCACCAACTGACTTGCCTGGTGCCATGTGTGAGCCATTCTGTTGATGTTCTAATCTAAGTTAGTCTCCTGCTGTTGTTTTGTTTGTTGTACAGAGAGTTTGTGAAGAAGAAAAACCAGGCAAGAGTGGAATCAAGGAACTGCAACCCAATCTGAGATAAGTGCTCTCAATTCCCTGGGCAATGCTTCACTCCAAACTTGCATATCTGGTGAAGGACCAGTCATGACCAACGTATTTCGTCCCTTTCTCTCCAAATATTTCCTAGAAAGTTGTCCAGAAAATACCTTGACCATTGCAGCTACGGTTCCCTCCATAGTGATCTGCCCAATGCTTTTGCTTTCACCTTCTCCTGCTTCAACCCAGGAGCCCCCACAATTGACCATGATGCGACCTTCACAATCAAAGAAAACGAACAAGTCAGTGCCAAATTTCTTCTTACTATTGTACCCATCAATCTATTACCTGCAACAGGTGCCTGCTCTCAAATCTAAGAAACAAATATCATGTTCCTTGAATGCTTTCGCATAACTAGAAACAACAGAAGTCAAGTAACATTGATGCAACTTTCTCAAGCAATTATTTCTGCAGGTTCAAGAATCTGATCACCTTCAGGCCGTAATCTGCTTTTCAGTTGCTCCCAAGTCTCAGGCAGCATTAAGGGTGGAATCACTGCCCCATGAGCAAACAGATCAACAATCAGCCCTGCAAAACCACCTTCAACAGTTGCATCAGAGGCCAAAGCATCCCCTATATACACAAATAGCTTTCCAGACTTTCTCCCAGGTTGTGTCTCTGTTCTTGCATTTACTGCCACATGGTCATTGTCGCCTTCAGTACTTGCTGGTTTGACAGAAGCGTTGCCATCTTCTTTTTCACGAGCTTCAATAACTGGAGAATCTTCTGCATGATTGCATTCAAAGCCATACAGAACTGCATCCTCTGATGCTGATGCCCTCTTCTCTGGTTCTACTTCCAGCTGGTCTAAATTGAAGAACTGCCGTGCAACAGTGATGATATCAGGGTCAAGCTCCCACCCGTGCATAGTAACAGCAGGCCAAAAATGTTGAATGATGTGTGCAGTGGCACCTGCTCCCACTCCATAAATCCCAACTGGCCCATCGGGAAGAAGAGGCATAAGAGTAGCAAATTCATCATAGTAAGAATTTGTGAGCACCTTGTGTTGGTACCAGACACTATGAACATTAGCTGGATTGTCCAGGAGAAGGATTCGTGCTCCAGCAAGCCGATGGTCAGCACTTCTCGAAACCTCAACCACATGCACAATGTTATACCTGCATGCATAAACAAACAAACAACAAAGAAAGGAACGTCATCCTCCTGGTCATGAAAGCAAAGTGTGCGATGATGATACTTGATGACTGACAAGCTCATGCTGCTGCTAGGTCAGTCCTGCCTGTTCCAGGAGCTCTCAGATCATTTACTGTGATAACTCCTGTTTTGCAACAGCAGGTTTTCCTGCAATAATGAATTTTTGCATGCAATGTGTCGGGTTTAGGGGGTAGGGTTTAGATTTGAAGATGTATGCAAGAAGAAACATGATCTGCATTTGCTTTTGTGAATTGCAAGAAGCCTGCTGTGCCATGTGAAGGCAAAATGCAATAATTCCACAGCAAACGTCAAGAACATATCCAAAGAGATGAGCTCCCATGCACATGGGGATTCTTGCAACAGAGAATTGAAAAGTTTGATGAGAAAATGTGTCAACAGAAATAAAGCTGCAGAGGAGGAGAATTTACTCATTTGGGAGAAGAGAAGAGAACTTACGCAGTTAAGAAGCTTGCAAGAATCTGAGTATCACTATCCTGCAAAGGTTTCTCCCAGTCTTCTTCCGTCACTAGTCTCTCCCCTTCTTCTTCTTCGTCTTCTTCCTTCACGGCAACAACAATAGATTCTGTTCCTCCTCCTCGACTTTCTTCTCTGTTCGTCGCAGCAGCATCAAACGTATTCCTGTATTTGGAATAAAATGAGCAGCAAGAAACATGAAGATGATGATGCCTCCTCCTCTTCCTCTCCCACAACAAACCGATAGGATCGATTCTCGTTCTCTGCGGAGACGACGACTCCGAACTCAACGCAACTTGCTGGTGGTGACATCCCTTTGCGTCCACGGCTCTCTTCTTCTTCTCTTCTGCAGATCCATATGGGAGCTTCACAGCAAAAGCACCAACAACTGCAAGTGGGAGGAGAAGGACAGAATGCATTGTCACCGTATCCTCCTCTCTGTTCTCCGAGCTTCTTGCCCACTCCCTCGCGGACAGAAATGCATCCAAAAGAACCCTAAATCCTAAACCTAGAGCTTCTTATCTATAGCAGCAACAATCGCGAATTTTCACGCCGGGGTTGGGCTTGTCAAGAATCAAGCACAAAGCTACGACAGGGAAATTGTTGCGAGATCAAACCACTAGGCAGTGTGTGGGCCATGCCACTGCTTGCTTCATCAAGCCCTTGATAGATACGTATCCCAAACTCCGCTACAAAGTTCCTATATCTTCATAAATCTGCTAAGCAGTTCCACGATCAAGCTTTTTCACGAGACTACAAAATCTGTTTTCCTGTTCCCATTGATCATCAAATGCCACATTCACTTCCAAAATCTGGGGATCACATATTCAATGCAGCAGGAATCTCTTCTTCCCCATCTTCAGATCCAAACAGCAATGTGCAAAGTGGAAGCGAGGCATCAACAGGAGCATGTTTCTGGTAAGGAACAAAGGGCATGGGAACTGTGTCAAACAAGAAAGAAAGCCTCTCTCTCCAAATTCTTGAAGAATAGAAAAAAAATTGGACCAATGCAATGATATTGTATGTTCCCCCCACCCCCCAGAAACAAGGGATTGAAGTTGTGAATAAATGATTATTATTTGGTTGGGCCCCAGTATAAAAGTGGGAAAATAAATTCTTGCATTGTACTTCTTCAAGAGACATCATCATCACTATCAAGCCTCTCTTTCTGCTTCTTGCACAATTGTCATCATCATTGTTGGTGTCATGAGAGTGCACCAGGAAAACATTCTTAGCAACAGGATCTACATTCAGCTGGACTACAATCTCACACAAACTACTGACATTGTGTACTTCTAGACCCAATAACAAGATTGTGATCTATGGGCACACCGAGAATCAAGACCCATGAACAAAATTTCCCCTCTACCCAGACCCATCTCCAAATGTAGATCCAAGCAAGCTCAATAGCAAACCTGGTGAAGCTGCTCATCACATTGTCCAAACAGTAGGGACAAAGGCCTTCTGGTCAACATATCAAAAGCCACTTCAGTGATCACATGTACTCAGAGGATATTTGTTGCTGAATTTTTTGGAATAAATTTGAGCAGCACCCAGAACATACATACAGGCCCTGCTTTACATTCACCACTATTGCAAATAATGACAAGCCCAAGACTATGGAATGCTACCAAAAAGTTCCAATACTTTGTCCCGTTGTTCATTGTTTTGACAAGCATCCATGAGGGCAGACCTGGATCTCTCATCAGCCTCACATCCAGAGCCAATCATCTCTTTGAACCAGGAGAAAGCTGTGTCAAAATCAGATTGCTCACTGAAGGTCCGCACTAATAGGGTGTAAATAGTTTGGTTTGGCTGGATATTAGCTTTTCTCAGAGCCTCAAAGGTGTGGAGCACTGCTTCTGAGTCCTTGGCAATGGTGTACCCCAGCATCAAGGTGCCATATGTCACCACATTTGGCTCCACTCCTGCCCTTCTCATCTTCTCCATCAGACCCTCTGCTTTCTTCATATCTCCAACATTCACATATGCAGCCATGAGTGTTGTATAAGAGTGTATGTCGGGTCGACACCTGGGAAGTTGCACTTTGGAAGTTAGAGACACTCAAGATCTGGTACAGACACAATCTTAAGACTACAAATGTGCCATCACTCTCCAAAGAACCCTACTAATAGATACCTATGAGACACCTGGGTTGCACTTCAGAAGTTAGAGACACACAAGATCTGGTACAGACACAGGCTTAAGACCACAAATGCACCATCATTCTCCAAAGAACCCTACTATCAGATATCTACAAGATTCCAGAGAAAACTCCAGAACAAAACTTTGAAGAAAGATGCCAGTCTTAACCTTGCAAGTGTCACTCACAAAATGCCAGACCATCATCTCCATCATGAATAGCCATGATGAACTGCCATGACTCCCCACCCACTTCATCAGCTCTTGATGGTGGACCTCCGCTAACAGATGACATTGGATAACAGGATGTTACCTATCCTTGGTCATCTTCTTCAAAACAGTCTCTGCTCCTTGGACTTCCTTTGCTTTGGCATATGCATCAAGCAAAGTATTGTACGTCATGCGGGTGGGCCTGTGAGCAAAATCCACATTCAAAACTTCAAGTGAGACATGCTGGTGCTGTTTGCATGGACTGTACAAGTGCACCCCCAATATGTATAACACCTACTATAGTAAGCTTGAAATTCTGGTATGGGGCATGAGGTGAGAATCTGTCACCTAAGTCCAGAAGCCACCATCTCCTGAAACACACCCTGAGCTTCCTCAACACGCCTAGACTTGGAGTATGCATTGATCAATGCTGTATAGGTGACAACATCTGGTTTAATGTTGGCAAGTTGCATCTGAGAGCAGGACCAGAGTGACCTGTCAGATATTCCATACATCTCTTATCAGAGTCATGTATCCCCTGAAAGGCAAGCTTCTGCCTCAAAACTTCTCTATTCTCTTTAAGTACAAGTGTTTCTGAGAAAATGAAGCCCTAAAATCCAGAAAAGCCCACTTTGGAAGCCAAAATTTGTCAGATCTGAACCTGAATAAGTAGGTTTCTGCCACAAGTTCCAGTTCATCAATTCAGTAGAAGGAAAGAAAAACAGATAACCAGCTCTTGTCTTGTGACAAAGTACCTGTCGAAGAGTTGCCTCTGCACCTGGGACAGTTTTCTGGAAGGACATAAGGCTGTTGAATGTTACAGCAGACATTGGAAGGCCCAAACCCTTCATTTGACGGATTAGAGCCTGTGCTTCTGCGGCTTTTCCAGCTTTTCCATACATGTGAATCATGTAGTTGTACATACGTGCATCTGGCTTCAACCCTTCTCCCTCAGTCATGCTCTTAAAAATCTTTTCCGCACCTTCATATTGTCCTCCCTGCTCATTCACCACACCTTTTAAAAAATTGTACATAATATGTCTTATAAGAATCAAGAAATCTCCATCCTCACAATTAAGAAAAATCAAAGCAAGGTTAACACTTCTTCAACAAGCCACAGAGAATTCCAAAGAAGGACAGACAAAACAGAGAGCAAGGACCAAGAAACAAAATATCTCTCATAAGAATCGAGAAATTTCCATTCTCATGATTAAGAAAAGGCAAAGGTGAGGTTAACACTTCTTTAACCAGCCACAGAGAATTCCAAAGAAGGAAAGATAAAACAGGGTACAAAGGACCAAGAAACAAAAACCAAAAAGACCAAAAAATTGTACATAACCATACAACACGCAGAATTGTCCATTTGGGTATCCTAACTAGATCACTTCCAGATATCAGAGCTCATTTTCAAAACTAGATCCACCCAGGATGACTTCCATGTTTCATGAACTAAGGCAGAACGTCAAATCCAATTCCAAGCTTGAACCTAACAGAAGGTTTATGGGTAGAGTCAGTATCTGAAATATCTATTAAATTGCAGAGAAATCAGCACAAAAACACTTTGAACGTAACATGTCTGACACTACAATTGTTTAAATTGGCACCAGAAATACCGGATTTGGCATCTAGGATTCATCTCATAACTGATATTCAGGTTTCAAAATTGTGAAGAATACCCTGCAGAACATGCTGATAATAGTTTGATATGTGGCTTTAGTAGGCAATGGTCCAGATTCTTGTAGTCTCTTAAGCAATGATTCAGCTTGGGCATACAATCCCTTTCGTGCAAAGCCCTCAATTAGAGAAGTGTAAGTTGCAACAGTCGGTTCTAGCCCTGCACCATTCATCTTTTCCAACAAACTCTCTGCTTTATCAGGCTCCCCTTGCTTTCCATACGACGCAATCAGCAGATTGTAATCCTCCAAATTGAACTGCCACCAGCTGGTTTCCTTGATCAACCACTCCAGAATCTGTAGCAACAGCATATCCTTTGTATCAGAGAAAGCACCAAAGTGACACACACACACACATATATGTTCATAAGTCCTCAGAACTTCTCCAAACTTACAAATGGAATTCAGACTGAATAGAATGAAATGTAATCTGATACTAACAGAAAGTTTCCAAAGAAAAGTGCAACTCCTGATAGCCAGCACTCTTTTTATTTGGGGGCCAGGTATCATTTCAATAGAGAAGAAATGCCAACAGATTTGCTCAAAAATCAAAGAAAACATGAAACAGCAATTACACAATTGATATCTTTCACAGGTTGGTTATGAAACTTTTGCTCAGTCTTCTGCTTGGTTCTGATCCTGCAAACTGTGAAAAACCTTCAGGAACCTCCTCACCTCAACAACAGGCGCCCATAATTTCAGCTGCTTCAGTCGAACAAGAGTACCCACTATGGTCTGCTTCGAAAGCTTGCCTGTAGCTCTGTGTGCCTTGAGAACTGCCACTGCCGAGCCTGAGATCACAATCTCCTTCATCATCCTCTCCCACTTAAGCTGGGATTTAGCTTCTTTAGTCAGGGGTTGTCCCACCACCACCCCATGCCCCTGTCTCTTCGTCGTATCCTCAGCTATACTCGTATGTACACTGGTTTCTGCCACTGCTTGCAAGGAGGTTCGACTCGGAGTAGTGACCACCTCCCTGCTGCATATGATGGTATGCTTTGAAGAATACACAAAGCAAAACAAGCTCCGGTGGTCACTAGTGTAACCCCTCCAAATACGCTGCTCCTTCTTGTTGCTCTCTGTAAACCGACGACCATCCAGCCTGCCACTATGCACAAAGCTTCCACCACCCTCAGCAGGATCAACCAACATGCTTTATAAGAGATGAGAATTCCACCCCCTTCCAAATATAAAACGAACAAAATGTGGAAAACCAATTTCTTCTTCCAATCCAAAACCCTAAAACCTTCACACACAGGGAAAATAAAATAAAAAATAAATGACTAAGTTTATCCCATAATTGAAGTCCAAGATACATACAACAAGCATTGTAAATGCCGATGATAACGCAATTCCTCAAACCTAAAAGAAAAGGGGGAGAAAAAACACACACACACACAAACCCTAACTCGCTGTGGAAACTAAGACCACGGTGGTGTGCGAGGCCCAAAGAAATACCATACCTCGAGTAGGGAGCCAAGTGCAAGAACCTCAAAGTGGCCATGTATGCTGTCGTAGGTTTCACACATACAGAGGACCAGAGAGAGACACAGACGAGCTCGACAGCAGACGCCGCAAGCCAGAAATCGCAGCGGCGAGAGGCTTGGCAAAAAGGATCAAGCAGGGGAACGAGCGAATGTGGTATAGCGAGCTCCAGCAACGCGCCAGTGACAGGACGGACGGACGGACGATAGGGGTGTGAACGAAGTCGGTAATCGTGCACGGTTACAGGTGGGTGGGGTGCTTGCGTGCTTTGGCTTTTCGGGGGCTCAACGAGTGTTGTTTTTTTCTTTTCTTTTTCTTTTTTTTTTTTTTGGTTGGCGAATTTTCGCCACTTGGAGAATTTTTTAAAGGAGATGACCACTTATAATATTTTGAAAATGGAAGATTTTGTGCTTTTTTTTTTTTTTTATGGATTTTTTGCG
>Ga0116227_10004360_pt1 | contig 30745 bp, 19 predicted proteins | sample S1TSphgellanicum_FD_89693 | JGI IMG/M metagenome (GOLD analysis project Ga0116227, IMG submission 89693) | Host-associated microbial communities from peat moss isolated from Minnesota, USA - S1T2_Fb - Sphagnum magellanicum MG | ecosystem: Host-associated > Plants > Peat moss > Unclassified... | reverse complement strand
TTTTTTTTTTTTTGTTTTAAAAAATAATATATATATCAAAATTTAAAAAAAAATAAAAAAAAAAAAAAAAAAAGAAAGAAAAAAAAAAAAAAAAAAAAAAAAAAAAAAAAAAAAAAAAGGGGGGGGGGGGGGGGGGGGTGTTATTTGGGGGCAGGGAAGAAAAATTCCCATCATAAAAAAGATAAACTCTCCTGCACGACACTACACGTGTCAAGATGTGTCTTCCTCTGCCGTCTATTTTTACAGATGACCGTTGTCCTCCTGCCCGTAACGTATCCTTGTCCCTGCCCGCAGCAGACGGTCGCCCCTGCCCACAACAGACGCTTGCCCCTGCCCGCAACTTAAATAAACCTGCCCTTGCCCGCAGCTGACATGGTGGGCAGTGATTGGTGTCTGGATTCTGTTCCATCTTTTATTACGCTAAGCGCTCTACCACGTGTCAGGTTTTTATTCGTTAGCGCTGACCTGTGATCCATTAACGGGTCACCCGGTGGGCGGGGAGTTCCACGGGCCGGTTGACCCCCCACGGCCGAAGAAGCCCGCCCGCCTGCCCGCCCGTTGCGTTGTCGTGCACTGCTCCGTTTGCTTGCTCCGATTCTCCGCTCTTCACTCGCTCGCGCGTTTGAAATGTCGTGTTTTGGAGTGCGGATTTGGAACTCTGTCTGTCTCTGGCTTGTTCCTCACGCATCCATTCACTGGTGAGATCGAAATCCGTGTTTTCCCCCGCTTTCCGAAGTCACAAACGAGAACAAAAACGGCGGCGATTTGAGTAAGTAGGAAGTGATTTTCGGACGTTGGATATAATTAGACTTGTTCCCCCATCTCTCTGACATCGTTTTCCTCTGACATCTTTGTTTTGTCGTGATGCGGATTCCCTGCTTTCTATGGTTTGCTTGCTTTGTTAGTTTATCCTTTTTTTGAATCGCATTTGTTTTGTGCCCACCAGTGGGGGTTTTTTCTTTGTTTGTGTGTTTTTTTTCTTTGCCTTCTGTTGCGTCTTGGTTCTATTTATGCGCGATTCATCCATTCTTTTGTTACAATGAGGTGTGTGCTTACGACATGCCGGAGAGCTTCGCGGTTTGTGCTGTGATGTAGTTGCTATTGATGTTCTAGGATTGTCATGCCAGTGGCTTCTGAATGCCGCCGGCATTGTGCAATGTTTTTCGGTTCTTTTTTGTTTTGTAGGTTTGCATTTTGCTAACCTTGAGCGAAGAATATTATCTCTCTTCGAAGTTCTGAAAAGAGATAGAGATCGGATCAAGCGTTTTTCCTTTTTTAGGATTGTTTGAAACCGGAGCGAACAAGAAGCAGGTGAAGCGAACAAGAAGAATAAGAAGAAGAAGAAGACAAAGACATTGCGGCGATGGCGATGTCAAAATGGTAAGCGTTAGGGTATTATTATGCCTCTTTCTGATTCTTTCATTTCTTGATCAACTCGTTCGATTCACCCGCCGGTTGTTGTTGTTGTGGATTTCGTTTGGACGTTTTTCCATGTTTTTCTCTTGCGGGATTAGGTCACAAGATTTGATTTTTCTTCAGTTTATTGTATGCTAGTATGTTGTCCGCCTGTAAGCTTAGCCACTGGCGCAAAGTGGAGAGAAGATTCGATTTCCAGGTCTGCTATACGGGATCCGGGGTTTTTATAGCTACTGGATGTGAACTTACGATGGATTCCAGCTATAGAGATGGAAGAAGAAGAAACAGGAATTTTGTTCACTGATTAGGTTTTTGTGGTGTCGCAGGTGAGGGTCGGCAGCATGATTGCAATGTGGTAAACAAATTAGATAGCAATCTGGAGAATGGAGCCTCACAAGGTGGTCATGGAGATGATGGATGTAGGACGACAGCATGCATCAACAGCTTTTTCCTCGATGGCTAAGGTGCTTGTCAAAGCAGCAGGACCACCTACTAATACCAATCGTTTCTTCTTTCACAAGAGTTCACAGCAGTTGCCGACTCAACCAGATCGAGGGGGATCCATTCAGCTGGTAAACCCGCTGGAGCGCATCTCGCTCATCTCTCAGTCTCTCTTGCAAAAAGCACTTGCGTTGAGCCAAGATGAGAGCGTCAGGAACAGCAAAACTTCTGGCTTGTTGCTTGCATCAACTTCGACTTCTGCCTTAGCTACATTGCCTTCTGCCACTCTTAAATCGTCAGCTTTTCCACATCCAACAGAGACAGGGTCTCAGGAACAGCAAGGTAATGCTACAATGTTCAGTGAAGTTTTCAAATGGAGCTTTGATGGTACATGGGTTACAATAGCAATTTGAATCCTGTAAACAGGCAGGAAGAAATGGTGTTTCTTTGTGGTTCTCAACATCAGGAATTTGTGTATCAGTGGCAAGTTTGCTGAAACCAGTGAAGGCTCGACCAACATGGGTGAAAGATCCTTCGAAAAAAGCACTAGCACTTGCTGATAAGATTGCCCGGGAAGCTAAGGTGGGGGTTGCTGGCTTCATCCGCCCAGTAGATCAGACATGGGCAATCAGTTCCAGCTTTGGACCTCGATGGGGCAGGAACCATAATGGAGTAGATCTGGCAGCACCCACTGGAGAACCAGTTCTAGCAGCTGATGCAGGCGAGGTGACATTTGCTGGGTGGGAACCAAGTGGCTATGGCTATCTTGTGGAGGTAATCTCTGGTCTTGCATGCCCTCTTTGCATTATTGCATGTACTACATTTGTGATCATGTAGTAGAAAATGGATCATCTGCTAATGTCTAGTATTTTCACAATTATTCTGAGTTTTTTACTGACAAGTCATTCAATTGTCTTCTATACCTTCAATTCTGGACATCATGAGGAATAATAGCCAGCAATGTGGCTTAGATTTGTGATTACCTGATAATGAGAGTCAAGGTTAATGAATCCATGGAAAGTTTGTAATACCCTCAGAGCAACTGCCTCCATGAATCCTCTACAGTCAATTTCTTGAAATCAAGGGTGCTGGTGTATACTGGGTTGCATGTTGTTGTAAATGAATTTTGATCTTCTATGATGATTCATATCCCTTGTGTTTGACATGGATTTGCGGACCTTTTGTGTGTATTGACCTGTGCAAATTTAGATAATGCCAATGTTCTTATGATGGCTAATTTGTATGTTCTTGACTGCAGATTACTCACAAAGATGGGTGGAAAACGCTCTATGCACACACAAGTGAAATCTTCACATGGGAAGGACAGTTTGTAAGGCGAGGTGAGTGCATTGCATCAGTGGGAGAGACTGGAAGAGCCACTGGACCTCACCTCCATTGGGAAATAAGAAACCAAAATGGCAGCCCTGTTGACCCTGCCACCTACGTAGACTTATAGTCTTATAGATCTGGGAAGTCAATTTTCTTCTCCCCCACCACCCCCACCTCTTGAAGCTTTCACTACTAGCAAAGCATTCATTTAAAGCAGCAGCAGCTCACTGCTCATCTATGAAGGCCATTGCTTTCATCACCCCCATTGCAGCTGCAAATAAGAATTGCAGAGTGTCTGTGAAAGTCTGAGCAATAAACAAAATCTTGATCCTGTTTTGCGTGTGCAGTCCCCATTAGCCCTATAGCCTTCATGGCCTATTACCATATGCTTTGGTCATTCACATTGATAGATAACTAAGAAGTCCAGCAACTTCAATAAATTGTAAGAGTTTGTGGTGAATGGAGTCTAGTGCCAGTTATCTGCCAGACTTGATGAAATGGAACTCCAGTAGTTTTTATTTTCAAGGGGATGCAATTATCCTGCATTCCCTTGAGTGGTGTAAACCTTAGAAAACTTACCATACTTACCTCCAACCACTAGGCTGCTGCTTCAGAGGGCCCTCTGTGGACGATTCCTGTGGAGGGCCTTGCAAATAGTTATATTATAGAGAGGTACCTATATATGGGAAAGTGTAATTTCTAGATTGGTACTATTCTATAAACATCTTTCCTCTGTATTTGCCAGCCCGTCCCCACTATACTTGTTGAATTTTGATGCCTAGCGCTTGCAACTTCTGGTTCGTCAAAACATGGGGACTGCCAGACTTTGAGAACCTGCAAAATGCAATTGATAAGAGAGCTTGTTATCAGATGGTAATTTTTGTACAGATCTCATGTCTTTTGTGTAAGTGGATTCATTTGTGAAATACTACAGGACTTGTTCATACAAATGTGTGTTTTCAGCTGACAATTGGAAGTGTTAGGAAAATTGTTTATCTGGTGTGAGCACAAAGAATGAAGTACCTGGATGGCACAGATCGCTCAGGGTAGAGCTTGCGAATAAGCTCCACAAGCTCAAACTCACTCACAACTCTTTCATAGCAAATATAGCGACCTGAAGCTTTGGTGATCTCAAGTGCAGAAATATGAATTTGTGCCAAATCTTCAACATGCAGATATGCAAATAAGCCACTTTGTGGCAGCTCCTTCATCCCTGTTCCCCATACAACAGCAAGAGCCACCAAAATTTGCCTTTTAGAGGAAAAAACAGAGTCACAAATGGTTTTCAGTGAACAGTCATCTGGCTACTAGAATTGTTAGGGAGCTGGTGGTGGTGTGGTAAGGTGGCAGTAACACACCTTGAAGGTAGTTCATGATTGATGCTCTGGATGTCAGAAGTTTAGGACCTAATACAATAGCTGGGTTGATAACCACCATGTCCAGCTCTTTGTCTCTGGCAAGAGCCCAAGCTGCTTTCTCAGTCATTGTCTTGGCAAGAGGACCCCAGAGCTGATCACAAATTTGCAAGCCAAAAAATTCAAAACAAAAAAAGTAACCAGATACAGAATCTTCCCAAAGAACCAAGCAAGCATAAAAACAAGCAACAAACCAAAATTATTCTTTCATTTCTCTCAAAAACAAATATTGTGGAAACTGAGAAGTATTTACAGGAGGGAGGGACATGCTTCAGTTTCTGAAATTATATCACAATTCTCTCAACACAAGTTCTTCAACATTCTCAACATTCTGGACATTCTGGAGACATTCTGAAGCCAAGTTTTTCAATATTTTGGAGCTCTTTCTTGAGCTTCTAGAGCCAGGTCATTGGATTCACCAGAAATTTTCATTTGGAAATGGCAGGAATTGAACACATATGGTGCTCAAGAAGAATTTCTACCACAAATTTCAATGTATAAAAAGAGCAGAGACAATAATAAGGCTGTGCACAAATGCAACCAGATTCTACTCTGTCTTGTTCTCATGTTCTTGGACCATGATAGAATTGATTCATGATTCAGTTGACAAAAAACACTCAATTTGCACAATTTAAGAGTGATCTGATCATCCGGTAGATTTCCTTCTGCAGAAAAAATTGAGAATCTAGAGAGGATTTTGTGATGGTGAAATGGTGGCCTAGGTAGAATTGTCAGACCTTTTTGGATCGACAGAAGTCCAAGTTGCTCCAACACTTCTCATCAATGCAAGCACCTGGAGTCCTCTGGTGATCCCACACCATGGCTGACAGTGAAGAGGTGAGCACCAAACGCTTCACTGCAGCGTTTGCACAAGCTTCCACCACGTTCAGTGTCCCTCGCACTTCCCAGTCAATCATCTCAGGCTGCAGCCATGCATGACAGACAGTCAGTCATCTCGCATCAACAAAACACACACTGACAAAAAACATTCACTGCATCTACAAGAAAAACATGCATCAGCATAGACTGAAATTTAGCACAGTGCGCAGCTGCAACTGCAGCTGTTGCAAACACCCAAAAAGCTTGTTCAGTCTAGAGTTTCTAACTCCAAAGAAATTCCATTTTGCAGAAAGCAAACGACTTGACCAATCAGCACCCATCTATCTAGATCTATAAAATCTGCAGAAAAGTAGCAGAGAAGAGAATGCAGGTGGTGGGTTCGTGGGTTTACAGGGTAGTTGGAGACAAGGTCACTGGGAGAAGCAGTGTGGAAGACGCCATAGCAGCCCATGAAGACTTCCGCCAAGCTTCCATAGTCCATCAGATCAGCTTGCGTTAGCTCAAGCCGTTCCTTCGCTCCTGGGAGTGCCATCAGCTCCTTTGCTTCATCTGCATCCACGCATGCATGCATCATCATATCCTAAGTACCCACATAATTACTACAACGTCAAAAGAAATTTCTCGTAGACTCGCTCAAGAATTCAACGCTGCTGCTGCTGCTGCAGGAAGGATTTCATTGTAATGGGTGAAAGCTTCCGGATTTTGCAGGACTTCACCTGCGGTTGAGTGGACGGTAGAGCGCACATTGTAGCCTTTGGCTAGCAGTGACCGCACAAGCCATGAGCTCAGAAGACCCCAGCTCCCTGTCACACACACATGTCGCAGCTTCCCTTCTTCCCGAGCTGCCGCAAAATCCTCATATTCCCACACCCCCATGACGCGAGAATCACAGCTCTGCACCTCAAGACACACAGATGGTGATTCTGCTCCATCTGAATATAATTTAGGAGAGGATCAGGCAGAAAATGTGGACGGATTCAACTCGGATTACTGCGATTTGCCCAGAATAAGAAGGCGGCAAAAATGCCACAAGAAATTTTCATGTGCTCTTGAAGCTCACCTGCCTGCTGCCGCACGTAGCCTGTCGTCAAAGAAAACAGCAACCGACCGCCCAAATCTGATGCTCCAAGCAACAACAATGTTAACAACAAAAAAACAAACCGTCGTTGGCCGGCCAGCACCCGAGCACCGCTCCCCCCCCCACCCCCCCCACAATCTCAAACCAAAAGAAACCACAACACCACAACAAAAGACAACAAAAAGAAGAAGAAGAAGAAGAAGAAGAGCAGCAGCAGCAGCACTTTCAGGATCTAAATTTCTTCGCAAACGAGAATCAACGACAACAATACTGAGATGGAAATTTTACTCACAAACGCAAACGACGACGACGACACTGAGATCGAGTTCCTCAGAAACAGATTTGTATAAGAAATTCAGACCCTCGCAAACAAGGCGGGGAGGACGGGGGTGGTTTTCGCCTCCTTGTACCTACCTACCTACCTACCTACCTATTTTCTACCTACCTACTTACCTACCTACCACCTTTTATTTGGACCTCCCTTTTTCTTTTTCTTTTTAATTTAAAAAAAATTGTGTCTCCTACCTAATTCTAATTGGGATTTTGGGGTAGTTTTTTGCTCTTTTCTACCTACCTACCTACCTACCTACCTCTTTTTTGGTACCTACCTACCTCTTTGCATTTGGAGATTTTATTTATTTATTTATTTATTATGGGTTTTTTTAGGGTACCTAATTCTAAATGGGATAAAAATGTTATTATCTACCTAGCCTTGTTTATTTCTATGGTATTTTTGGCAATTATTAACCATACTTAATTAATATCAGGGGTTTTGTTTTTGCAATTTTTGTGATACAAAATGCCTCTTTTTTTGGGCATATTTTTCCTAAACCTAGCAAAATTAGGTAGTCGAATTTATACTAGCAAACTTCAACAAAATTATTTTTTCCAAATTTTTCACAAACTTTTTTTTTTTGTCAAGGAAACAGTGATTACAATTTGTTGAAAAAAAAATTCACTGCTTAATAATAATAGGTAGCTTAACTATAAATTAAGTAAATATTTTTAAACAAACGACTCTCAAATGGAATAATTTATTTTATAAATATTTTTCAAGATTTTTTCTTGGGAGGCTTGATTTAATGTTTTGAATGTTTATAAAATATTATCTTTAAAGGAATAAATAGATAAATAAATAAATACCTTATTTTGAGATGGCGTCTTTAAGTGACTCCCTTGCATGGTTGTTTATCAAATTTGTGATTTTAAAAAAAATTAAAAAAAGGCTAAAATTTCCCCAAAAATTAGCAAATTTGATCAAATTGACACCAGAAAAAATAATTTCCCAATTTGTTGAAAAAAAATCAATGCTCTCTTGTGTGACGAGTTTGACACAAAGGAAACATTCGATCGAGCAACAAGAAAACCGGCCGGCCCGCTAAAGAAATAGCAAAAACCCACCCCGCTTGTCTTCCTTCCGACTCAAGGGCCAAAAAACTCACACGGTTGCCATGATGCCCGGTCACAAATTTCTTTCCTAGCAAAGACCCACCCCACTTGTCTTCCTTCCGACTCAAGGGCCAAAAAAACTCTCACACGGTTGCCATGATGCCCGGTCACAAATTTCTTTCCTAGCAAAGTTAGGTAAGTGGTAGACAAGAGGTAATTCTTTGTCCCTCCCGCCCCGCAAGGTGGGGGAGAGGGGGGGGGGGGGCTTGTTAAAAAAATATTTAGGAAATTTTCATCTAGGGCCTTCTTCCCCACCCACTACGTTATGTTGTTGACAAGCCTTTTCCAAATTTTGGCACACTTTTTATGCACAAAAAAATTGGCCCCTTTGAAATCACACCATATTCATGCTTGTGGTGCCTTTTGACCACATAAAAGTTCTTACAATACTTGGTGGTCAAAAGGGACTATGTGGTCAAAAAGGACCATCCCTCTTTGGTCTAATCAACCTAATTTGGGTTGATGGATGATTTCACACCAATCGTATAAGCCAGCTACAGAGTCCACTCATGTTCATCCAACTCAATTCAAGATGATAGGCTTTCCCAATAGGTTTGTCTCAAAATAATTATGCCTTGATTGCACATGTTTTTTTGGGGGGAAAAAATTTTAAATGTTGAAGATTTTTTTATTTTTTTTTTTGGGTTTCTCAGGTTTTATTATTGTTACATTTTAGGGAAAAAAAAATCAAATCATAGACATTGCCAAATTTCTATATATAAGGATGCTTGGATTATTTATTTTCATATCTTGTGTATTGCCAAATTTGGCTAAATTTTCCTTGTGGACAATCGTCAATTCAGCTACATCACAACATTGTGTTTCAAAAAACATTTCTTGGGTGTAAACATGTAAGCATATCTTCACTACATTCATGTCCCATAGCTAACCATAGTGGTTAGCTATGTATCAATCATCTACACATTTAAGATTAGTTCAAATGTTCAATTACACGTTCAATTTGCGAGATACAAAATAGTAATAATATTAAACCTTACATGTTCAATATTCCCATTTAAAAAACCAACCGTTAAGATTAGTCCTTAAAATTTAAAGGTCCTTTTATATCAGATGACAAATTGAAGATGTTTGGTGACATCTAGGACCAATTGGGGTTCTTCAATGTACCATTTTGCAATGAGTTTGGTAGGTGAATTCTTGGTGAACAAAGGTCGGAAATTCATGAACAATTTTTCTCAAGTGTTACATGTGAAGAAGGCTCCCTTACAAGTAGTAGTAAGAAGCCCAAATTTGTTCATGAATATATTGAAATATTGTGAGAAAATAATATGCATCTCAATATAGATGGACAAATTGGTTGTTTAATATCACAATACCTAGGCGTGTTAAGCACTAATTAATCACTTTTTGAAATTGCCAAAAAAATGATGAAAAATATGTGCCTGAATGAAGCTCTCAAGCACAATTAGCTTCATTATTTAGTGTAAGTCAAATTATTAATTATTAATTTTTTTACTACCAAACATAACGGGAAAAAAATTATTATTATTAGGCACCTTAAAAACCTAACCCCAAGGATCCCACAATAGATTGGTGGAGATGTTAGGTATCTTGTCATTATAATGTGGTTGGACATTTGTAAATCATGTTGAACAACAATATTGGATTGCATTAGGTTGGAATATATGTGTTAAATCTGAATTTGGAAACCATCACATGTGTGTTAAATATTGATAGAAAGATGATTCAAGTTAGTTATAAAAAGGTTGTTAGGACACATATCAATAATATTTTTTTGCTTCTCTTTTCAGCTAGACTTTATTGAGTTGTGACACTAGCCTAGGTTGCAATTGGTTTTCAAAATTTTCAAGAAACAAATGGTGATCTTCAACATAATACACCATGTGATGATGTGTAATTAGGCTCTTAGTGAATAAAAGTAGGACTTAAGAATGAGGAATGTGAGAAAAGACTCCATATAATTTTGTGGGTGCAAAATGTGTTTTGCTTATGAATGTGTGTGCATATTAATATAATGTGTTTCATCTAGGTAAATGTGTCTACCTAATTTTATAGCAACAATATTGTGCATCCCCTTTTAATTTACATCTTTCAACTACCCTCTTCACAAACAAAAATATGACAAAAATTTGAGTGGAGTGAAAGTATTTTGTCTATCAATTCCTAAAAATTCCCACATTAAACCTCCATTAACATCACAAAAGCAACATTGCAACAAGTATCGTGTGCATATACTATATGGATTTTTCAAGTGCTTAATAGTCTACTCCAATCGCCAAATATTGAAAAATATGACCAACATCATTTTGTGGCATGTAGGTAAGTACATAAACCACTTGGCGGCTACTAGGTAGGTAACATGTGGATGGATAATACATAGCTAACCACTATGAATACAATGAAAAAGTGTTAATAATCCACATATCATCCATCTTGCATGGTCCACATAATCCCCCATTGTGATGTAATTGTGATCCCATATCATGCATTAGAAATTCCAACTAGCTCATTTTCAAAGAGTCACAAAGTTTTGTGTATGTCTACAAAGAACTCTTGCCTTGTTTTCCAAAAGCAAGTATAGCACCTTTGGGGGACATGCCTTGCCTTGCCTTGTGGTGTGTGCATACACCCACCAAGAGGATCATCCCCTTGCCCTTTTGTCATTTCCAAAAGAAAGGAAAATTTGCCTTGCGAAGAAGTAAGCCCAAAAGAAAAGGCCATAAAAGGGACTTTTTCTTCTTTCTCTCTTTCTCTTTGTTCAATTGAAAATTGTCCCCTTTACTTTGTTGAAGGGAAGGGAGAAAAAGAAGTTCATGGTGTTGCAACCTTATAAGCTAAATCATCATATTTTTGGAGAAGAAAAGACTTGAGATATTCCAAAAGAGATCAACCTCTTTCTTTGCAAAAAATTTACGAGCTTTTTCCTCCCAAAGTCTTGACTTCTTCAACAATAAAAGAACTAAACATCTCTCCACTAAGATTACAACAAAACTTAGTCAAATGTGCAAAACTGAGAAACTTTTCTCTAAAGGTGCAAAATTATGACAATCCATGAAGACCAATGTCCTTTACGTTTTTTGAAGGCTTGAACCATATCAAATTGGCTTGTACAATATGTGAAAAGTGTAAAGGTTTCTCATATGATAATGTTTTTGAAGTGTAAATGTAAAACCCCAAGGTGGAGCAATTACCAAAATAAGGGGCTTAAGAGGAGACAATAGCGGAGTGTAACCCACATTTTAGAATGTCCCCCACCGTGGGCTTTACCCATCGTAAAGTATGAGATGAATGTTATTATGAAATTAAACACACAAATTTACAAGTCTTAGGAAGGTGAGGGACTTACACCTCTTCAAATAGGCATAATTTCCTCCCATTCTTAGAAGTAGGCCTAAGATTCCTCCTTTTTTTTTAAGGATATTCATACATCTATGGTACCCTCCAATACACCAAGAATTTTTTCTGAATTGTTTATGCTTGAAAATAATGATGACAAGAAAATGAGGGTATAAAACAGATCAAGTCCATGTCACAATATTTACATTTATTTTACTTACTTGCATAAGTAAAATAATTGCATATCAAATTACCTCACTTGATTTATAAATAAAAATCTATATTCCTTCACAAAAAAATTAAAATAAAGCTAAACCAACATAACTAATGTTAAATGAAATGTGTAATAATGAAGTAGACCTTAATAAATAAATGAAATATCAAATCATTTGCCTACCCTTACTTAGTTCTAAAAGCTTTAAGGTCCAAGTACTAAATAGTAGATTAAGCTAGTTATAAGTTGTGAAGTGTTTCAATATAGGTGTGCTTGAAGATTACTTGTATCTCACCATTACTTTGGGAGTTTCAAAAAAAATTCCATTAAGATGTGATTCCCATAGACACAAATGTTATATGTATGGGGAAAGTAGTGCCTCTTATAAAATTTCAATCTATGATTGTTGCAAGCCTTGCCTTGAAGTTACAACATGTTTATGAATAACACACAATTTGGTTAAAGATTAAAAATTAGATGCGGGAAATTTGAAGGAAACCCATAATGCCAATGAGAACATTGACATTGGTTAAATTATGCGAACATGTTGCAACCTTAACTTGGGTCCATGATAAATTCCTTATATCAAGAAAGGTTCCCCTTAAAGTTTATCCAAGCCAAGTGTGAATCAAAAGACACGATTTGAACCCATGAAATGACATAGCCCAAAAGGATAAGTGTGTTTCAATGAAAAAGTTGCACCTTCAAGAGCCTTCAAGGTGGGTTTCCAATTTGGGACTTGGAATTTTTAAATCTCAAATATTTAAAATGACAAATTTGGAAAATCAAAACAACAATGAATGATGTGATCTTTGGATTGTTGGAAAAGTCTAAAGGTGAAAACACATTACATGAAGGCCAACTTGAGCACTTTCATGACATATACCAAAAGTATACACCTCGAAAATGCATTGCATTTGATTTTGGGTTTCACTTTTGGTGTTTGGGCTTTATATTTTGATTTTCAAAAAGTTAATGTTATCTAATTATTTCAAAACAAGAAATTGATTTTTAAAATAAAATTCAAGGACTAATGGGCATATTTATCGTAAAATAATAATAATAAAGCTCGTTTTTTTGTTTTAAACTATACTAATTTTTGTTTGAATTATTTAATCAACAATTATTTTGAAATGGGATTTTAAAAAATAGCCCACTTGACATTTCTTGTCATCTTCCATTTGAAAACAATTCTTTGTCAAAATTTTAATTTATTACTTCGAAAAAAAACTCATTTTTTATATGATAATTATCAAATTTTTCACATGGTTCACAAACTTATTACAATTTCAAATTCACTATGACATGAATTCAAACTTGAAGATGCTTACCAAGAAGTTACAATTGTTGGCATTTGTTGTTATTTCCAATGAATAGGAGTTAGGTTACCTATTGAAGCAATGGAATGAATGTAGGGTTTTGAAGGAGGCCAAATCATATAGAATCACAATGTTTAATAGATGTTACAAATTTCATAAAAATTAAAAATGATTTCAATCATTTCTTGAATATATTTGCAATTTTCAATACACATTGATGTACATTACTTTTGCACAAATATTTTATGAAATTTAAAAATGTAATTTTTTTATTTGACTTGTTTGTGTTTTGATCTACCATAATATGCAAAAACATTATGAAATTCCTTTTTAATATGACACAATTGAAGTTCAAACATGGGTGTTCCTAAAAAATAATACAATATAAAAACAAACTTGCCCCCCCCCTAATGTGCTTTCACACTTATGTGTGATTAAAGTGTGATGGGCTTACATTGTTAATGTAAATTCAACAACTGAAAGTTATGACCATTTGAAGAATCACAACAAAAATCAAAATTTTAGCTTTCAACCATTTAAAATGCATTTTGAAGGACCAAATCAATGTTGCGTGGGTATATTAGTTTTTATATAACCTTTGGATAGGGTATTTAGAAAATTCCAACTTATTTACCCATAGAGTAAAAGCATATCACTACCCCATTTTTTCCCATTTGAGTTAGATCTAAGTATTTATTTATCCAATTCAATAAAAAAAAAAGCATATTGAAGGACCAAATCAATGTTGTGTGGGTACATTATTTTTTATATAACCTCTAGATAGGGTATTTAGAAAATCCCAACTTATTTATCCATGGAGTAAAAGCATATCACTACCCCAATTTTTCCATTTGGGTTAGATCTAGGTATTTATTTATCCAATTCAATAAGAAAAAAATGTTTAAGTAATTTAGAATAATTTTTGCAATTTTTCAAAGGTAAAAGACTAATTGGGATTTTTTTATAGAATTAGAGCTTTTATTTTTCATTTCATCTATCAATAATCATAAAATAATTTTTACAATCCCAAACCCAAAATTATGGTGAAAAATATTATCTACTAGATTTGCCAAAACATGAAAATAATCATTACAAACTTGTGCACACCACACATATAGATTATAGGTTATAGGTTTTAATTCCTATTTACATGTATTCACAAAAATATCCTCCTTCAATTATGCATAAGTCGTGGACCTCCAAAAAGGTTATATATAGGTTACCAAAAATGTCTTTTACATGTGGAAAAAGGTTATATTCTTCTTTGGGTATATCAATTTAAAGAAATACACCACATACATATGTAGTGGATATATTTGTGTAAGAAATAAACATGCATAACATTGGACCAAATGATATTTGATTGAAGCACTTGATATGACAGCAAAAGCTTCTTTTCCAACAACTTTAAAATGAAGGATAAGCCAAAAAAAAGGATTGAGTAAAAAAAAGGTTGAAACATGATGTGTCTAATGAAGTGAAATACATTTTCAAACCAAGTAGGAGGAATGTGGGAATGAATTAAAAGCCTTCGAAAATCACTCCAAAGAGCTTCAAGTTGCAATCCAACTTTGGGATTTGAAACTTCCAAGGTGTTTGAAAATTATAGATTAGATTTTGGAAGGTCAAAGCTCATCCAAATTAACTAATCATGGTCTCAATGGAAAGGTCTTGATGATTATTACAAATGAATGCTTGCATTGCAAAACAAAAAGGCTTTTTCTTAATAGTTATGAAGGTTTGAAAATGATTTTCAACTGTTTAAAGTGTGATTTAGAGTTGCAAATCATGTCCAAATGAAGAGCTTGAAAAGGCATGAATTTTTTTCAACAAGCATTATGATATGGTGGTGTCATATGTTTGAAAATGTTATGTTTCCAATGAGTTACAAACTTTCAAATTTTGATTTTGAATTGGAAAAATGACTTTGGAATTTTGGGAAAATGCAATTGAAATGTACTCCCCATGGGGACATGCAAAGTAAACTATATGAAAAGTAGTGTCTCCTTTAGGAGCTTGAGTTGGGATTGAATTTGTGAGTTTGTGTTTTAGTTTTCGTTCTAAATTGCATCAACCATATTCTATTTATATTTATGTAATTGATGTGATTGAAAAATGTGTAAGTGAGCCATTTCGGTCCTTGTCATCCCAAAGTTGTTGCACCCGTTGTCCTAATTGTGAAAAGTTAAGAAGCACACCAATGGTTCTTCAAACTTTTGTTGTTGCTAAGATTAATGAGTTTACCTTTGATATCATTTGATAAGGTTGAAGGTTACGGGTGCACCATTTATCACTTCAAAGCAATGGAAGGAGACATTTCATCTTTATTTCTTCAATTAACTTTGGGAACTAGAGTAAGGACAAGGATGAAGAACTACAATTAACTTATAAAAATGTTTCAAATTTTCAACTTATAAAAATAATAATCAAGCTCTTTGATATAAAATGGGAGGCAATTTGGAAAAATTGTTTGAATAATCAAACATCAATCAAAGTTTCAATTTCATTCCATCACATCATAGTATAGTACATTCTATGATTGTTTTCAAATTGACATGCATCATGGAATGTGTATTATGTCATATTATGTATCAAATGCAATGATTCATATTTTCAAATATAGTCCTTTTCTTAGAACACTATTATGAAGAAACATGTGGCTTTTGTATTTGGGCTAATATAAAATTGGGGGAAAACCAATAGAAAATTTGATTAGTGGAATATGTCAAGTGAGAAATAAAGAAAGGTGCTTCCCCTTTTCAACCATATTTGTATACAAATAAAGGTTATAATGTTAGTGTAAATAATGTACATGGACTATGGAATAGGGTTTGGGTCTATTGGCGAATAAAAATGTAAATGGTCAATGAGATTGTTACAATAGGAACCTTCTATATTTTTAGAAGTTAACTTGAATAAAATGGCATTTAAATCTTGGAATAACATTGTACATCACAAATTTAGCATGTGATGAATAAATAATGAAAATCGTGCAAAGTTTGTTCATTCGTAGGTTTGTACATTTTTTGCATGAATATCATGCATTGAAAACACATTTGACATAAGGATAAATGTGTCGACAAATGAAGTACAAACCTATGAATGAACGAATGTCACACAAATTTCGCATCTTTGAATAAATCTATGTTTCAAATGTGTTTTCAATGCACGATATTAGTGCTTGAAACATACAAATTATGATTGAATAAATTTTGCACAATTTCCATTACTAAACCGTGAGATGCTAAGTTTGTGATGCTTGTGCTTAAGTCACACAAAAAACTTATTGGTTAATGAAACAATTCAAATGGGTGTTTTGAATTTCTTTTAAGATTTTCTTTAATAAACTAATACTTACATGTTGCATGGGGTGCATGCATTAAAATTTTGGGGTTACGATTCTCTACCTTTGTTGCATTTTTCAAAAATGTTTGAGTAAACAATTGATGATTGAACTAGTGCCCAAGCTTAGATGTGCAACTTCATGAGGTTCTTTGAATGGATTGTTATTAGGTACATATAAATTCCAACATTGAATTTCTTTATCCTCCATTGTTAAACTATTGCATTGTTTTGGTTTAGGTTTTTGCTACAAATCTGACAAAAAATTCTAAAAGATTTCAAACAAGATTTAGAAGTTTTTTTTTATTGTTTGATCTTTGAAGTATTAATAAGTTTGAAAGTTGAATCTTTATGAGTCTTTTGGTGATTGAATCAACTATTGCAATAACAAATTTTTTTTTGTTTAAACTACTCTTGGTCTTGTATCAACCTTTCAATATACTAGCATGGTCTTGGTATATAGGTCTATCCTAAAATGAGGTACCAATTTGGTATCAACAATTCAAGGTGCCCAATTTCATGATGCAATGATATCAATATCAATATGAGTAATATGATACCAACTGGTACAAATTTTCAATTATGGTACAAATCTAATGTCTCATTAAGGTTGAATTTTTAGGGTTTCATCCATTCCATGTTGTGCATAACTAAAACAATTAGGGTTGAAATATGAAAACTAGATTGTAACCATTGAAAAATAGAAAGAAATTAACAAGATACAATTTGAGGTTTGAAAAGAGATCAACCAACATTGATCATGAAAATGTTAAGTGAAAATTCAAAATAAGAAAATCAGTATAACTAAAAAAAAATGTTCCTTTGCAGATCACATTGCTTTTGTGCAAAATACATCATTAACATAGTCAAAACTAGTGGAAAGAGTACAATGTCAAAAGTCTTATCAAAATGTTTATGGAATCATTACAAACTTCATTATTTTGCAACTCTAACGTACCCAATATCCTTGAGTTCCTTTTCAAAGTCATCTAATAGTTTTTTAATCATGAAAAATTGTGCCATCCCCCCTAGCAACAAGAGAACAATAGTTCATCCTCATGTCACTCGGCCAGTTTTTCAAAATCATAACCAGTTTGTCCAACTTCCCCACACCTAGCCAACACCATCTCAAACTAGTCAATATTTTAACAATGTTAAATATGTGTTTAATTTCAATCTAAGAGCCTAGAATACCCAGAAATTGAAGAACAAGGAATGCAACATTAGAATTTTTTTTTGCATGGTCCTTCCACCATTACATGAGTGATTTTACATCATCATCATCCATAGGTATGCAATGGTGCAAAGATAACTTAAATTTCACCAAAGAGATATTAGTCTTCTTTATAAAAACTACAACTCCCCACAAGGAATTATCATTTATGGTTGTCGAAGGAGGAAGGTGTTTCACGCATGCCCTACGTTCAGTGCTTGGAAACCACCACCGAGAGTGGTAGCAAAACATGTTAGCTGTCATACTCTTCCACAATTGTTACAACTTTATCTCAGCCTACATATTCCATGATGCATTACAACCCTTTAAAACTAGGATCAAGTTGAAAAGTGCACATATATTGTGCAATAGAAACATTAAAGGTCATAACAAAAGCCAAAAAAAGTTTCAACACATTAATCACTTCAAATGCCATTCTACCATATAAAATCTCGAACTCTACGTCAAACTCTTTACACATCAATGGAGGGTTTAGTGATGTATGAGCTTAATAGTCTTTGTGCATTTTAATACAAATGGAAAATGTTGTAATTAAAGCATCTGAAAGCAACCAATACCCTTTGGTTTAGTTTTAAATGCAATGTTCCACCACAGGGCCCAAGGTTGTGTCATAGCTTTGGTAATCAATTGCCCATGTTGAACTAAATGGTATTCATGTTTATAACCTAGAGGTCTATCGGCTATAACAAAGGTTTATGGAAACAACATATTCTAAGGTTTTTGAAAGAAAACAACCTTGGAAGCAAACTGAGTTTTGACTGGTGTTTTGAATTTTCGAAGTTTCAAGCTAACCAGTTTCTTTACATGTCGATTCCCATTCTTGTCTACCCTTCCCTGATTTTTTTGTTCATGTAATGGTTTTTTACAAGGCACTTTAATCTTCTATTACACTCACTTCTTTCATCCCAACACCAATTTTATTATCATTAGTGGCATATTAACATTTTTTAAACACAACATGGTCAAAACAAGTGCCACTAAATGGTGTAGCAAGTTGTAGTGGTGCACAAGATACAACACTAGTGAGTGCAAAAATATATGTGTTTAGGTTTGTGCCCTTGTCTTTAACATAAACAATAATCTTACTTGTGAATTGATATTCTACCAATAGAGATTTGACGTGTTTTACCAAATTGCCCCAAAGGTGTTTCGAGCTTCAAAAAACCCTATTGTAATATGGTAGGGAACCCAATAGTCATTAATAAATTAATCACTAATGTGAATGTATTCAAGGCAATTTTGGGCATCTAGAGGTCAATTGTAGTAATGGTTATAACACATTGTGCAATGGTTGATGGCACATGCATCTCCATCACCTTAGCCAACATATTTGGGATATGTTCCCAAACAAGTTGCTTGCATGAAGGAAATCTAACTCTATCACATTGGCACATTCTAAAAAGACAATCAAATATTTTTAGCATTACATAAAGGCATGTACCCCTTTGTAATCAACAAAACTAGATTTTTTATAAACCTCATCAAACCTAAATCACTTGGTTTGGAAAGGGTTTTGGCTAGAAAAAAATCAATAATAATGTGGAGGCATTGTTTTCCTTTTTTCCCTTTATGGTAACCCCCACCTTCCTCATTTGTTACTTTCTTATGCTCCTTGTACTAATTCAAAGTGGCCCCATGCTCATTAACAACGTGTTTTTTCATACTCGTGATGCCATGTGCAAGGTTGTGAAAAAAAACCTTTTCTTAGATCATGTCATGCTATTGTTTCTACGAAAGCTTGTGCCATGGGGTTGCATAAGATGCACCTCATGCTTTGGACGAATTGGATTTGGACATGTGCAGATGGTTTGTTTAACACAAAAAATGCCCAAATAGGGGAAACGTGATTATGGGGACTTTAAAATGTCTACATATTTTGCAACTCAACAAACAAAACACCCCATGCTTCTTCCTAAACATCAACCCCTTGAATCATTCCCTCATTCATTACCTCTACACCATCAAGTGCACTAGCTCCTTGGATTGACTTGCTAGTGAGACAATGACATTAGTGAGTTGTAGTGATGCGTCTTCCCCATGAAATGTTTCTTAATCAATGTCATAATAAGCATCAAAGTTCATGGAAGGATATGAGAAGCAAGACTAGGTGATGTAAAACCTCAAGAAACCTAAATGATGGGAACATAGAAACCCCAAACTTCACATACAAGCATTTTGACAACAACAAAAATGGTCAAAAATACCCATAACAAGGAAACCAACCACTAGAATAACAAGATCACGAAAACACAAATAGGCATTTTGTTTTGCTAACTATTATTCACAACTTGCAACATTTAGAATCATCAAAAAAACAAAAACATAAACACATAAAATGGAAATCAAATAAAGTTCATGAGTGAAGAATTTAACAAAAAGTTACATAACTTAATTTAGCTTTGAAGAAGCTTGTGAAATTGTTGCATTTAAGCTCAATGTAGGTGTTGAAATAGTTGCCATTGCCTTCAACTCTCAACCTCACAACACCACAAGTTGAAGCACATAATCATAACAAGATTCATACCATGGGAGAAGGCAACCTTAAATGTGCAACACCGATATGCATTTTGGTATTAAAACCCTAAAACTAGGTTGGTCAAATCTCTAGCCATTTTTCGCAAAATATGTATTGGGGGTATGCTAATATTGAACTGGTACTAAGTGGGTCGATATTAAACTAATCATGTTTATAAGACTAGTGTTGATACTAGTGCATATACCAAGGTGCAACCTATATACTAAACCAAGATCATTGCGAAGTATTTGGCATTCTTTTTATGGGAAGGAAACAAGGCTAGAGTATGTAAACAATAATAACAACAACAAATTACATTATTTATTATCGCAACCTTAGTTTTGGGCTTGCAACTAAGGTTTATTGATGAGAGGGGGAAATAGTTGGGTGAATGTCCCAAGATTCAAACACACTCTCACAAGCGTGAAAAAGTGAGTCCCAACATTCCCAAGTGATTTTCCCACTTTAAGAATGGGAATCCTGCAATGTCCCAAATCTTTGAGGGGAAAAGTGCAAATAATAAAAGTTATGCAAATTGTATTTTTTTAGATTGTTGAAAATGTCTTGAAATGTAGATGTCAAAAATGATTAACATTCCCCATTTGGAGACTTAAAACTCAAGTTATGACCAAAAGAATGGCCAAGAGTCAAACTAAACATTTGAATCCCATGGGAAACAATGGTCAAAAAGCCTTAAAGTGGAACATGCTATATGCCATTGAAAATGCCTTTTCAAATGTTAGAAATTTTCAATTGATTGTTCATTAATTAGTTGTATGGAGGAGTTACAAGCCTGCAAAGTTATGAGTCTCATAACTTGACAAAATTGTGAATTTTCAAAACTCCATCCAAAGCGTTATTAAAGGGACAATTTTGAAATAATATTTTAATATTAATTAGCTATTAAAATAATTGTAAAAACTAGCTAGCAAAAATATTTTTAAACCATGAAAAAAACTTATAAAAAATAATTACAAATGATTAAAAATACCTATAGAAAAGAGTTTTAAAACTACCAAAAATACATATTATAATTAATAATTACCAAAATTATTGAAACCAAATGTTACCTATTGACAATTTCAAAAGGAAAATGAAGTAATTTAATCATAATGATTTATATGTTGCTGGAAAGTTCTTTTAAAGGATAAAAAATGGACACGTAAAATGGCATTGTTTGAAAAAATCATGAGTCATCAAATTTTTCTATTGAACCATTTACTAAATTGACTACCAAACTAGTTGTTGAACAATGCCAAGTTGACTACCAAACCATTTTTTTAATGATTTCAAAGGTCAAACTAGATTTGATTGAGCCAAAGATATAAAGTTGGAAAGCTCATTTCACAAGCTATAAAATAAAATTTTAAAACATTCAATTTAGATTTTTTAAAAAAAGTTATGAATTTTCAAATTTTTGTTACAAAAATATTAATCTAGTTGGCACCAACCAATAAGGAGGCTCTACCACTTTAGTAAGGGTATTACCCTATTACTTTTGGATATTTACAAATTCATTCTACTACAATATTTTTATTAGCTTTATAAAAATCATGGGACTTTTTACCATTTTGATACAACCCCCATCACCAATCACAAAATATACTATAAAAAGGAAGTGATGAGCTCCTTCCAAGTCCACACCATGATGTGTCTTGTGAATTGAGTTGTTCATAGCTTGTCCATGCCCCATTTTCATTCCAATTTTCATTAACCACTTTCTTTTTTGATTTGTGTAGTTTGATTTTAACTTACTCCCATTTTGTGAATTTTTCCAAGTTCCATCTTGAAGTGCCCATGCCCTTTTTTTTGGAACTAAGGAGCATATCGTGAGTTTGCATTCCTTTGTGAAATTGATAATCATTTGGTTATTTACCCCTTATACCATTTGACAAACCTAGGGGTGTGTCACTTATGCTCTAGCTTCTTCAAATTTTATATCCTCTAATTTGATGTATTGTCTTGCTTTGTGTGGTGCACAAACATATGCAAATCCTTTGAAGCATAATCATGTGTACATAGTTATGCAATTAACACAAGAATTTAACCACTCCCTTTTACATTTGCCACCTTCCAAAAGTGTAACATGCAAATTCAAAATGCTAATGCATTGAAAGTTTGGTTTTAGCCAATGCACAAATGATGTATAGGCATCTGTCCAAAATAAACATACAACAATGTTTTTTATCTTTTTAATTTATTCATGAAAGTTTTTACCCTATGTTTTGGCTTGAAACCACAAAAGAACCTTGAGTTTCTCCTAGTTTCACACTTTCTAATAGGGTTGAGGGATGGGATAACTCGTAATGCAAGCAATAGTTTGTTTTAAAAAAATGTAATTGAGAAAGGTGTAAACCAACCTTTGTCTTTCTTAATAACCACTTGCACTAGAAACATGTAAATATATATAATATTGATCTTTTGCTCATGTTAATATTTGTCATGATAGTGGAATGGCATCACAAGATTATGGATCTTATTGTTTATGACCTTTGATGAAGGTGCACAAAACACTAGAATCATATTTTGATTATGATCTTTTTTTGAAATTTGCTATGTGTATGCTTGTTAACAATTTGCTGAAGTAATGTCAAATAGGTGGTCATGAATTTGAAACATAAACAAAGACATGGTATTCACTTTTGATGAGCTAGACCTAGGGACAAGGTTCATTTTATGTCCCTTTCCTTTACATTCTTCATACTAACAAATAGGGTTTTGGCACATTCTTTGTGGCCTTTATATTTTTATTTTTTTTAATTTATTTATTTGGAAGTGGTCCAATCCAATGATGAATATTAATCTAACCCAAATTTATTTGTTTGTGATCTAGTGTTGTTTGTAGCAAAATGAGATGAACTTTAAAGTTACCAAAAAACGATTCTAGGAAGGATAACAATTTTTTTTTCTTTTTTTATTAATTGTGCACCAAAATGGGAAGGTATTGAAATCTTGTATATGTGAAAAATATATATATTCAAGGATGATAGCATCTATGGGTGGTACCACTAAAAATGTCACACATTGATTTTTTTGGACCCATCGATCTTTGAAAAATCATAGGAAACATTTAAACAAATATTTTCATAATTTTTTATAATGAGTACATTTATTAGGTTCAATAAATTTTGAATTTTGAATATAATCGATAATATTAATTATTTTGATGTTCCTAATCATTGCATTTAGAAAAAGTTTTAGGAATGTCACGTTAGTTTTTTTCCTTGAACTTTTTGGTTAGGAACACAAATTTGAAACATGGTTTGAGAATTTTCTTGGGAATTTTATTCTAAGGTGTTTTGGAAGTCATTTTATTTTTAGGTTCTAATTAAGCAATTAATTGAGTAAATATAATTTAGTTATGAATTTCCAAAGTTAAAACTATCAATTTCTAAAGGGGCACTTTTGATTAGGAATATAAATTTGTAACAATTTTTTATTTTAAAATAAACTTCAAGCTATACATTAATGCTTGTAATTGATAAACATGAGAAAAAAAATTTATAGCTGTAAAAAAAATTAAAGTAAAGGGCCCAAGAAAATGATTTGGCCATTTTTGGTTCCTTAACCATTCCTTGTGGTGGTTCCTAGTAGTACCACCCAAGGATGTTTTTGCCCTCCTTTAAATGCCCAAAATAATCTCCAAGCCTTAAGGTAGGGTTTTTAAGTTCTTTTGGTTTACATGAAACAACATTACATAAGATAATGATAAAAGCATATGCTAAGGTGGCAAATGACATAGTGACACAAAAACAACTTTTGTTACCTTTAATGAAAACATATCATACTATGTTGGTAGTAGTAGAAATAGTCTTTATTTAGTTGAAGAACATTTATAAGTACATTGACAAGGCTTTTAAAACAATTGATTGTTAATTCTTGTGAACCAAATACCATGTGAACAAAATCCACATTGCTTATATATATCAATGGATGGAATTATAAAAGTGGTAACTCCTTTTATATTGATCAAAAGGTTGTATCCTATAATAGTCATACCCCTTGGAGGATCTAAGAATTGTGTCCTTTCATATCATATTAGATGAACTACATGATGAATTACTTTCATCAACAAACAACCTTCAAGGTTATCGAATATGAAAAGAATTTAATTAACAACTCAAAAACAATTAAAAGTGTATCATATATCGCCCCTTGTTGCAAGAACTAGAGGAGAGAAAAGGTCAAAGGACTTGACACATTTGTAAAACTTACATCATTGTAATTCTTTAGTAAACATGTAAGCCCACATTGAATTAGTGAGGGTAAAAACCAATCAATGTGATACTTGATTTCAATGTGTTTTGAATAGTCGTGCAATCAAAGATTTTTGCTTAACTTTATAGTGGATTGATTATCATTAAAAGGGGTAGTGGGGTTGTGTTGGGGAAAATCACAATCTTGTAAAATTTGGTGAAGTCATTGGGACTTTTTAATGGTAGTAGTTGCAATTGTATATTTAGTTTTGCTTGTTGAAAAAACCACAACAACTTGCTTTTGACTTTGCCAGGAGATAAGTCCACCACCAAAAAGGATGACATAGCTTGAAGTAAATTGTATGGTGGTTACATCACTTGACCAAGCTGAATATGTCCATCCTTGCAATATGGTAGGATTGCTAATTTTTCCATCATAAAAAATTCCCATGGTACAAGTTGATTGTACATAACGAAAATTTATTTGACACCCAAACAATGAATAGGAAAAGGATTAGTCATAAATTGAGCCAAATGATTAACATGATAAACCAAATCAAGCCTTGTACAAGTTGTTAAATATAGAAGGCTACATGTATGGCATGTGCATAGGGAACAATATGCATCTAATTTATTGTTCCAAGAATGTGAGGAAGGCTTCAAGTGGAATATATTTAATTCCAACTTCAAAATATGTATGAACATGTTTTGGATCTTGCATATTAATCTTTAAAAGAAAATTTCTTATGTAGTCTCCTTGAAATAAAAAAACTATCCGATTTTGATGATTTTTTAAAAATTGAATTCCATTGCAATATTGGACATCAATATTATTTATCATTCAATTTTTTTTGGATAAAATAGATTTGGCTTGAGCTAAGAATATTAAATTGTTAAAAAAATCATCAACATAGAAAGCAATGAGGGGGAAAAAATGGAATGATCTCCTTTTTTTATGTAGATGTTGGAGTTAAATTTGCCTTTTGTGTAACCTAAAGTAACTAAATAATGGGTAAAGTGGTCATACCAATTTTGAGGAGCTTGCTTGAATCCATGCAAGGACTTAAAATAAATGACAAACTTTATGTTCATGTTTAGGTTGTATAAACCTTGGGGGTTCTTCAATGTAAATTACTTCTTTCAAATTGCCATATAAAAAAACAATAGTTACATCCATTTGATGTATATGGTAATTGTTTATTGCAACTAATCTAATAAAGACACATAGGCTAATGAATTGAATAACTAAGGATCACTTTTTTTCATAATTTATACCAACAATTTGATTAAAGCCTCAAGCAACAAAACAAGCTTTGTACCAAGCTAAAATGCCATTGGAATTATACATACACTTATAGATCCATTTAAGACTAATCACAACAAGTCTATTAATAGGTCTATTAACTAATGTCCTAGTTACATTATCCATGAATAGCTATACTCAAAATACATGGTTTTTTGCCTTCGAAGGATGTCAAAACTTGACAAAGCTTCTTTATATGCAATGGGATTAGAAATTCTTAAAGAAGTTTCCTTAACTAACATAGGTTGAATAACTATATAAGTTTCATCCCTATATCTAATAGACATCCATTTCTCTTTCTTTTGGCATGGTGGGAATGAAGGTTTAATAAGAGAACAAGGTCAACTAAAAACATGACCAAAGGAGGCAATGAAAGATTTTTGGGTGTGTAAACTGTGAAATGGAAGATGGTAGGTGAATATTTAGGATATTAGATGTAGTAGACCCTTAAGTAAATAAATGGGATAAGGTGAAAACTATCAGCGGAAAAAATATACATGATATGGGTGGTATAAGAACTTGAATGAAGGGTAGTACAATTGTAGGTATTATTTATAAGTCATAGAATTCTTAAATGTCAATGAGGTTATCTGCATCAAGATTATTGGTAACCTTAATTAGTAGACCCCAAAATAATTGTATCTTCATTAAAAATGACATTGTGATTAAATAATAACTTTTGAGTAGTAGGATCATAAATACTATAACCTTTGATCACAATGGACTCACCATACCCGACAAAAATACCTTTGGTAGATTTAAAATTGAATTTAGGTTGTATTGTTGCATGTGTAGTATTGAAGTAATATTAATATGTCCCATATAGTGGTGTAGGCGAATAATGTTTGTGGAACTTGAAATATTATCCATGGACAAAGATTGACATGTAAGATATAAACCTACACCAATGGGGAAGAATCGATTGACTTGTTCACATTTGAAAACAAGAGGTTGACCAATTATAGTTGCGGTAGTAATAGTACATAATCCAAATTAGTCAATAAGTCAAGTTACATCAAAAGGAACAAGTCAAAAGTAATTTAACTTGTTCCTTTTTATGTAACTTGATTTATTGAAAGTAATTTCTTGGTAAGTTTAAGGACATGAAGTATTTCATCAATGATAATGACATGCCTAGTTTGTATTTTTATGGTTATGAAATGTATACCAACAACATTCAGTGAATCCATATAAACAGCTTTATGGCCATGAAGCATATACCAACAACATTCAATGGACTATTGTCACCCATATAAACAAGATGAGCATGGGAGAAGATTTGATAGCTATTGAACCATTCTTTAAGGGGGGTCATGTCTTGAATGGCCCTAGAATCAAGATACCAAATATTTTGGAAATCTTGATTACATATAGTGGTAATTAAAGTAAAAAGGTGGAGAGGTTCATCATTGTTGATAACTACATTAGCCTGAGATACATGGGATGTTTGTTTGTTTATACCATCGGCCCTATCCTAGGCACATTAGTGACATTTAGGGTTTTTATGACCCCTTTTATAACAATAATGACAAGTTATCATTTTTACATTAAGTTGTATATTAGAGTTGGGTCATGTGTGATGGTAACTTGGAATAGGCTCATGAGATGAAATAACCATGTTTGAGTAGTTTGTAATTTGAAAAGGTTGATCAAATTGACCTCTCTTTGTAAATTTATTTATTGCATAAAATGCCAATGTTTGAATACTATTATTTGGGGAGTATTTTGTCATAGAATCTTCTTGTAAAATATTACCATTAGGTTAGTAAAGGGAAGGTTTGGAACATTATTTTGTGTCATGTTGAAGGTGTGCCAAGAATATGGTAGGGCAATTAGTAATAACATGACTTGTTGGTCATTAACGATTAAAACAATTACTAATGCCTCGTCCAATGCACCTTTAAAATCTTCCCAGAATTCTATAACAATTTGATCATCACTTGTTGTTAAATGGGTTAGTTCATGTATAACATCTTGAGAACCTTTGTTAGAGTGTTCGGGTGAAAGTATGATTGGGTGGACCCACTAAGAACACCCTCAAAGGACGATCAAGGAACAAAAATTGGCCAAATAATATTTTTGAACCTTTTTCTTTAAATTTTTTATAATTATAATTTTTTTCTTTCATGTTTATTTATTGCATGCCAAAGTATATGGCTTGAAGTTTCCATTACAATGAAAAATGTGAAAATTGTTACAAATTTGTATTCTTTATTATTATGTCCTTATTGTTGTGGCCTCTTCAAAAATCAAATTCTTAAACTTTGGAAATTCATAACTAAATTATATCTACTAAAATAATTACCCAATAAAAATATCAAAAAAATAATCATTTAAAGTACGTCAAAAAATTTATATCCACAAAAAAAAACCTTGTTTGAAAAAAAAATTTAACCAAAAAGTTTAAAGAACATAACCATTGTTGCAACCCTAACTTTGGGCTTGCAACCAAGGCAAGGGCTTGCAAAGGTGCGGGCCAAAAGTGAAGCCCAGGAATCACATTTCATGTTTTCGAGAGTGTAGGAGAATGTGAAGGAATGAACTCACACACTCCTCTTCAAAGGGCGATTACAGGGGGTCAAAATTCATTGGATTAAAAAGTTCCTTATACCATTAGAAATCTCTTGAGACTTAGATGTCTAAAATGGGCTTGCATGACCATTTGAATATTTAAAATATAAAAAAAGGTCAGGAGTCAAATTGCCAATTTGATTCCCGACCATTAAAAGTCGGGAATCGCCATGATTTACTTACACGTAGGTGACATGCCACATATCATTGGAAAGATCTTGACAAGGGCTAAATTTTTTTTGAAACCTCACCTCAATCAGAGGTTTGCAAAAAAAAATTATGGGCTTCCAAAGTTGTGAGAGTCCCAATTTCGGGATTCTCAACTTAAGACAAAATGACATTTGGGTGCAAGCCCCATGGCCAAGCATAGAGAATACAATAAGGGGGAAGGTGGTGGCTTCTCCCAAATCTGGACCATGGTGAGTCTTATGAGTTTGTGTTTGCCTGTGGTTCATTCGTGCACCAAAAATGTTCCAATTATGCATTAACCAACTTTTTGTTTGGTTTGTGCAGGTTCGTGTGAATAATTGACCTACTTATCATTCGTCCTAGTCCCCGTCCCGAAGCTCTAACACATTTTTCTACCCCCAAAGTGTTGTGAACTAAGGAACATACCCCAACTCTTTATCCTTATGTTATTTTCACCCTGGACTTGTAGTTGAGTTTCTCAAGAAGCTTGGGGGTGCATCAACCATTGTGACGTTCCTAAAATTTTGTGTGAATGTAATTAATAAAAATATCAAATTTCGAAATATTTTTCACATTATTAAAGTTTCAAATTTTATACAATCTACATAATGACTTCAACAAAAAAAAGTCACTCAAAACCTTTCTTTATGTGTTTCCTATGTTTTTCCAAAGTTTGATGGGTCTTGAAAAATGAAGGTGTGACGTTCCTTGTGGTACTACCCAATCATACTTTCACATGTTCATAAATGGTTTTTAATAATTGTATCTAAGTGATTTGTTGATCTCCACAATGGAGAATTATGTCTATCCTTGCTTTGTCATCTTTGAAATGCCATGTTGTTTATAAGGCTACTAGTCTGTAAACCCATTTTGCAAGCAAAATGATCAAATAAATGCATACCTTTTTGTCCCACATCCTAAGTAAAGAGATCGGTCTCTCATTTTGGCCCTGATGATGACCGCTTCGATTTGTTTTCTCAGGTTGTACATGGTTTCTTCGTCACATTGTGTGGGTGGGGAAAAGGGCGAAGGGGCCCCCTTGAATGTTGGCTTCATTGCCGCTCGCCGCGGCTGGAGCAAAATGATCATAAGAAAGGATTGTGTGCAACCCCCTAATTGAATAAATAATAAGTACCTCTAGTTTATAACGGGGGTATTAGTCAAGGTTGAAACCGGTGCCAAAAAGATTTGGGACTAGAAGTTTCATGCAAACAATGGGAAGGCGCAACCTGCAGTCAAGGTGTCTTGTTTTTTTCTTTTAAGTTTTGAAGGGGGGGAGGGAAAGAGGAAGATTTTTTTTCATTTTCTTTTTGTTCCAACAAGTTCTCAATGTGTCCTTTTTTAAGTTTTGGGAGGGGGGGGGAAAGAGGAAGATTTTTTTCATTTCTCCTTTGTTCCAACAGGTTCCCAATGTGTTCCCCATGGGTGTTCCCAATCGCACCTTGCTTTAATCCCATATGTTTTGCTCAAGTCCTCCCCTTCTCATATATTTCGATGGGCCAAAAGGGAGGCACTCCATCTGTCCATAGAATCTTTAATTTTTGTGAACCTTCATAGTTTCAATTTTTTTTGCCAGGGCCAATCAAATTCAATAAAAAAAAGTTGAACTTGTGAGGGGTAAAGGTCAGGCCAAAAACGGTGATAAACTTTTTTGGGAGGAGAAATTTCATGCAACCAATGGGAAGGCCCAAGCACACACTGAATGTGCCTTGCATTTTTTCCTTTTAAGTTTGGGGGGTGGGGCATTTAGAGGGGGATATTTCTTAGTTTTCCTTGGTTCCCACTATGTTGACCATCTCACCATCCGTTCATTTTGGCTGGCCAAAAATGGTGACAAACTTTTTTGGGAGGAAAAATTTCATGCAGTCAATGGGAAGGCCCAAGCACACACTGAAGGTGCCTTGCATTTTTTCCTTTTAAGTTTGGGGGGCGGGGGATTTAGAGGAGGATATTTTTGAGTTTTCCCTGGTTCCCATTATGTTGACCATCCCACCATCCGCTCACTTTGGTTGGGGCCCTAAAGGGAAAGGGGGGTGTGGGGGGGGGGGCTCTAGCCAATCATGAATTACCGCATCAAGACACCGACACCCATTTTTTTATAGTAGTAGATAGTAGTAGGGCCATGATCAACTTCAATTCCAATAAGAACATTATGTGTTTCAAACTAAATTAAGAACATTTGCATTTAATATTCCATATAAAGTATGGAGTGCTACAAAATTTATTAATTATGTAACTCTCTAAAACAATCGTAAGTTGAAAGGAGAAGCCATATGCAACAATTTCATCATTGGATCTTTTTTTAAAAACATGGACTTCATTCATTTTTCAACAATCTTATGAAATTAGTGCATTAGAAAGTGTGATATTTTTGCAAGACTTTTGTATTTATGAGACAAGCATAATATATAATGAACATGATTAATTATTATAAGTATTGAGTAAGGAAGGATAAAAAATTAAAAATTCTACTATGAGATACCATGTGAACAAAATACACATCGTTTATATATATATATATATATATATATATATATATATATATATATATATATATATATATATATATATGTATA